>Ga0304730_1003488_pt1 | contig 10565 bp, 9 predicted proteins | sample M_130628_MF_Meta_FD_190474 | JGI IMG/M metagenome (GOLD analysis project Ga0304730, IMG submission 190474) | Freshwater microbial communities from Lake Montjoie, Canada to study carbon cycling - M_130628_MF_MetaG (v2) (version 2) | ecosystem: Environmental > Aquatic > Freshwater > Lake | place...
TCGCGTGGTGAGTGCCTGCGAGACGCCCGGGCTGCCGAAGTTCGCGGAGGCGATCGTGGGAATGCCGCTGCGCCGCTCGGCCATGGCGCCGGGTGGGCGCGCCGAGTGCCGCGGGCAGCTGGGGCTTGACCCCGTGCGGCCGGTGCTCCTGGTGACGGGTGCTTCGCAGGGGGCTTCGAGCCTGAACTCGTTCATGGTGGCGTTTGCGCTGAAGCATCCGGAGTTGCTGGCGCACTGGCAGATCTTGCACCTGGCCGGCAACAAGGGTTCGCCCTCCGCGGCCGAGCTCGATGCCGCCTACGCGCGCGCCGGCGTCAAGGCGCTGGTGCTGCCGTTCCTCAACGAGATGGGCCTGGCGTGGGGTGCCGCGGAGCTGGCGCTGAGCCGTGCGGGCGCCAACAGCGTGGCGGAGGCGGAGGCCAACCACGTGCCGACGGTGTTCGTGCCGTATCCGTTCCACCGCGACCTGCACCAGGAGGCGAATGCCAAGCCATTGGTGCGCGCGGGCGCGGCGGTGCTGGCGTACGACCGGCTGGACGTGGCCGCGAACATGGATTCGATCGGCGGGCCGCTCGAGACGTTGCTTGCCGACGGCCGCCTGCGCGACGAGATGGAATCGGCGCTGCGCGCGCGCCCGCAGGTGGATGCCGCCGACGCGATCGCGCGCAGCATCCTGGGGATCAGCGCGTCGGGCCGCGTGAGTCACTGAGCGCGGCGAGCCGTGCCGCGCTGGCGTGCAGGCGAACATCGGAACGTACCCATCGGGGCGAGCGCGATCACTCGATCGTCGGCAACCACGCGGCCAGCAGCTCGACCACGGCCTCCAGGTCGCCCTTGTCGATCATCTCCGTGGTGGTGTGGATGTATCGCGTGCCGGCGCCCAGTGCCACGCAGCGCGCGCCCTTGCCGGAGCGCTGGATGGCGGCGCCGTCCTGTCCGCCGCGCGCCAGGATGGCACGCTGGTGCGGGATGCGGTGCTTCTTGGCCACGCTGCAGAGCTCGTCCACCAGGCGGTAATCGCTGATCATGCTGCTGTCCTGCACCATGATGGCTGCGCCGTCGCCGTGCTTGGTGACGCGCTGGCTCTCCGGGACGCCGGGCGTGTCGCACGCCAGGTTCACGTCGAGGCCCACGCCGATGTCCGCGCCCACCTGGTTGGCCGCGGTGGTGGCGCCGCGCAGGCCCACCTCTTCCTGCGTGCAGAAGGCCACCACGATGTCCGCGGCGTGCTTCTTGCCCGAGCGCTCGATGCGGCGCAGCGCCTCGATCGCCACGAAGCAGGCCATGCGGTTGTCGAGCGCCTTGCTCACCACCTTGAGCGGCGTCTCCATGAACGGCTGGTTGAGCACCACGTAGTCGCCCACCTTGACCTTCTTCTTGACGTCGGCCGCGGCCATGCCCAGGTCGACGAAGAACTCCTCGACGCCCGGCACCTTGGTGCGCTCGGCATCGCTCGAGATGTGGATGGGCTTGCCGCCCGGGTTCATCACGCCGTGGATGTCGCCGCCGTCGGTGACCACGGTCACGCGGCTTGCGAACAGGTTGCGGGTGTCGAAGCCGCCGGCGGCGTTCACCCAGAGGTGGCCATGGTCATCCACGTGGCGCACGTAGAAGCCGATCTCGTCCATGTGCGCGGCCAGCAGCACGGTGGTGGGCTTGCTGCCCTTGCCGCGTTGGCCCTTGGTTGCCTTGCGCGTGCAGATGAGCGAGCCCATGTTGTCCACGTGGGACGAATCGAACATGCCGCCGCCGGCCTTGCCGAGGACGGTCTTCTCGATGAGGGCGCGGACGCGCTCCTCGCGTCCAGGGACGCCGGGGGTCTCGCAGAGGCGACGGAAGAGGTCGAGGTCGAGCTTCATGGTGTGTTTCCTTGCGTTGGGCCGCGGAAGGCGGAGCGGAAATCCTAGGCGAACTATGCTTCCGGGGATGGCCTCCAACCCACTCCAGCCCGAGCATGAGCGATACGCGCGCGTGGAGAGCGTGCGCCTTGGCGGCGTGCCCGTCGAGGCGGAATTCATGCCTTACGGCGGGTCCGAGGGTCTTGAGCCGCCGGAGATCGTGGCGGGGTACGGGCTGCTGGAACTGGAATACGCGGCGTTCCGGCGCGGCGCAGCCGTCATGGACATGGCGCACCGGGGCACCATCGCGGTGCGCGGCGCCGAGCGCGTCGACTTCCTCAACCGCATGGTCACGCAGGAACTCAAGGGCCTGGCGCCCGGCGAGGTGCGTGCGGGATTCTGGCTGAACCGCAAGGGTCGCATCGATGCTGACCTCCTGTTCGCGGAACCGCCCGTGGCCGAGGGCGAGGAGCCGGTGACGCTGGTGGACGTCGACATCCACGACGCTGCGCGCACCGTGGCCGCGCTGCAGGCCTTCGTCTTCTCGGAGGACGTTCGCATTGCGGACGAGAGCGCGCTGTGGGCGCGCCTTTCCGTGCATGGCCCCGAAGGTGCCACGGTGCTCTCGAACGCCGGCGCCGACGATGCGGCGCTCGAGGCGCTGAACGCCGACATGCACTGTGCGCGCACCGCGTTGGTTGGTGCGCCGGTGGTGCTGGCGCGGCGCGACCAGTGCGGCTCGCCGGGCGTGGAGATCTTCCTGCCGCGCGATGCCGCGGCCCGCGCGTGGGACGCGCTCGTCAGCCAGCATGATGCGCAGGACGGCGGCCGCCGTCGCGCAAGGCCCGCAGGCTGGCATGCGTACAACATCGCGCGCATCGAGGCGGGAACGCCGCTTCATCACATCGACTTCGGGCCGGAGAACCTGCCGCACGAGACCGGCATCCTGCAGGCGCGCACCAGCTTCAAGAAGGGCTGCTACCTGGGCCAGGAAGTGGTGGCGCGCATGGAGAGCCTGGGCAAGCCCAAGCAGCGGCTGGTGGCGCTCAGGATGTCCGAGGACGCGCTGCCCACCGCCGACTCGCCGGTCTTCGAGCGCGCGGCCGATGGCGAGCCAGGGAACCCCGTCGGTACCGTCACGAGCAGCACGCTGGCACCGATGCTTGGCGCTGCAAGCGTGGCATTCGCCATGGTGCGCACCGCGCACGCCGAGCCGGGCACGCAGCTGGTGGTCCCTGCCGAGGGCGGGCGCGCGGTGGGCACGGTGCAGGCTGCGCTTCGCTTCCTTCCCGAGCGGGCGGTGACCGCGTGAACGCGGCGTTGCTCCAGGGGAACGCGGCGGTGCTCCATGCAAGCACGGGCGTGTTCCAGGTGAGCGATGCGGATCCGGACAGCCCCGCGGGCGGCGTGTCTTCCGACGGCCGCGCCGGGGAGCGCTCCGAAGTGGGCATGCGCATCTCGCCGGAAGTGGTGCTCCTGGTGGGCGGCACCATCCTGACCATTGCGCTCTTCGCGGTGTTCGTGCCGTTCCTGATGCGTGTGTGGCGCGAGGATGCTGCGGTGCGCAGCGCGAAGGCCGACCGTGCGGGCGTGGATGGCAGCACCGATGGGCGCAGCGACAACCGCGCTGGTCGCGCCGACGGAGGCCAGCCGTGAGCCGTGGCTTCGTGCGCATCACCGAGGTGGGCCCGCGCGATGGGCTGCAGAACGAGAAGGGCATCGTGCCGGTCGACGCCAAGGTGGCGTTCGTCGACATGCTTTCCGAGGCGGGATTCCCGGAAATCGAGGTTTCGAGCTTCGTGAGCCCCAAGTGGGTCCCGCAGCTTGGCGACGCCGCGGAGGTGTTCGCGCGCATCCGGCGCCGGACGGGCACCGTGTACAGCGCGCTGGTGCCCAACGAGCGCGGCATGGAAGGCGCGCTCGCTGCGCACGTGGGCAAGGTGGCCGTGTTCGCCGCGGCCAGCGAGGGATTCAGCCGCGCCAACACGGGCGGGAGCATCGCCGAGGTGCTGGCGCGCTTTGCGCCGGTGATCGCCTCGGCGCGTGCCGCGCGCATTCCGGTGCGCGGCTACGTCAGCTGCGTGGTGCGTTGCCCGTACGACGGTCACATTGCGCCGTCGGCGGTGCGTGCCGTGGTGGAGCAGCTGCTGGCGCTGGGCGTGGATGAAGTGGATCTCGGCGAGACGCTCGGCGTGGCCGAGCCTGCCGACATTTCCAGGCTCTACGAGGAAGTGGGCCGCGCAGTGGAGCCGGGACTGACCACGCTTCACCTGCACGACAGCAACGGTCGCGCGCTCGACAACGCGCGCGCGGCGCTCGGCATCGGCGTTCGAAGCTTCGATTCCAGTGCGGGCGGCCTGGGCGGATGCCCGTATGCGCCCGGTGCGCGCGGCAACGTGGATACTGCATCGCTGGTGGCTGCGGTGGAGGCCGAGGGCTACACCACCGGCGTCGATCGCGAGGCCGTGGCCCGCGCGATGTCGTCGATCCGCCAGCACCTGCGGCCCGCGGCATCCTGACGCCATTCGCCACCGGTGCGGATGAGCGGCACCAGCGCGATCTCATGGTCATCGACGGTCGCGGCATACGGCTGCCCGGGGAAGGTGAAGCTTCCGGTGTTGAGCACCAGCTTGCCGCGGATGAGCCACGCGCCCGGTCGATGCGAGTGACCGGCGACGATGGCCTGCGGGGCCGGAGCGCCTTCCGCGGCGCTGGCCGTCCCGGCGATCTCCAGGAAGCGCGTGGCGAGCTCCGGGAAGATTCGCCAGTAGCCGATGACCAGCGGGAACACCCACGGCCGCATCGCCATGCCGCGGAGGATCGCCATCGGCGACCGGGCTCGTTCGTGCTGGCGTTCGCGGATGGCGGCGGCGCGTGCGGCCATCAGCATGCGCTGCGGTTGCGGCACGTGTGCGGCCGCCTCGAACGCGCGCCGGAATTCCGCACTCACGTCCGCAGCGGCCGGGGACCACGGTGCGATGGCCGGATGGAACGCGTGTCCATGCGTCACCAGGACGCGGCCCGCGGCGCGGAGTGCGCACATCTCGCCACACTCGGGGTCGTGGTTTCCCTCGATGCGCAGGCACGCGGCGCCCATGGACGTGAGCCGCGCGCGCAGCTCCTCGAGCGCGTCCTCCCCGCGGGCGCGCAACTCGGGCGAGGCGGACTCGGCCGCATCGCCGTTGAGGATCACCTCGGTGGCGCCTTCGAGCGCAGGGAGCAGCGATGCCGGAGTTGGTGCCGCCGCCAGTCCAAGGTGCAGGTCGGAAAGGATGACGATCACCGGCTCAGCGTCCGTTGCTGCTGCCGGCGGCGCGTCGCGCGGCAAGCTCAAGGAGCGAGTCGGGGTCGGTGGCGTCCCAGGGTGCCGAGCCGGTGCCAACATGCACCACCAGCGAGCGCGGGCCGTCGCCCGGAAGGCGCGCGATCTCCGCGCGCAGGGCGTTGGCAAGTTCTCCCGCCGCCGTCTCGCGCAGCGTCACCAGCACGAAGCCGCCGTCGTCCAGGCGCGCCAGTTCGTCGCCCGGCATCACGGCGGCATCGAGTGCCGTGGCAGCGCGGGCCAGGAACGGCTTGTCGAGCAGGATCTGTGCGCGGCGGTTCCACAGCTCGACGTCCTCGATGCGGAGGATCGAGATATGGACGGTCTCGCGGCGGAGGCGCGCGGAAGCGATGCGGTGCGCGGCCTGCGGACGCATGCGCGGCCAGCTTGGGAATCCGGTCGGGTCGTCCCACAGCCCGCGCGGGGCGTGCGAGGAGGCCAGGGCGGCAAGTTCCGTCCAGCGCCGCAGCCACAGCGCCCACGCTGCGCGCGCGTCCGGCGCAAGCGGGGCCACGAACGCGCGTCCTTCGCTGATGGCGGTGGCGGTGCCGCTGGCGATCATCGCATCGGCGGCGCTGCCGGTGACGATGCGCGCGAGGTCCTCGCCGGTGCGTTCGCGGATGGCGCGCAGCGCAAGCTGCTCGAAGTTGGGCGCGCCCTCGAGGACCGCCTGCACGAGGTCGGTGTCGCCGACCGGGCGCGGCGCGCCGGTGGGCGCGGCGATGGCATCGGCGGGCGCGGCATCGACTGGCGGCGCCGCGCGCTCGGGATGCTCGGGCATCGATGCCGCGAAGCTCAGCGCCGCGGCAGGCAGTTCCTCGGCGTAGCCCTCGATGAAGGCGCTGGCGATCTCGGCGGAGAAGCCAACGGACGCCCCATGGGAATCGGTCGATGCATCGACAGACGACTCGCCCGGCGCCAGGGTGGGCGCGGGAGCGAAGCGGTCCGGACCGAGCAGCAGCGAGAGTTCCTCGGCGCTCAGCTCGATCCGCCGCGAGAGTCGTTCGGCGTGCGAGTGCTCCGACATGCGAGTCAGTGTAACCACGGTGGGACGTTGATTCCTAGCCCTCGCAGCCGTGATTCCCGGCCACCGATGCGTCAAATGCACTCCGCTTGCGGCACACGCCGGCGAAATCCCCCGTGGTTTCGTGGGTTTGCGTTACACTTCCGGACTCTCGCCGCTCCCGGCCTTGCCGGGGGCTCCCCATCCGAGCAGCCAAGGCGAGCTGTCGGCGCGTGCCGGCAGGTGACCCCGGTCACAGTCATTGACCCCCGTCGGAGAAAGAACCGCATGTCCTTCGAAGCCCCCACGACCGACCGTCCCGCCCCGAAGCAGAAGATCGTCATCGACTACAAGAACATCGACGACCTGCGTCGCGTGCTCACCCCCAACGGCAAGATCGTGTCCCGCAAGCGTGCCGGCCTCTCGGCCCGTGATCAGGCGAAGGTGGCCCAGGCCATCAAGCGCGCCCGCTTCATGGCGCTGATCCCGTACGCCAGCCTGCTCGCCTGAGCAGCGCCCGCAGGCGCGCCAGCAACACACGTGAACGCAGTCGACGCAGGCCTTCATCGGCCCGCGTCGCTGTCAATCCGCGCTTGACCAGGTCGGAGGCGGCGGCAAGATCGCCGGCGCGCAGCGCTGCCAGCGCCAGGTTGTGGTGGCTCAGCGCGCACTTCGGGTCGAGGGCAAGGACGCGCATGCTGGCTTCCTTGCCGCCTTCCACGTCGCCGGACTCGTAGCGGGCACGCGCCAGCGCGCGCCACGCATCGGGTTCCGACTCGTGCATCCTGACGAAGGCGGGGATGATCCTGGCTGCCGATTCCCACTCGCGCAACGCGGAGAGCAGGGCGCCGGCGCGCGCCAGGATCGCGCTCCAGCTGCGGAGCGCGCGCTGGCGCTCGTGCTCGGGGCGCTTGGCGAACCGTTCATCCGCATCGGGCGCATCGGGGAGGCCTTCGGCGATGAGCGCGCGCATGGTTTCCCGGGCTTCCTTGGTGCGGCCGCGGCGGAACTGCGCATCTGCCAGGTCCAGGCGCACCAGCGTGCGCTCGGGTTCCAGCTTGAGAACCAGCTCGAATTCGATCGCGGCACGGTCGAACCGTGCGGCACGGAGTTCGAGTGCGCCCAGCATGTGGTGGGCATGCACGTTGGCGGGCTCGATCTCCACCACGCGGCGCAGCTTTTCCGCTGCATCGGATTCGCGCCCGAGGTGGGCCAGCGTCTCCGCGCTGCCGAGGAGGGCATCGATGCTTCCGGGCTGCTCGCGCAGCACATGCATGAAGTTCTGCAGCGCCTTGGCGTGCTCGCCCTGGTTGGCCAGGCAGCGTGCGTAGAGGGTGCGGACCTCGATCAGCCCGGCGTCGTGGCGGAGTGCCTCGCGGTAGCACCAAGCGGCGCGCGCAAGATCTCCCTGCTCTTCGAGGCCGCTTGCCATGGCAATCATCGAGTACGCCGGACTTTCGACAAATTCCTGGGCCTCGTAGAAGGCATCGCGGGCGTCGTCGTGTCGGCCGACCGTGGAGAGGAGACGGATGCGGCGGGCGTGCGACTCGTCGCATTCGCGGTCGAGCGCCACGGCCTTCTCCACGAACGTCAGCGCGGAGGTGGTGTCGCCTTCCAGCTCATCGACGGTGGCGGCGGCGAGCAGCGGCTCCGGGGCGTCCGGGTCCAGCTCATGGCAGCGGAGGTACTCCTCGCGGGCTTCCTTGGAACGGTCGGTCTGCTCGAGCAGGCGTCCGAGGTGGAAGTGCCAGTCCGGTCGGTCGGGATTGCGGGTGAGCGCCTGGCGGAGGGCAGCCTCGGCTTCGGCAAGCCGGCCGTCCTCGTAGTGGCGACGGGCCTCCTCGGCCAGTTCGTCTCCGTCACGCCATTCGCCGTGCGATTCTGCCATGACGGGTGAATCGTAGCACTGTCCCGTGGGAAGTCCCCACCTGCTGCGAAAGTGCCGCGTGTTTCTCCGCTCAGGGAATGGTTGCCGGACCACGGGGGACCGTGGGCGTCCGGGAACGCCGAGTGCGCGGAGGGGGCCTTCCGCTGGCCGGCATGCGCCGGCTGTCGTCAGTAGACCTCGAGCATGCAGCGACGGGTGCCGTGGACGCGGCGCTTGATCTGCTCGGTGGTCCACTGCGCGGGCGGCACGTCCGCCAGCTCCGCGTGGATATCCAGGAAGCCCTGGTGCAGGCCGCGCTGGGCGAGCGTCTGGAACACCCCCACCTGCATGCCGGCCAGGCCGCAGATGTACATCAGGGTCCGGTCGCTCTTGAGCAGGCTGTCGAACTGGGGCAGGGTGCGATCCACGTAATAATGGATGTACTCGCCCTTGCCGCCGTCGGGGCGCAGTTCGCGGCTGATGACCGTGTGGTAGGTGAAGTTCGGGTGGTCCTTGGCCACCTGCCGGAAGAACTCGTCGTAGATCAGGTCGCTGGAATACGGGGTCCCCATGACCAGGTGCACCTTGCTGGTGCACGGGCGCCAGGTGGCGTGGAGGGGGCTGCCGGCCGGCGGGCCGACGAAGAGCTCATGGATGAAGCCGCGGAACGGGGCGATTCCGGTGCCGGTTGCCAGGAACAGGTAATCGTGGGCGTTTCGGTCGGTGGGAAGCAGGAACCGCTTGCCGTTGGGACCGGCCACGGCAATGGCGTCGCCTTCCCGGAGGTCGCAGACGTGGTTGGAGCAGACGCCCGCGAACAGTCGGTGGTCGGTGGGGTCGTCCTTCTCGTTCTGCGGCTCCCGCTCGGCCAGGAGGCGCTTGCAGGTGGTGGAAAGCACCTTGCCGAAGCCGTCTTCACCGTACCCGGGGCTGGCGATCGAGTAGAGCCGCACCTTGTGCGCCTTGCCATTGGCATCCGTTCCCGGCGGAACCACGCCGAACGACTGGCCTGCCTGCCACGCGCCCTCAAGCGGCGTGCCGGTGACGTCCACGCAGACATGCCGCACGAACGATGCGGACTTGCCCTTGGTGCAGAGTTTCGACTGGACCACCCGTCCCGTGACCGGTGCCGTCGGCAGGACGGCATGCATCTTGGCCTCGGGGAGCGTGGGCTCTCCGGCAGGGCGGGCGTGTTCGTTTCCGGAGGCGTGGGCGGCAGGCGCGGTGCTCATAAGGTGGATATCTTATTGGCGCGTCGATCATTGAGGATCCGACGCGCGGAACGCCGATTGGTCTTGGACAGGCAGGTCACGGATTGACCTGCACCGACCGGCGTAAAGGGGTTACCCATGGACTATTTCCGCATTCAAGGCGGCCGCCGACTCAGCGGCCGCGTCACGATCGAAGGCGCCAAGAACGCGGCCCTGCCGCTCATGGCTGCTTCGATCCTCACCACCGGCCGCGTGAAGCTGACGAACGTCGGCCCGCTCGCGGACATCCGCAACCTGGGGTCGCTGCTGAGCCACCTCGGCGTGGCGGTGCACTTCGGTGACGACAACACCATCACCCTCCACACGAGCGACGAGTCGTGCGTGCATGCACCGTACGACATCGTGAAGACGATGCGTGCGTCCATCTGCGTGCTCGGCCCGATGCTCGCCCGCCGCAAGCGCGCGGTGATCAGCATGCCGGGCGGCTGCGCCTTCGGCACGCGCCCGATCGACCTGCACCTGAAGGGCCTCGCCAAGCTCGGCGCCAAGATCGAGTTCGACGGTGGCAACATCATCGCCACCTGCGACCGGCTGAAGGGCGCCACGGTGTTCCTCGGTGGCGCCAATGGCCCCACCGTGCTCGGCACGGCCAACGTGATGAGCGCCGCGACCCTTGCCGAGGGACGCACGGTCATCGAGAGCGCGGCGTGCGAACCGGAGATCGTGGACCTGGCCAACATGCTGAACCGCATGGGCGCCAAGATCCGCGGCGCGGGCAGCCCCCGAATCATCATCGACGGCGTCGAGGCCCTGGGCGGCTGCGAGCACCGCGTGATGCCCGACCGCATCGTGGCCGGCACCTACGCCATCGCGGCGGCGATGACCAACGGCGACGTGACGCTCGACGACTTCCCGTACGACAGCCTGCTGGCCGCCATCAACCACCTGGAAGAGGTGGGCGTGCACGTCCAGAAGGTGAATCCGAACGACGACGAGTTCCGCTGCAGCGTCCGCGTGACGAGTGATCGCGTGCTCCGCCCGACGATCATCACCACGCAGCCGCACCCCGGCTTCCCGACCGACCTGCAGGCGCAGTTCATGTCGCTCCTCTCGATCGCCGAGGGCAACTCGATCGTCACCGAGAAGATCTACACCGAGCGCTTCCTGCACGTGGCCGAGCTCTCGCGCATGGGCGCGCAGGTGTATCGCCAGGGCTCGACGGCCGTGATCAGCGGCGTGCGCAGCCTTCACGGCGCGCCGGTGATGGCGTCCGACCTCCGCGCGAGCGCATGCCTGGTGCTTGCCGGCCTCGCTGCGCAGGGCG
>Ga0304730_1003491_pt1 | contig 10562 bp, 24 predicted proteins | sample M_130628_MF_Meta_FD_190474 | JGI IMG/M metagenome (GOLD analysis project Ga0304730, IMG submission 190474) | Freshwater microbial communities from Lake Montjoie, Canada to study carbon cycling - M_130628_MF_MetaG (v2) (version 2) | ecosystem: Environmental > Aquatic > Freshwater > Lake | place...
CATTAGCCGAGCAGTACAGGTGAACGAGGCAGGGAATATATTCCCTTTCTAACGCGAACCTTTAGCCTCCCCTTGTAGTACGCTGCGCGGCTGTAAGAAGCCAGACAGTATGGCAAGCAGGAATAGGGGTACCGTAGAGGTCCTGCTGAAGTTGTAACGGTACCAGTCGGGGGCTAAGGACGTCAAGTACGAGAAGCACCAGTGCGTAAGGAAAGCGAATCCTTAGCCCCCCCTAACACACCTGAGGAGGTGTAGCAATGGAAACACCGTACAACTGCGGCGAGTGCGGAGGTCCTGCGTTCGCAGTGCAAAGGCTTAGAGGTTTCCTAGATAGCCTTGCTAACTGGGAGAAGGAACTCCTAGGAGAAGGACAGGTTGAGGGCATAGAATACGCAATCAAGTTGTTGTCTTCCCCTACATTTCACGATGAAACTAACCTGTAAGGAGGTGAAGTAATGCAAGTATACACGTGGTGGGAAGTGGGCTATAACGCAGGCTGTGGCTGTTGCGAAGTAGTTGTAGGCAAGTTTGCTACACGAGAGTTAGCAGAGCAGGCGTACCCGATTGTTCTACAAGAAGAACCCCGCTTAGATGACCACTGGTACGAAGTGTACGAAGTCAAGCACATAATTGAAACAATCTCTAGGAGGGACAATGTCTCGCACTGATAAGGACAAGCCATACAAGTACCGCTCAGATGATGAATGGCCTCGTGGTATCTGGCGTCTTGGACGTAGCAAGCGTGCTAAGAAGGTCAACCTTGTGAAGGGCTACGAAGACGGGCCTGGAGGCAAGGACTGCTCGTGCTGTGGTGTACAGCACGACTACAAGGGTATGATGCGACGTGATGCTAAGCTTGCGATTGCCTTAGCCCTTGAAGAGATGAAGGTAAGCCTCGGAGATAATGTCTGCGAGTGCGACGTCTGTCTCACCCTATAGTATTCCTCTACACACACCTTGAAGGGATACCAGGGGGCTCTGCCCCCTAACACCCCCGCACTAAAACGATGTGTAGTTGGAAAGCCAAAAGGCGAGCAAGAGCGTGACGAATGGTGCTTAGTAATTCCCCCGTAAGGAAGTGAGACTAAGCACTTTAGTCACGTGGTCTGCGGACTCCAGTAGCGACGTTGTTCACGTACGGTGCTTACTCGCTAGTGAAATCGTAATATGGAGTAAGCGGTGGTTAGCCGTCCTCTAACCTAGTCGACAGTCGCTATCCAGACTGTAAGGTCGTGGTGGCCGACTGTAAATGCCACCAACTAAGCCACCCTAACAAAGGAGGAACAATGAAGTACGAGTACAAGACAGAAACCTGGTGTGACTGTGGCGACGATGATGTAGAAGTCACGTACCACAAGACACTAGACACCGCTATCAAATACATACGTGATGTTGTGTGGGAGATACAAGAACCTGATGGTATCCACACTCAGCACGTAACTATCTACAAGGAAGAAGGTACACAATGAGAGAACGAGTAACCGCTGACCGTATGGTCGAGCGTATCGCAGCACACTTCGAGGACTTAGCACAAGAGATGCCTGAGTTCCTTGACCTCCAAGGCTTTGCCGAGGACTTGGCTAGTGTATACGAACAGCCGTTTGATACTCTGCCTGACTTCCTGTTGCTTCCTTACAATGAGGACGCACTAGAAGAGATGATGCACAGCGCTACGGATGGTGAGTTAGACATCTTCATTGACAAGGTGCTAGCGTGACCGCGCCTAGAGTGAAGTACACCTGGCTCACCCAGATGGGTGACGTCATCAAGTCTATCGAGAACGAAGACTTCTTGGTAGTACTGATGGACTACGGTGACACGTACCAAGTCCTTGCCTTCGCAGTGAACATCTCCCACGAGACAGGGTGGGAGATTATCGACAGCACCAAGGGTGACATCTACACGCTAGAAGATGCCCTCTTTGATTACAGGTCAAGAGTTGACCTGTACTTTGGACAAGACATAGACGAGGAGTGACTATGTACAACCCAGCATTCGTTAGCCTGTTACTTCCAATAACAATTCCTACACCTGCTACACCCACCGCTATTTCAGGAATGGCGCCGTTCTATACTTACGGAGCAATGTGGGCAGACAAACACATTGGACACACGAGTACTCCTGAACTTGATGACATTAGGTATCAAGTTACTTACACTGTGTACTCATACCGTGAGCCTATCGCAGAGATACGCGCCGAGTTAGATGAAGTACACAACATTCTTAGCCTAACTAAGAGTATCAACCCCAACAAGTACAGCCGTACTACAAGTAAACATCAAGGGTACGTACGTCGTGCCTTTGACCTAATGCAGTAACACACCAACAACAAAGGAGATATACAATGGTACGTTCAGCACACATTAGAGTGGAGCGAGTAGCATTCATCGCAGCACTCAAAGTAATCCTTAAGTCCTTTGAGGAATACAAAGCTAAGGCAGACGCAGCAGAGGCTAAGTACGTTGCTGCTAAAGAGGCTTGGGCTTTGGACATTATTGCTAAAGGCAAGTACGACAAGGTTGAGGCTTACGGCCGAGGCGTCTTCCTCAACGTAACGGACAAAATTCTGGACACTTGTCCTAAGCGACCTAAGATTGAAGAGCCTAAGAACTACAACCGTTACAACGCAATCAATGACCTGCGCTCAACGCTCACTCTCCTTGAGATGAGCACCGACGACACCGTTAGCACATACACCTACGGCAACGTAGCGCAGTACCTCTAGTCCTTAATGACGAAACAGGGGGAGGGAGTGTGTGCCCTCCCCTTGTCGCTAGGTAACCGCCTAGCCTGATGAGTCTAAGGAGATAGCATTGGTAACCGACAAAGTACTAGACGACAGTAAGATTCTTATCTGCACTGTCAGAGACAAAGATGATGTATGGTCTGATGTCTTTGGTAGTGGGTGGGAATACACTGACTGGGTACAGAACGTTGAGTACATCAACTGTGACTGGGACAAGCACGGCATCGCTAAGGTGACGTACCTTGACCCTGACGGTGATGGAGAGACGGACTACATCACAGGTGAAGTTACTGTGGTGGACATTGCTAACGCTATGTCATCACTAACCCAAATGGGTTGGGCACACTGTAGCGGGGATACATTCGAAGAGCCTGACACTTGTAGTGCAGACGCTGTCTTACAGATAGCATTGCTCGGTGAGTTCGTCTACGGCTAGGGCGCGCCCAACACAAACACTGGCTAAGCACAAGGAGGCACTATGCTAGACGGCACTATGCTCGCTGATGATGTCGACATCATTGAGTCAACTCCCGTAGACACTTTAGACGTAGCACTTACAGCAGATGAAGTGTACACAATCCTAGAGTGTCTGTACTTCGACACCGAAGCACCCGCTCTAAAGGTGCTAGACATAATCAAACAGTTAGAGTATCGACTGCTTGATTACGATTTACCTGCAGACCGCGCAGAATACAATGCGCAAGAGATGGTAAATCACCCAGATAACGAACAGTACAAGCGCATTACGTACTGGCGTGACGCTGAACACAACGACAACTAACACGAAAGGCACTAAATGTTCGCAGTAATTCTTCAAGAGTCTACCTCTACGGGAATCAAACAGTACGCTGTTATCCCTCAAAGTGACGGCTCAGTTAGGCAGTTGATGCGTGACGGTAAGAACCTTAGAGGTACAGCAGGTGCGTGGCGTAGTGCTTACGCAATGGACCTCAACAACTTTACTGGTTACGCAGTAGGAGAGCCTGTGGCTATTCCTATTACCGCAAGCGATTACCGCGACCTTGCGTATCCGTTGACGCCTACGACACTCGTACAGAAACTTGTGCGCACTGTCAAAGACGACAACATTGCTGGTAGCACTAAATTTGCTGACCAGTATGACGAAGTGATGGCCACTCTTACGGAGAACCCAGCACTTCTAGGCCGATACGTAGGTAAACAACAGCCCGCTGTTGTGTCACCTACTATCCAAGTTGTACGACAAGTACAACCAGAAGTTGTTAGCGTACCTGCTGGCAACTACGCGTACTACCCCGACAACGAGGTAGTGCTACCCAACTATGAAACGGAGAACCAGATGAACTATGGAACCATTGTACCTAGTATGTCGGAGAGCCACGCAGTGCTTACTGTGCCTGAGGCTGAACTTTACTTCAAGCGTAAGTTCTTTGGACTTGACGAAACTCAGGTCTATGACGATGCTCGTAGAGAAGGCGACAATGTTCTGCTTACTGGTGAAGCAGGTACTGGCAAGACTTCCAGTGCTCGCAACTACGCAGTAGAGCGTGGGCTTCCGTTCGTTACTGTTGAGTGTACTCAGCAGATTACAGAGAGCATCACGCAAGGTAGGTTCGTACCTACTGGCGTGGGCAACGCTACTAAGTGGAAGTACAGCCAACTGGCTACCGCTATCCAACAGCCTAGCGTTATCCTCATCAACGAGTTGACTCGTATGACACCTAAGGCAGCCTCGCTGTTCTTGCGCTTGCTTCAAGAGCGTGAACTTGTCATCGAGCCACTCAACGAGGTCATCAAGGTACACCCTGAGGTACTGTTCATCGCAGACCAGAACACTGGTATGGGATACACAGGTACTAGCCGACAGGATGCCGCACTGATTGACCGCTTCAACATCAAGTTGGAGTTCCAGTACGACACTAAAATTGAGAGCAAGTTCATATCGTCACCTACACTGCTTGCCTTTGCGGGTAACATTCGTGAGGCGGCAGACCTGAACGACGAGTTCTCGGTACCAATGTCTACTCGTATCCTCAAGAACTTTGTTGCTCAGGCTAAGCGCTTGAACTTCGAGTTCGCTGTCAACTCCTTGCTGTCCAACTACCCCAAGATGGATGGTGAGCGAGACGCTATCAAGATGCGCTTTGATGCCGATGCGTCAGCTATTGCTGACGAACTTCAGGTTGTTATCGGTAACTACGTCACTGCGTAATCCCCCTGGTGGGGGGCTTCGGCCCCCCACCGCCAAACAACAGAGAGGAACACAATGAATACAGACGAATCAATGCAAGCGTTGGCTGACGCAATTACTATTGACGTTTCCAACGAGGAAGAAATTGAGTTCTATGAGGAACCCAAACCCACTGGACCTGTAGTTACGGTAACTAACCGTGCTGTTATGGACCCAGCGCAGGCACGACTCATTCGTATGGGTCAAGTCATTGGTAAGTTTGCTAGCACACTTGCCTTGCGTAACATTCACGTGGATACACTAGCAACACACGATGATAACGTACCTGCTTGGTCAGACGCCGATAACATCTGGTTCAACAAGGACGAGGTAGGTGACCTCACTGACCCTGCTGATGTTACGGCACTCAAGGGGCTTAGCCTTCACGAGATATCACACATCTTGTTGACTCCTCGTACTGGTAGCAACCTTGCCAAAGAGGTACAGCGACGCGACTTGTGGCGTGCATTCAATGCTCTTGAGGACCAGCGCATTGAGATGTTTATGACTAAGCGCTTTGGTAACGTAGCCGACTGGCTTACTGCCACCGTTGCTAAGCACATTGCTGGTGACCCTAAGCAACACAGCGTTGCGTTCATCCTTACTCACGGTCGCAAGTATCTTCCCCGTGAGTTGCGTGATGAGATTCGTAAGATGTATGAGAACCCGCAAGATGTGGTAGAACTTGCGTCGTTGATTGACCGTTACATTGTGCTCAACCTCAACGACCCCAAGAACTATCCAACTGCGCTTAGCATCATCGAGCGATACAACGAACTAGTGGGCAACATTACTCCTCCTAGTACTACCAAGCAATGGGGTGTAGCACCTACTAGTTGGGACAGCGTTGGTGACCCTAACGGTCACAACCACCGCAAGAATGGTGAATGGAAATCATCTAAGTCCAAGCCTATGTCTAAGGCTGACCAAGAAAAACTAGCACAGCGTGTTGCTGGTGACGTAGCCAATGACGGTGACCCTGCTGAGGGTCTTGGTCAAGGCAACGGCACTAGTGATGGCGGTGACCCTAGTCAAGGTGGTGGTGCTGGTTCTGGCAGTGGTGCACTTACCAAGGTTGCTAGTGATATCCTTAGCGACATCCTTGTTCGCAAGGCTAAGGAAATTGCTAACACTATCCGTCAGTACAATGGTGACATTGACCTGACTAGCAAGAAGGTATCAACGCCACCGCGTATGTCCTGGCCATTCAACGAGACACCATCTCTTGAAGCAGTCAGTGCTGCTAAGTCCTTTGCCAATGAGTTGATGCGCCTTAAGGCTGACTTCGACCCTGGTTGGAACCGACGCACTGATGTAGGTCGCCTCAATGTTCAGCAGTATATGTCTGGCGCTGAACTTGACGAGTGCTTCGACGAGTGGGACAACGGTCGTGAGGATGCTGTAGATGTAGAGTGTGTAATCCTTATGGATGCCTCTGGTTCTATGGGTAACCTCATCAAGCCTACGTTCGAATCTATGTGGGCTATCAAACGAGCGATGGACAAAATCAACGCTAGTACTACAGTAATCAAGTTTGAGAATGACATTGAGTTAGTGTACTCCGCTAACGAACGCGCCACTCATCTTGTACGCTCTGGTCACTCTGGTGGTGGCACGGAAGTTCTAGGTGGCCTTGCTTACGCTAAGTCTGTGCTTGCCGAGTCCAACCGTGCTATCAAGATATGTATTGCAATCACTGATGGTTACTGGTACGACGGTAAGCAGGCTGATGAGATTCTTCAGCAGTTACGTCGAGGCGGTGTGCTTACTGCCCTGGCGTTCATTGACACTGGCTACTACAATAGCGACCAACTAACCATCGACAGTCACGGCTGTGAAGTAGCAGTCAACATCACTGACCCGCGTGAGTTGTTCACGCTTGGTCGCTCGCTAGTCAAGGCTGGCATTCAGCGCAACCTGCTCAACGGCTAGGGGCGCCCCAACACAAACAACGCTAAGGAGCACAACTATGCCCAACGCACTATCTATCTACATTACCTACGAGGGTGACTACGGTGACGCTAACGGTATAGATAGGGACAGCATAGAGTGGCGCTGTATCGTTCCCACATTCTTCTTCACAGATGAAATGTGGGAACGCTTTGATGCGGAACCACCTATGAGTAGGAGCGACCTACACTTCCACTTCTCTATTGGAGCAGGTTCACATAGGACTGATGGAACAAGGGAGTGTACAACCTGTGGTCTTACACCTGAACAACTAGGTGTTGACTACTTCACGCGAGATGTAACTATCTGGCAAACGCCAGAACAAGAATACGAGGAGGAATACGACTATGCCTAACTGGGTATACAACAGTGTAAACATTACGGGTGATACAGAGGAACTAGACAAGTTCTCTGCACACATTGCAGAGAAACCCAAATACGGACAAGACAATCAAGGACCGTTCTCATTCCACTCCTTTATCACTCCACCTGATGAAGTAGACCCCGATGAGTACCACGGTATCAACGGATGGAAGGATGGAGAAAAACTAGGAGACAGTGAATACAACTGGTACAACTGGAACACTACTAACTGGCTTACTAAGTGGGACGCTAGTAATGCCGATGTACACGTAATTACTAACGCTGTGTCAAGGCCTACAAGCATAAGCATAACGTTCAGTACGGCGTGGTCACCACCCGACACAGTGTTCCAAGCAATGACAACCCAGTTTCCTAACTTGAAGTTTGAGGTTTATTGGGAAGAGGAACAGGGCTTTGGTGCCGAGTACGAGTGTTCGCAAGGGAACTTAGTTGTCACTGACCGTTGGGATATTCCTAGCTCTCACGAGGAACACGTTGTGAGAGACAAGGAGTGTATCTGCGAGCACTACGATGACCCTGCAGATTGGTACGAGGACTGCCCTAGAGATGAACAAACTGTCTATGTAGTAGAGTCCATAACTAAATACATTATCAAGGCTAACTCTGTAGAGAGCGCCATCGCGGCTGCTCAAGCAGAAGACGCAGGTAACGACGCAGTAAATAACACCGACATCATCTCACGAATGTACTCAGAAGAGTACCGTGCAACAGAAAAGGAGCAAGACAATGGTAAGACTGAACCAACTGAATAACTGGGACGGACAGGATGACACCGTTATCCCTGTTGTAATTCAAAGGAAGGATACAGAAATTCCTGAGGAACACTGGGATGAGTTTGCAGAGTATGCAGTTTACTCCGACAACTCTACTTGGGACGCTGCTCTTGAACGTATGGAGGATGTGTACAAGGAGTGGGTAGAAGAAACGTTCTGCGATGAATGCGAAGAGCGTTACGAGTACGACTGTGAGTGCAACAACGAAGAAGAAGAAGAAGAGGAAGAGTAAACAATGCACGAGGAAACCTGGTGGGAAATCTTTAGTGACCCCAACCACATCATAGCCGAGTTGCTATGGACAATCATTCAAGACGGATTGTTTGTAGCACTGCTGTATGGGGTAGTGTTCAAGAAAATGATTCTCCCCAAACTACGCAAGGACATTCATCGAGAGATTGATGAGGAACACGGCTTCGAACACTAAGGTCGAAACTCCCTTCGGGGAGTCGTAGCGTACCTCGCTACCTGATGAGACTAACACAGGAGGAAACAATGGAACAAGATATCAACTGGGATAGAGTATCCCTAATCACATGGCTGTCAGAACAGATTGACAACGAGACAGTTGTGATGGAAGATGCTGAGGGTGCGGAGAACGAACACGAGTACGCCTATTCATTGGGTGCACGAGGCGCGTTCATTGCAGTACTCAAGCACATCATGAAGGAGGACTAATGGAACTGTATCTATCAAACGACGAGGCCGATGAACTGCTTGACTTTCTTTCTAGGCACATCAAAGATAACTGGGAAATGCACAACATCATCACCCGCATCAAAAACACAAAGGAGAACTAATGAACTACGAGTTCTGGAACACACTTACGCCTGAGCAGCAAACGTTCTACACAGAAGTATCACAAGGTTATGCTCTTGGGCAATTGTTTAGTGACCACTCTGCTGGGTGGGATGCTATTCATGAGCGCATTGACGATGTGCTTGATAGTGACCCCTACACCTTGGCGGACGCTATTGATGACGACGAAGAAGGTATTGTGGTGTGGGGAGAGTGGGCAAACAACGGCCTGCGTGACTTCCGAGATGCCATTGAAAGTCTGGCACGTGACTTCTTGGAAGCCATAGTGGGAGGTATGTGGGCGTACAATACACAATCAGATAAAGGAGTAACCAAATGAGCAGTAACTTAGAAACATATTTTGTAGTCGCCTACGACCACGTTGATGGCAAGTTTTACGTGGACAATAACACCGCAGCAAACTACTTTGACCACGACACGTGGGACGATGACGCTGGGGACTGGGTGTACCTTGATGAAGCAGATGGTGTACCCGAAGACATGGCTAGCCTTCAACTAAAACTTCAAGAAGCTTTGAAGTTCCGTGAGATATTTGACAAAGGACAGGAGAAGTAATGGTTAAGTTAGAAGATGTAGTCAGAGCAGTGTCGCAATGGGCACCTGACGTTTTGGTATCTCAAGAGAATGATGGTAACATTATTCTCTCACTGAATATGATTCTGGTAGATGACAAGTATCTTTTGCCGTTCAGTGACCCAGAGGAGGATGACATTGAGTAGAGGAGAAAAAGCAGTACTCCTTTACTTCATAGGAGTTGTACTCCTTTCAGCAATAACAATCGTCGTTACATTATGGAGGTAACAAAATGACAGTACACAAATGCTGCACCCAAGATGACCACCCTTTCAACTACGCATGCGATTGTTGCATGGGTGAGTGCGAAGGATGGGGAGACATGACTAACGAAACAAAGGAGACATGATGGAAGAGGAGATTGTATACGCAGAGATTGACGAAAATGGTGTACGCAACCTGTCATCCGATTGGGTTAACGGAATGATGGAAGAACGGGAAGCGGTATACGGAATGATTACTTACGCACTGGAGCATGGCCATGTAGATAACTTGGATGGGCGCACAAGTCTATCCATGCTGTACACGGCCATCGGATTTCGGACGGAGTTCACTGACTAATGGGACGACAACTAGCGCAAGACATAGCACAATCAAACATGACAATGGAGCAAAAACTCCTATACCACCTTACAAGTAACCACTATCCACCTATCAACGAAGCGTTTGTAGCCACCGCAATGGTGGCAGTGTTGCTAGCCAACACAAACATCTGGGACGTCGAGTTGATTTACCCTAATGGGCTTAAGCGTACGGTAGCCCACACTATTGAGGGCCTTCACCTTGAGGCATTCTTAGAGGAGAACAATGATTACTGACCTGCCGCTTAAGTACGCTGTGGGAGGCACTATTCGTAAGCTACGACAAGGTCGCGATATGAAACTGGCGGCTCTTAGTCGTACATCGCATGTGTCTGTACCGCACATTAGCGATATAGAACGAGGGGCTACATCTGCTGGGTTTGATATTCTTCAAGCTCTAGCAGGTGGGCTTGACTTAACTACAACTGAATTAGTAAAAGAAATATATGACTACCTAAAGGAGGAAGCAAATGACTAACTGGGACTCTTATCTTGAACCACCTGACGAGCCAGAAGGGGAAGTGTCC
>Ga0304730_1003493_pt1 | contig 10559 bp, 14 predicted proteins | sample M_130628_MF_Meta_FD_190474 | JGI IMG/M metagenome (GOLD analysis project Ga0304730, IMG submission 190474) | Freshwater microbial communities from Lake Montjoie, Canada to study carbon cycling - M_130628_MF_MetaG (v2) (version 2) | ecosystem: Environmental > Aquatic > Freshwater > Lake | place...
CTCGTGCCACTGCGGATGCGGGTTGCGACTGCGCAACCGTTCCGTAAAAAGCAATGAGAAGGGAAAGAGTGATTGAAATGATTTTTTTAGGCGCACGTGTCATGGACGAAACATTAAAGCAAATACAAGAAAGTGGAATTTCGGGTAAGCCTAATTATTCGGTTATTACTCGTTGCAAAAAATGTCGTTGTCGATAGAGGAATACTCTTCGTGGCATGCAAGGAAAAGTTTCGCGCACGTGGGTTGCTGCATTTGTATTTGCACTCAGCGCGCTCTTTGTTGGTCAATCCTTAGCTGATGATGTAATTCCGCCAGTTGCCGACCCTGTAGTTGCGCCTATTGATCCAACACCTACGCCTGATCCAACTCCGACTGCAGATGTAACTCCTACGCCTGATCCCACTCCAAGTGCTTCACCTACGCCTGATTCGACTCCCAGTGCTTCACCTACGCCTAGTGACTCCCCTTCTCCAACTCCATCTCCAACTCCAACGAAGTTGCCACCTCATGCGATTGCCAATCAAAACATGTTTGTGCGTGCAGCAAGTGCGGTTCACGCTGATCCCCGCGCGAATTCAGTATTCATCACACCTGTTGAGGTCTATGCGCCATCTCTGATTCTCGCGTGTATTTCATCCGGCGGTGCGATGCTGGATGTATCAGTCAAGAATTCCGTGAACAATATTGAGCCAAACACGCTCGTTGGTGATTACAGCAATTACATACGTATTTCAGGTTCAAGTGATCAAGTGATGAACATTATTAACTCATTTAATGGTTTGCGAGCGCTTTCATTTTCCCGTGGCATCGTTTACCAACACTTACTATTTAGATTTGTTGCTATTTCAGAACCAACTCTTGATGCAAAGTTATGTAATGACGGAAATCCAAGTAATAACCGCATAGTAAGCATCGTTCCTTTCGGAATTGATATAGACATGAAAAAAGCCGATGTTAGGCTGGCAAAATAATGAATGGATTAGATTCACCACTTAGTGGCAGCGTTAAGTCTCGCTTTGGTGGTGCCGGAAAGTATCGCAACAAGGTTGTGCTCGGCACAGCTGTCGTTGCCTTTGTTCCATTCCTGCTTTCTACCTTTGCTGCCAGCGTGACTGTGGGCACCGGGGCACTCGAATTCGGTCAGGGTTCTCAGCAAGCTATCGCGTGTGATGACACTGTGTATGTGGCTCTCGGGGAAGAGTGGCACGCAAACCCAACTCCCGAAGATCCTTCTGCTGGATACTTCCGCCTTCGTACGGCAACAATTTCAAACCTAAACTTAACGACATGCGCGGGCAAGAAGCTTCGCCTTCGGTTAATTGATGGCTCTAGCGCCGAAATCGTTCTGGGTTCACTACCTGATGCAAAGGTTCTTCAAGTAACTATTCCGCGCGATGTTCCGATTTCAAACGTCGGAGATCCAACAGCGCTTGGGCTTACATATCTAACAGGTGAAGGTCAACCAATTGCCGGTGCAATGGCTGCAAATGTTGGCATGAATGTCTCTGGCACATCTGTCTATGACGGCAGCGCACTTTCAAATATTTCTGCAGATGTCATGTTCTACCTTGACCCAACTGCAGCTCTTGTAAACATCGATGGCCAGCAAGTACGCCGTGCCACCGTCGAAACAGTTGCGAACCCAGGTTAAACGCTGATGATAAAACTCGTAATCGGTTTATTGCTCACAATCGCTACCGGTGTTGGTTCAATCTTCGCTGGAAACTTCTCAATGGGTGATGCAGCTGTAGCAGTTGAATATGGGCAAGGCGTCTACAAAATCGCAGCATGTGATGACTGGGTCCGTGTAAATATCATGGCCGGCGCCACAGGTGAACATGGGGCTCCAGAAGGTTTATCTGCACTGACCGGCGTAGTTGTTTCAAGTTTAGATACTCGCGCATGCGCAGGAACAGAGTTCACGATTTCGGCAGTCGATGAAGAAAACAATCCGCTTGCAATGTATCGCACGGGCGATCTCGTGGGACCTGCTGAAATTAAGTTACAGATTGATGCCGAAGGTAATTTAACTTCTTCAATCCCATCATCTGTTTATGTCATTGACCAAAATCCATTAAATGCTGATTTCGCAATTACCTTTGTGAATCCAGCAATTTTGGCCAATTCCGTAGGGAGATTAAACATTCAGACCGCACCTTTGTAGACATTCGGGTATCCCCCACAATTCGCCAACTAGGCGACTTGCCAGGGTGACACGAGTTATACGAGGTGTTTCACTAACCACTTAGGAAAACAAGAGGAGCAACACAATGGAGATCTTAAAGTTCGACGAATCAGGTCCATCGTCGCCATCACGCAAGCCTTTCGGGCGCAGCGCGATTCTCGTTACCTTCGTTGCTCTTGTCTTCGGTGCAGGTACGGCACTTGCTTCCGGAACACTGACTGTTAACGGACCGAGTAATCAAATTCAACTTACTCAAGCAGTGGCTACGACAGCTCAATGTGACGACAACGTGACTATTGGTTTAGAAACTGTTTATAGCGATGATGGATTTAAATTATCTAAGGTTAAGGTCAGCACAATCGATGACACTGCATGTGCATCCAAGTACATGAAGATTCGCGTTTATCCTTCCAGTGGTATAAATCCCGTTGTATTTTGTGGATCAGAAACAGGTTGCTTTGAAACTGGTACTGCTTATTCAAAAGCGATTTCTGGTTCAACGCTTGACTTCGTAATAAGCAGCCCGTCACTAGTTGTCGCTGATGCTTCAACTATAGGAAAAGTGACTGTTGAAATTACTGACACGGATCCGAGTATCTAAATATGTCAATACTTGATTTAGGCACCGGTCCTTCTCGCCCATCAGTGGGCAAGAAGTCGACTCGCATTTTTCTAGGCTTTGGCTTACTCATTGCTGTAATCGGTATTGGGTCAACGTTTGCGTCAACTATTTCCATTAATGCCAATCAAGATATTGAATTTGGTCAAGGTGTCCAGCAATCTATTTTCTGCGGTGGAACTAAATCAATCACTGTTACTCCGTTTTCTACCTACGCAAATAGAGATGACAATGACACGACTTTTGGTTTAACTGGAATCAAGGTTTCTGAGATCCCAGATGACTGTTCAGGTAAGAACTTTGTGATCAAGGTTTACGGTGCCAATGGCATTGCTACACCTCTCGTCTTGGCTCGCAACAATGGCAGCACGGTTCTTATGCCGCTCGCAAACGTTTGGTGGGCCAATGGATGTCCAGAATCTGATGCTGAATGCGACCAAAGCGATTACGTTCTAGATGATGGACAGGCATTCTTATCAATCAGCAGTGCCGATTATGCACCTGCTGGAGAGCTTGCAACTGTGGACTCCTCACCAGATTCATTTACTGTATTTTTTGCAAGTAATCCAACTTCCAGTAATTCTGTAAACAAAATTTCGATTGAAACTCAAGACGATGTATTCGGGCTTGAGCAATGTATTGCTCAGCAAGTTTGTGTTGCTGAAAACGGATAAGGGAAACCTTTAACTTCCCTACTGCTTTCTGGAGTACCTGATGACGAAAGATCGACGAGAAGTATTCTCTGAATCATCAGATAACCACGTGTGGATCGAAGGAAGAGCCAAGGATTTAGATTCCAAGGTTCTTCTAACAATCACCAATCAATCTGGCGAGCAAACTGCGCTGATTACTCCTGATGAAATCCTTTCGAGTAAAGCTAGCCTTTTTGTAGAAGCTCCTGCCGAGCGCGTGCAAGTAAAGGGTAAATCTACTTTTGCTCGTATCTATCACTACGTGCGCATGATTGGTTATGGACTTGTTGCAGTCGTCATTACTTTCTCCCTCTTCTCATTTACTGGCGCAGTTAAAGCCAGAATTGTTTTAACTGGTTCTATGTCACCGGCGATTAATCCTGGAGACATCATTATTACGACTCCCCCATCAAATAAGACTCCACAAAAGGGTGACATCGTGGCATATACCGCTCGTCGCTTTAATGGCGGCGAGGTGGGAATTTTCTCTCACAGAATTATTGGTGGAGATGCAAAGACTGGGTTCATTGTTAAAGGAGATAAGAACAAAGCTCCCGATGTGCAAAAGCCAATGCTCAATGACATTAACGGTGTGGTTATTGCCATCCTTCCATTTATCGGTAACTTCTTAACGCGCAAGGCACTCTTCTTGATTGTTCCAACAGTTATTGGTTTATGGCTCGTCATGGATGCGATGAAAAATGCTGAATAAATTCATCGCAATCTGTGTCGCTGGGTTCTCAATATTTATTGCAATTCCATCAGCTTCTGCAGCCTCTGATATTCCGCTGCTCTCATGGGAGCGTGGCAAAGAACAGAACATTGTTTTGGGTGGATATACCAACCAATCGAGTTGGAGTATTCAGTTGGTGGCTAATGGCCGAGAGCCAATTAAGTTCTCAAAGTCGACCGCAAATAAAGATGGCTACTTCGTTTATTCGATCTTCTTGCCAATGGATTTTCCAACAGGTGCTTATCGTGTTGAAAGTGTTGGGAAAACAGGTGATGTAACAGTTGTTGCAGGTGTACAAGTAGTTGAACTTATGTACTTTGACATTATTCGCGTGCCCTACCAATTGCTATTCTTACTTACAGTGCTCATCTTTTTAATTTCATCTCTTTCAACACTTCGTCTGCGCAGATACGAACAGATGTCTTATTTACAGAGCAAGTCTGAGGTTCATTTAGCTCCTGCCATCGCAAGTTTCTACCGCTTGCGTAGTAACGCGGTCGCGGGTGTGCAGCGATCACTCTTTAAGCATGTAATCAAAAAAGAGGGCGAGCTGCTGCACAAGATTAGCCCTGTGCTCTGGGCGATTACGCCGATAGCAACATTTATCTTTGGCTCTTACATAGGAATCGCAGCAGGTTCACAATTAGGTATTCCTAACATTCCAGTACTGCTATTTGTCATCGCAGCAATTATTGGCGTGCTCGATCCTTACTCAGGTTTTACAGCAGCAGTTGGTTTCTCAATCTTGCAAACAATGCAGGGACATATCTCGAGCATGCGCGCAGTTGGTGCGCTTATGGCAATTGCATTGGCTTGGGTCGCACCAGGATTAATTTCATCCATTTATCGCGAAATGATTGTCAAAGATAACTTGCCTAAGGTAATTCAACGAAGTCTGCCATCAATATTTTCAGCCTTCTTCGGAGCAGCAATTTTTTTCTCCTCCGAACTTCTGTTAGCAAGCTTGCTCGATCGCACGGGTCCAATTGTGAATTCACGATTTGATCTACCAATCGCAGCGGGGCTCTTTGTATTTGTGAAGCAACGTCTTGAAGTATTCGTGGATCGCCGTTCGTTACTTTCAGATGCCAATATAGAAGTGAAATCTATTCGCTTGTCTCGAATCATTTCTCCACGCGCCGTAGGGATCTTGGTGCTCTTCTTTGCCGGCGTTATGTACGTCTGGACTGAATCGGTCCTCTTCTCGCTGGTCACAGCCGTGGTCTTTGTGATTCCACTATTAATGCTTCAAGTGCGCTTTGCATCCCCTGTTATTGCCTTACTTGGCAAGGTGCGCAGAAATATTCTGGTTGAATCAACAATAGTTTCGGCTATCTCCTATGCAATCTTTACTTACATTCAAAGCACCCCGTTTGAAGTAATCCAGAAAGGAAAACTCATCATCGTGGGGGCTGCGATACCCTTGATTCTTCATGCGGTGTTTAGCTCACTCAGTGATACTCGCGAACGAGAATTGGTGGATGCGCTATGAAGAAAATGACTCTCTTCTTAGCCATACTTATTCTGTCTCGCGTTGGTATTGCATACGGTGCTGATACTGCGCCAAATGGTTTACAAAACTTCTTTCTCGGAACATCCAATGCCAATACTGCAAACATCAACCAAGTACTTGCGTTGCTTGTAGGACCAGCAGGTCCTCCCGGTGCAGCAGGTGTTGCAGGTCGAGACGGTTTCATGGGAATGAATGGTGTTGATGGAATGCCTGGTGCACCTGGTCCCGTCGGACAAACTGGTGCGCAAGGTATTCAAGGTTTGCAAGGTGTTGCAGGAGCTGCAGGAGCTGCAGGTGCACCTGGTCCTGCTGGTGCACAAGGGCCAGCTGGTCCTGCTGGTTCTGGTAGCGGAGGAACATTTGGAATTACGGGTGGAAAAGTCGGATTAACTGGATGTGATGGAGAAATTAAAATTGAAATTGGTCGTCAATTTACTTCGGATGGTTTTTATCTAAAGAAAATTACAATAACTGAAATTAATCCCACTGCGTGTGAAAATCAAAAAGTTTTCGTCTACGCAACCGCCGATATAACTGTCAGATGTGAAAAGACTTTAACTCCTGCAGTCGAATCAGTTACATTTGCGACCGGATCAACGTGCTTTAACGATTCAACCAACGCGGCATATGACCCGTTCTATGCCTCTGCAGCCAGTAAAGGTTTCTCAATCGATGCACTAGATCCAGCTATCGGTGTGGAAATAACTGAATGACAATAACAAGGAGAAATCATGGCTAAGAAAAAAGCTGCACCTAGCGCACCGGTGGTAACAAATCTGCCTCTGCCTATTTCTGATACTCCCCTAGTCATTGACTTGCCCGATGGTCAAAAACTTGTCATTGGCAAAATGTCACAAGGTTCTGTCATAGAAGTTGCAACATGGCGCGGTACTGGCCGGCCAGATTCTCGAACAAGTCGACTGATGTTAGGTATGAGCAGTGCTGCCGCAGCTGCGCAGGTTGCTGCAACTCAAAGTGTTGCGGCGCCAGCTACTGCAAAGGTATTTGCAAACAACAGAGTTGATATCCGTGCATTACTAAGTCGAATCAATCTTGCCCCTGTTATTAATGCACTCAAAGAGTTAAAAGCGAAGGGTCCCAAGCGCATTGAAATCGTGAAGAAGAATGAACCAGAAGAATTTACTTCAAGTGTGGATATTGAAGAGTGGTTAGCCAAAATCACCAGCAAAACGGAGGCCAAGCGCGTTTCGTCAGCCAAATCACCTACAAAAGCACTCACTAAAAAGGCTAGTCCGGCCAAGAAGAAGTAATGCCCCTTATGCTTTACTTCATGAGAAAACCAATAGGCATCGCAGCTCTGATTATCGTCTTAGCTTTTGCCTTTGGTATTCGTGTTGCACATCCGCACTCTGGTTTAAAGAATGCTCTGGGTTCTGCAAACTCTGGGTTAGTTGTCTATAAGAAAACCCATGATTTTTCTGTTGGAAACAAAATTCTGGCAACGACAAAGGATGAAACATCTAGTCCAGTACTCGCCATTGTGCGCTCTATTGATAAAGATGGCCTCGAAATTCAATCAGGAATCGCCACAGATAAAATTGATCCCGCTGCCGCATACGGCAAACTTATTGTGATGGTGCCTTTTATCGGCACTGTTGCTCAAGTACTTGGGCTTTAAGTTATTTAATCTTCGCCACGAACGTTAGGCGCAAAGCAATCTCATTTGGCTTTAAAACCAGATTTGTACCTAGATTTGTGGCAGCGTCTGCAAATAATTGAGGGTTATCTTTGGATAACTTAATACTAAATTCAAGGGCACGGAGTTTGCCGTCATCGGCGCTCTCTGTTTTTAAATCAAAACCGCCAAGAATCTGGGCGTAGATAATCTCAGCATCTTCAGGCAAGCCTTCTTTCACTTTAAAACTGGCAATATCGTCGGCAATTAGCTTGGAATCAAAGCCGTTATAAACCAGGGAAAGCCCTTTGTTGTAGTTATAACCAGATGAAATCTGCTTGATTTGTGTGGTTACCGAAGAGCTTGAATTCGAAAGATTTGGAACAAATGAGATGGTTGCAAGAAAGATAACCATCAAAGCGAGCAATAAGTCGGCATACATCCACCCAGCAAGAGGGGACGCGTCCTCTGATTCTGTGTGTGGAAGTCTTTTTCGCATTACATATTTCGCTTAAAGATTTGATTCTTAATTGCTTTTATTTCTTGCAAAAGGTCGCGATGCGTTGGAAGTTCTTTGAACTTCTTCTCAAGAATCCGTGTGCTCTTATCTAGCGCATCGGTTGCGTTGAGTAATTGGCGAAGTGCGGTTGCCATATTCGCATTCATAGTAAGTGGTGTAACTGCTTGCTTGGCAAATAAGTATGCTGAAATATCTAATGCCAGGGCTGTGCGCTCGTGATCTAACTCCCCGATTGCATCTTCGCGATTGTTTTGGTTGCGGCGACTTAGATATGCGGTTAATAGGGTTAGCACGATTACAAGAAGAATTAGCAGGAAGTCCAAGAAAGCGATGCGACCAATAGTCCATTCTTTAGCCAAAACTCCATAACCGTTCTGCCAGAATTCTAGGAAGTTAACCACGGCGATTGAGTTCTTACTTGTGTAAAGCGAGAATGCGGACGTTGCCTTGCTTACGGCAATCCATGTCAAGGCAACAGGTAAGAAAACGATGCTGTTACGAATGACAGAGAGAAAATGAACTAAGGATTCTGCCGAGCGCATCTTGTGAATCTCAGGGTTAGGCAAGAACTCCATCGGATTAAGCGATGCCCACATGGACAAATTACTTCGAGTGCGAAGGCTTTGTGCTAAACGAATGACATAAGGATCTTGTGCAACGCGATGTTTACCGGCCCATTGATCGAGGGAATCTGCAAGGATTACGTGCTCTTCAGACTTCTTCGCTTTAGCCATAGGTGCGAGGCTACTTTAGTAATGGCTCTGTTGCCATGTGAGCAAGCGCGATTCTTGTTCGGTATTTACCCAATTATTAACTCTTAAGGCTGAACCACAATTCGCACTACATCTTCAGGCGTTGCACTCCCCTTTAACTCTGCATCCACGTTCGTTGCGATTCCATTTATTTGCGCGGCTGCCAAAAATGTTAATTGCGATGCAATCTCGGTCATCCAGTAAAACGCGGCTGGTCCTGCTCGATCCAGGATTCTCTGGGCTGTTGCAATCTGGGCATCACTAAATTTCTCGCGATCATTTTTATCTTCATCGATAACAGAGAGTAAGAAGCGTTTGATGTCTAGACCGATGCCTGTGGGGTCGGTTGAGTTTTCGACTAGCTCTTTGAGCTCGGCATCGAGGCCGCGCGGTTTTTTCTTACGTTTCTTGCGGTTGAGAAATAGAAAGACGATCAGGGCTGTGGCTATGAATTCGAACATGAGCCAAAGTTACTGGCTGTGACTGACAAAGCCAGCCTAGACAGTGAGGCGCTTGCGCAATGTTTCTAGTTCGCCTTTATTTGTAGCGGCAACTCTTTGTGAGATAACGCCACGCTCAAGTAACAAGATCTGCGATGCCATACCAATCGTGAAATCTAGATTCTGCTCAACAATCAAAATAGCGTTGTTCTTGCCATAGGCAATTAATCGTTCCTGGATTTCATCAACCACACCATGCCACACACCCTCTGTTGGCTCATCCATAACCAATAACTTAGGTTGACCAATTAATGCCCGGGCAATGCCAACCATCTTTCGTTCGCCACCACTCATAGTTCCGGCCTTTTGATCTAGACGGTCTGCGAGTTTTGGGAAAATATCTAATACTGGCGTGAGATCGGTGCGCTCTTTTTTAGGCAGACGGGATGCACCAATTAATAAGTTTTCACGCACTGATAGTTCTGAAAATACTGGACGATCTTGCGGTACATAACCAATACCAAATCGGGTGCGTGTATATGTCGAAGCACTTGTAATCTCTTTATCTTCAAATGAAATCGAACCCGCAGTAGGTTTGATAAACCCCATAATTGTTTGGAGAAGAGTTGATTTTCCTGCGCCGTTTCTACCAACGATTGCAGTAACACCTGTTTTTGGTATCGCAAATGAAAGGTCGAAGAGGACTTGGCTAGCCTCATAACCACCACTTAAATTCTTAATCTCTAAGTAATTATTAGACACGGGTGAGGTACACCTCCTTCACCTTTGGATCATTTTCAATTTCTGTTGGTGTTCCGGTGGCAACAATGTTTCCGTGATGCAAGACAGAGATGCGATTGCACAGCTCTTTAATGAAATCTAAGTCATGTTCGACGATTAAGACGCCACATTTTTTGGATGCTTTCTTAATGAGCACAGCTGTGTCTGCACGTTCTTTCGGACTCATGCCAGCCGTTGGTTCGTCCAAAAGTAAAAGGATTGGATCAACTGCCATAGCCATCGCAATTTCAAGCCATTGTTGCTGACCGTGTGAGAGCGACTTGGCTGGCTCATTTAAATACTCTTCGAGTTGAAACTCTTTTGCTAACTCAACAATCTTTACTTCAAAAGCCTTCAAGGATGCGCTTCGAAGTTGTCGCCAAATGGATTCCTTGGCTTGCAGTGAAATCAAGAGATTTTCACGAACTGTTTTCTCCAGGTAAATACGTGCTAGTTGAAATTTAATCGCCATTCCGGCTTTGGCTCTATTTTGCGGAGTCTTATTTGTGATGTCGCTTCCTTCAAGCAAGATCGAACCTTCGGTTGCGAATGTGCGACCACAAATTGTGTGAAGCAGGGTTGATTTACCCGAACCATTAGGGCCAATTAATCCAACAATCTCATTTTGATTAATAAACATTGACGCGTCATCCACGGCTACAAGAGGGCCAAATTTCTTGGTAACTGAT
>Ga0304730_1003495_pt1 | contig 10558 bp, 10 predicted proteins | sample M_130628_MF_Meta_FD_190474 | JGI IMG/M metagenome (GOLD analysis project Ga0304730, IMG submission 190474) | Freshwater microbial communities from Lake Montjoie, Canada to study carbon cycling - M_130628_MF_MetaG (v2) (version 2) | ecosystem: Environmental > Aquatic > Freshwater > Lake | place...
ACTCACTACATCAAATTCACCACTATAATTTTTTGCAATCGCAGCACTTACTTTATCTGCTGTACCTACTGGAACCGTGCTCTTATTAACAATGACTTTGTATCCTTTTAAAATCTTTCCTAAATGATCGGCCACACCCAATACATATTTTAAATCCGCACTGCCATCCGCGCCCGGTGGCGTTGGTAATGCTAAAAAAATGATCTCTGCTTCTTCCACCACTTCTTCCAACTGCGTTGTAAATTTTAAACGCTCCTCTTTGATATTTCTTAAAAAGATTTTCTCTAAGCCTGGTTCGTAGATCGTGATGTGACCTGCACTTAGTTTCTCCACTTTTGCTTTGTCAATATCCACACAAGTCACTTTGTTGCCCGTCTCTGCGAAACAAGTTCCTGTAACCAATCCTACGTATCCTGTGCCTACTACTGCTATTTTCATCTATTTATTTTTTTAATTAAAGAAAGATTGAACCCCTTCTGTAATATATTTTAATTGCGCTTCTTCCATTTCTGTGTGTATTGGTAAAGAACAAACACATGGTGTTAATTGATCCGTTATTTTTAAATCCCAATGATCTTGTTGGTCTGAAGCAAACATCTTTTGTAGATGCCCTGGAACAGGATAATAAATCATACATGGAATTTCTTTAGCTGCTAAATGTGCGATGAACTTTTCCCTATCTACTCCTTTTAATTGAATGGTATATTGATGAAACACGTGCGTACTATAATTGGCAATCGCCGGTGTTACAATAGATTGAATACCAGCAAATGCTTGCGTATAATAAGCAGCAACAGCTTTTCTTGCCTTATTGTACACATCTAATTTAGCTAGTTTAATATTTAAGACAGCTGCTTGAATCGCATCCAATCTTGAATTACAACCGACTACATCATGATAATAACGTGCAGACTGACCATGGTTCGCAATCATTGCCATTTTATCTGCTAATACTTTATCATTTGAAAATATAGCACCCCCATCTCCATATGCACCTAAATTTTTACTAGGATAAAAAGAAGTTGCACCAATATGCCCCATGGTACCTGTTTTTTTAACAGTCCCATCAGAGAAAGTATAATCTGCACCTATTGCTTGCGCATTGTCTTCTATCACATATAAATGATGTTGTTTTGCAATTTCCAAAATTTCCTCCATGGGTGCAGCATGTCCATATAAATGAACAGGTACAATCGCTTTTGTTTTTGGTGTAATTGCTTTTTTCAAGCTTTCAATATCCATGCAATAAGTCACAGGGTCTACATCTACAAAAACAGGGGTTAATTTTAACAAAGCCACTACTTCTGTGGTAGCGATATAAGTAAATGAAGGTGTGATGACTTCATCCCCAGGTTGTAAGTCCAATGCCATCATCGCAATTTGAAGCGCATCCGTTCCATTGGCGCATGGCACCACATAATGTGCTCCTAAATATTCGCCTAAATTTTTTGAAAAATCTTGCACCGCTTTACCATTGATATAAGCAGCGCTGTCCAATACATTTTGTATGGCCTGATCGACTTCTTCTTTGATGGCTAGATACTGATTTTTTGTATCTACCATTTGTATTTTTCGCATCCAATGAATTTTGCCAAAATTACAATAAAATGGCCAAAAAGGTGGAAATACCCCCTTTGTATCCCATCTTTGTAATAGCCCTTTATTATGATACTATATCGACTGTTTTTATTGTTTTACCCAATTCTAGCAAAGCTTATTAGTCCATTTAATGAGAAGGCTAAGTATTGGTTGGAGGGGCAAGAAAAGGTTTGGGAAGAAGTTAACTTATTGAGCAGTCAAATTAAGGGACCCATTATTTGGGTGCACTGCGCCTCTTATGGCGAATTTGAACAGGGTCTTCCAATCATCAGTGCCTTAAAAAAAACTTATCCAACACATCAAATATGGGTGACTTTTTTTTCACCTTCAGGATACTTACACCAAAAGCATCATCCAGATGTTGACTTTGTGACTTATCTGCCTTTAGATGGTCCAATCTCTGCAAACAGATGGATGCAAATGGTTCAACCCAAATGTATTCTATTTATAAAGTATGAATTTTGGTACTATTATTTAAAGCAAGCAGCAGTTCAAAAAATTCCGACTTTTTTAGTATCTACCATTTTTAGACCGGATCAAATTTTTTTCAAATTCTATGGTGGATTTTATCGTTCCATGTTACCATTATTCACTGGGATTTTAGTACAAGATTTCACTTCAAAAACATTAATCAGACCTCTTTTAAAGCATGGGCATTTAGCGATCAGTGGAGATACTCGTTTTGATCGTGTTTTAGATATTGAAGCAGCAAAAGAATCCATTGATTGGATATCAAGATTAGCTCATGTTGAAACGATTGTCGCTGGAAGTACATGGGAACAAGACCATGTGATGATTGAATCCATTTTAGATAGTTGGAATCGATGCAATTGGATTATTGTACCACATCATGTAGATGCGGCAGCTATCAAAACTTGTCAATCTCATTTTCCCAATTCAATTTGCTTATCTGAATGGTTAACGCAATCTGATCAAATGGAAAAGCCAATGGTGTTAATTGTTGACCAGATTGGTTTATTAAGTCATTTATATCAATACGCAACTATAGCTTATATAGGTGGTGGTTTTACGAAGGATGGTATTCACAATGTTCTTGAGGCTGCCGTATTTGGTAAACCGGTAATTTGGGGACCGAATGACTCAAAATACCAAGAAGCAATTGGATTGCGTAACGCATATGGGGGTATCAAAATAAAGAATGCGAAAGGTTTAAATAATATCTTAGAAAAACTTTTTAATGATACCGCTTTTTCTAAAGCTACAGGAGATGCTGCTGTTAAGTATGTTCAAGAACATGCAGGTGCTACCCAAAAAACGATTGATTGTATTAAGCAAATCTACGTTTCACCAACAAATCAAAAGCTTTAACGGCTTCAGCTGTTTCGTCCCATTTATTTTGTTCCCTTAAATTAGATTTAATCCAAAATTGCGCCTCTACAAAAATTTTAAACCCATTGATGGTTTTGACTGCCATTTCAAAAGCTTTTTCATCCCCATTAAAAAGGGTTGATATAAACTGAAATCTATCGTTGACCCCAATGGCCGCTTTCAAATCTTTGATGGGGTCTAATGCTAATTTTTCTTGTAGTTCTGTCTTTGTAATCCTAACCTCAACTTCTTCAGTAACTACTTCAGCAACTACTTCATCCCCTCCAGGAATCATCACGGATACATTATTAGGTAGATTGTTAAAATGATCCGATTCTGATAATGCTGCTAGCAATTGGACTGCCGTTTCTTTTAATTGGCTTTTGTCTGCCTTTTCGGTCAATTGATTGGTTAATTTTTCAACCAAAGCGGCAACTCTTTCCATAGGAATGTCTACTTTTGAAGGAATTAAAGAAATAGGATTTTATTTAAGAACGAAAAAGAAATTGCAATATTGTCTATGTTTATTGAACAAAACTTTTCAAAAGAAAAAAGAGGCTGGTTGGAAGTCATTTGCGGTAGTATGTTTAGTGGCAAAACCGAAGAGTTGATTAGAAGACTTAAAAGAGCTCAAATCGCAAATTTAAAAGTAGCAATATACAAACCTGCTACGGATACCAGATTTGATAAAGAGAAAGTGGTGAGTCATGATGCCAACTCCATCCCTTCTATTCCAATTGAGAACGTAAATAATATATTATTACTTTCTAAAGATGCAGATGTGATAGGCATTGACGAAGCACAGTTTTTTGACCATGGAATTATTGCTGTTTGTGAAACATTGGTTATGCAAGGTAAAAGAGTGATTGTTGCTGGTTTGGATATGGATTATTTAGGTAAGCCATTTGGGCCTATGCCACAACTTTTAGCCATTGCCGATTTCATCACTAAACTGCACGCCATTTGTGTACAATGTGGTCATCTCGCGAATGTGTCTTACAGAACAAGTGCCGAAGAAGGTACTGTAGTATTAGGTGAAAAAAATAATTATGAGCCTAGATGTAGAATCTGCGCAGCAAAATAAGCCTATTCAGTTTATGAACGCATCCCTAAAAAATATCGCCACCTTACTAAAAAAAGACTTGCTACTTGAATGGAGACAGCAGTATACTTTTTTTGGGATATTGATTTATTTAGCATCGACTACTTTTGTCATTTACTTAACCATGGGCCTACCAGAAGATAAAGTATGGAATGGGCTTTACTGGATTACCTTACTTTTTATTTGTATCAATGCTGTGGCAAGAAGCTTCTTGCAAGAAGGGAGAGGTAGAATGCTTTATTTTTATTCAATTGTCAGTCCTGTGAATTTTATATTTTCAAAACTCATTTTCAATAGTTTACTCATGTGTACCATGAGTGCATTGAGTTTAATGCTGTTCATGGTTTTGCTTGGCAATCCATTAACACATATTTTATTATTCTTTGGACTAAGTTGCTTGGGTGGAATGAGCTTAAGCTTGGTATTTAGTTTTTTAGCAGCCATCGCCGCTAAAGCGCAGCAACCTTCTGCCATCATGGCGATTTTAGGATTTCCTTTGATTATCCCTCAACTATTATTGTTGATGAAAATTGCCAATATCGCTTTCTCTGATATTGTACAAAATGGTTTACCTCAACTGGTTGGATTATTGGTTGGATTTGACATCATGATTATTGCACTTGCGTACATTCTTTTTCCTTTCTTGTGGAAAGACTAATTCAAAATGTAAAGTCCTTTTAGAATTGTAAATGTCGCACGGTCATGCCGTCGTTGATCAATTGTTTCAAAGATTCAATCCCAATTGACAAATGGCGCTCCACAAATTCTGCAGTGACGATACTATCCCTGGCTTCTGTTTTTACGCCCTCAGGTACCATTGGAGAATCACTAACCAACAATAATGCACCTGTTGGAATCTTATTGTAGAATCCTACTGTAAAGATGGTGGCAGTTTCCATATCAATGGCATATGCCCTAACCTTGGTTAAGTAGTTTTTAAATTCTTCATCATGTTCCCAGACTCTTCGGTTGGTCGTATATACCGTACCTGTCCAATAATCTACATTGTTATCTCTAATGGTTGTTGAAATTGCTTTTTGTAAAGCAAAGGCAGGTAATGCTGGTACTTCTGGTGGGAAATAATCATTGGAAGTACCCTCTCCTCTTAAAGCTGCAATGGGTAATATTAAATCTCCTACTTTATTTCTTTTCTTTAAACCTCCGCATTTTCCTAAGAATAAAACCGCCTCGGGTTGAATGGCAGTTAATAAATCCATCACAGTTGCTGCACCTGGACTACCCATTCCAAAATTAATAATAGTAATTCCTTCTGCTGTGGCGCACTGCATTGGACGATCTAAACCTATGATTTCAACATGGTGTCTTTCTGCAAACATCTTGACATAATTGCTGAAATTGGTCAATAGGATATACTTACCAAATTGATCTAAACTCGCTCCAGTATACCTTGGTAACCAGTTTTCTACAATTTCTTCTTTTGTTTTCATAAGCTTATCTTTGATCGAGGACGCTATAAAAATACCATATTTTTTTCAATTCATGATTTTAGTTGATTTCCCTTCATATGACTTCAAAGTCCAATCAATAGGTGGAAAAGATCAAATCTTTGACCCTTGTAGGAAAAAATGGGTGGTATTGACCCCAGAAGAATGGGTTAGACAAAACATGTTGCAATACCTGATACAAGTTTGCAAATACCCTATTGAACTGATTGCAATTGAGAAAAAAATACAATTAGGAGCACTCACTAAAAGATTTGACATCCTTGTATATCGTGGGACCACACCATGGATAATTATTGAATGCAAGGAAGCGAATACGCTACTTACCGAAAAAACCATTCTGCAATTGTTACAATACCAACAAGTATTGAATGCCACTTATTTAATCGCATCCAACGGACCTACCACAATTGGAGCTGAAATAAAAATGGGGAACCTGCATATGTTGCAACAGTTCCCCAATTATGTGGACCCTAACCTTAAAAAAGATTAAGGGAAAATACCTAGTTCCGTATAAGAGTGTGCTACTTTATTGATTGCACAAACATAAGCTGCAGTTCTCATATCTGGTATAGATGGATTTGCATTCCATATATCCATAATTTCTCTTGTTGCATTAATCATCGTTTCTTCCAATCCACTATGCACTAAGTCAATTTCATCTGGACCGTGTGCAATCACTGCTCTTTCTGTAGGACTTACTTTTTTACCAGTCAGCTCTTCCATTTGATTGATGAGATTGATGTTTGTATTTTCTGTAAAACGTTTTTCTAAACGACCATATCTTACGTGACTTAAATTTTTCAACCACTCAAAATAAGATACCGTTACACCACCCGCATTTAAATACATATCTGGAATAACCAACACGCCATTTTTAGATAAAATTTCATCTGCCTCTGGTGTTAAAGGTCCATTTGCAGCTTCGCCAATAATTTTAGCTTTTATTTTTGGTGCATTGTTTTTATCAATTACATTTTCTAAGGCTGCAGGAATTAAAATATCACATTCCATTTCCAATGCATCTGAACTCTTTTCAATATTGGTTGCACCAGGAAAATTCAAAATACTACCTGTTGTTTTTCTGTGTTGGAAAACTGCTTCCTCATCTAACCCATCTGCACAGTAAATAGCCCCTTCAAATTCAGCAATCGCGATGACTTTAGCCCCATTTGATCTAAAGAATTTTGCTGAGAAATAACCTACATTGCCCAATCCCTGAACAATCACGCGCTTATTCTCAATACCTACTGTTAATCCTAATTTCTTCATCACATCTTCCATTAAACAAACTTCTCGCACTCCAAAAAATACACCTAATCCGGTTGCTTCTTTACGTCCTCTCACACCTCCCAATGATACCGGCTTACCAGTCACACAACCAGCTGCATCAATCTCACCTGGTTTCAATGATTGATAGGTATCTACAATCCAAGCCATTTCTCGCTCGCCTGTTCCATAATCTGGTGCAGGGACATCGATACCAGGACCAATAAAGTTTTTCTTGACTAATTCTGCCGTATATCTTCGAGTGATTTTTTCTAATTCATACGTGCTCAAAGCTCTTGGGTTAATTTTAATACCCCCTTTACCGCCACCAAATGGCACATTCACAATAGCACATTTGTAAGTCATCAAAGCGGCCAATGCCATCACTTCATCTTGATTCACTGCCATACTAAAGCGAATACCACCTTTACAAGGTGATTTATGTTGAGAGTGTTGCACTCTGTATGCTTCAATCACTTCGATTCTGCCATCATCCATTTTTACTGGAAAACGCATGCTGTAAATACTATTACAAGCTTTAATTTGCTCAAGCAATCCTGATTCCCAATTGGTGAACTTAGATGCTTTGTCGAAACTTTTTTCTACACTCTGAAAAAAACTGTACTCTGATGTTGTTGACATATCCTTTTATTTTTCTAGTTGTTTAATTTTTTTATCAATGGATGCGACATATACAAAAAGGCCAATAAGCACAATACATACCACTGCCATGACTAAGAAAATTTTTCCGTTCTGCAACATAATACTTTGTGGTGCTGCTTGTTGTGCTTGTAATAAGGTTAACATATATTTAATAATTTTAGGGTTATAGGATGCCTTCTTTCTTTAATAGAATCATTTGTACACGAACTTTCAAGGTGGTAATCCAAACACCCAATAAAGTCCATCCAATCACTGCTGGATAAAATACAGTGCGCATATTGGCGGACATATCCTTACCATTCAAACCAGGATTACCATCACTTCCCTGTCCACCTGGATGCAAAGACTCTGTTAATCTTGGCAAGATCCAAAGTGTAGGAAACAACATGAAAAATGAAAATATATTATAGACTGCAGAAAGTCTTGCTTTTTTTTCTGCATCCACTAAACTTCCTCTTAAAACAAAATAGGCAAAGTAAATTAGTAATGCGATGGCAGCCCCATTCTGTTTTGGATCACCTACCCAAGGACTACCCCATTGATAATTGGCCCATAATGCTCCAGTAATGATGCCTAAAACACCAAAAATTAACCCCATGGCCGCATAAGCTTGCGCGTAGACATCATGCACTAAACTAGATGACCTTAAGTATTTAATGGAATAGACTAAAGAAACAAATAATAATATCATCATCCCAAACCACATGGGCACATGAAAAAAGAAATTACGGATGGACTCCTGCATGCGGTCGTCTAACTTAGGCACTTTCACCAAAAAACCATAGGTACAAGTGTATAAAAGCAAAATAAAAGACAACAATTTCCACCATTTTTTATGCAGCATAGCTTCTTAATATTTTATCGATTAGCTCTAAAACTAACGGCTGTTTGGCAAAATTACAGCTTTTAAACGAACCTCCTAATTTTAGAGCAAATCTTATATTGGCAAATTTACGGCGATTTTGTACATTTGCCTCCATAATTTTCATGCCGTAACATGAAGCGAACTGCCCCGTAAGGCTGTAGTAAACTTAATGTGGCTATCATTTAAAAATAGACACAAATGAAACTTTCCCAATTTAGGTACGACCTACCTTTAAACTTGATTGCCCAGTATCCCACAAAAAGAAGAGAAGACAGTAGACTGATGGTGGTAAACCGTAAAAACGGTCACATGGAAAATCGTCATTTCTCTGACTTATTAGAGTACTATGATGACAAGGATGTATTTGTAGTAAATAACACTAAAGTATTCCCTGCCAGAATGTATGGCCGTAAAGAAAAAACAGGTGCAAAAATTGAAGTATTCTTATTAAGAGAATTAAATAAGCCTAACCGTTTATGGGATGTGATTGTTGATCCCGCAAGAAAAATTCGTGTGGGTAATAAATTGTATTTCGGTGAGAACGAAGAATTAGTAGCAGAAGTGATTGACAACACCACAAGCCGTGGTCGTACTATCCGTTTTTTATGGGAAGGTGATGACGAAGGATTTAAGAAAATGTTAGAATTTTTAGGTGAAACACCATTGCCTAAATATATTAAGCGTAAGCCTGATGAAGATGACAAAGAAAGATACCAAACCGTTTATGCAAAGCATGAAGGTGCGGTGGCTGCTCCTACTGCAGGTTTACACTTTAGTAAAGAATTAATTAAGCGTTCAGAAATTTTAGGTATCCGTTTTGCAGAAGTTACCTTACACACTGGATTAAGTACTTTCAGACCAATTGAAGTAGAAGATTTAAGCAAACATAAAATGGATGCTGAGTACTTTAAAATAGACGAAGATGCTTGTAGAATTATCAATACAGCAAAAGAAAATGGTCGTCGTATTTGTTCAATTGGTACAACCGCCATGCGTGCGATGGAAAGCAGTGTTACAGCTCAACGTTTATTGAAGCCAGCTGAAGGATGGACAAATCATTTTATCCACCCTCCTTATAATTTCAATATTGCGGATAGCTTAGTAACCAATTTCCACTTACCAAAAACAAGTTTGTTAATTATGTCTTGTGCTTTTGCTGGATATGAATTGGCGATGGAAGCTTATAAAAAAGCAATTAAAGATAAATACCGTTTCTTCTCTTATGGAGACGCTTTGTTGTTTATCTAAATCCATTACCCCTTTAGCTCAAAAGATAAACGCATCTTTTGAGCTAAAGTTTTTAAATCATTTTGTACCGCATCTACCAAAGGAATACCATCTTGCATGCGTTCTTTTTCCATTGCACGTTCTATATCTCCAGCTACATACACTTGATCATGTCCTGCTGCAGGTTTTGCATTTCTAAAACGATTCAACCAAAGATCCATATTGGATTTAAAATCTGCTGCGGGTCTAAAAGCATCAATCCGCATGGCACCAATAAAATGTCCAAGACCTTCTCCAGGCATATTTTCTGGCATAGGGACATAGGCAGGAAATGGAGGTGCCCATGGACCAAAACTCGCACCACTTAAAACAGCCGAAAAAATATCTACAATCGAACCTAATGCATATCCCTTATGGCTACCCTGCTCTTTCTCCGATCCTAAAGGCAATAGTGCTCCTCCATTTTTTAAAATATTAGCATCCTGTGTTGGATTGCCATCAGCATCTTGTGCCCAACCAAATGGAATAGTAATATTGTTTCTTTGTGCAATTTCTAATTTACCATTTGCTGCAGTCGTGGTTGCAAAATCAGCCACAAAAGGTGCTTCTTCACCAGCAGGTATCGCCACTGCAATAGGATTGGTACCTAATAATTTTTCTGCTGAATAGGTTGGTGCTACTAAAGCACTTGCATTGGTCATTGCAATACCAATCATTTCTTGTTCCAAAGCCATCATCGCATGATAACCAGCAATACCAAAATGATTGCTGTTTTTAACACTCACCCAACCTGTTCCAACCTGTCTAGCTTTCTCCATTGCAATCTCCATTGCTCTTGGAGCCACAATCAATCCTAAACCTCTGTCGCCGTCAATCACAGCCGTAGAAGGCGTTTCGTGAACTATTTTAATATTGGGTGTGGCGTTGATCCTCCCAATTTCCCATAATCTTACATAACCAATCAATCTTGCTATTCCATGACTATCAATTCCTCTTAAGTCAGCAGATAACAAAACCTTAGTGGCCAATGCCGCATCTAAT
>Ga0304730_1003500_pt1 | contig 10545 bp, 6 predicted proteins | sample M_130628_MF_Meta_FD_190474 | JGI IMG/M metagenome (GOLD analysis project Ga0304730, IMG submission 190474) | Freshwater microbial communities from Lake Montjoie, Canada to study carbon cycling - M_130628_MF_MetaG (v2) (version 2) | ecosystem: Environmental > Aquatic > Freshwater > Lake | place...
CGACTTCGCCCATCTGTTGCCAGAGCCGATCCAGCGGTTCACAACCGGCGGAGTCTACGACGCCGACGACCACCAGCACCTCTCGTTCACACAGGGCGGCGGCCACGGCGGCAGCCATCCGCATCTCGTGCATGAGTTCGTGACGGCACTCGTGGAGGGCCGTGACCCGTATCCCAACGCGAAGCAGAGCGCCAACTGGACCTGTACCGGCATCCTGGCGCATGAGTCAGCGATGAAAGGGGGCGCCATCATGAAATTGCCCGAGTGGAGTTGTTCGTGATGCATCGTTTGCCACTGGCCTGCGTCATTCTGAATAATCACCGCCCAAAATCGAGGTAGTCCTGCATGCTCGGCGCGGGGGCTCCCCCCGGAGCGGGCGATCCGGAGTGTGTTTGAAAGCGATGCTGGGCCTGCCACACTACCGTTCCAAGCAGTAGCAGCGTGAGCGTGAGCAGCAAGAGCCGTCGGGGCCACGCTGCCCAGAAACAGAGTGGCCGGCATTCTGCCAGCCAACAGACCAGCGGCGTGACGCCGAGCAGCACCCCGTGCAGTGTTGTCATTGAGCCGAAGAATCTCCCGATGAACAGCAGGCCGGCGAGGCAGATCCAGCCAACGCCGACTGCGCCGGGAGCACTCAGGCCTGCTGCTGCCGGAGCGGCGAGCGCAGCCACGACCAACGTGGCTGCCAGCGGGAGAGCGAGTTGCCCAGCCGACGCATACCCCGACAGCATGATCGTGATGCCCGCCGCAAGGCTGGTAGCAGCCAGCGTCAGACTGATCACAGGATCCGGTCGACGCTGTTGGAGCTTTACCAGCGCCAGCCAAGGAACGAGGATCGACACTCCTAGTCCAAACAGAAAACACACCCGCTCCGCCAGCGACCAACCCCCGCTTCCACCGGTCATGTAGACGCTGCCGAGCAGGAGCAACGGCCCGCTCGACAGCGCCACGCAGCCACGGACCAGCACCTTTCGGGCGGTGCTCATCGGCCTCATCGTGATCCAACTCTCAACCGTCACTGCCAGCGGCACGACCAGCAACAACAACCGCTCCTGATCGGTGGCCAGAATCCCGCGGGGACGAAAGCCGAGCATGATGGAACCGGTCACAAACCCGAGCCCCACTGCCAGTGGCCAGCCGATTGCCGCGCCGGGGCTGCTGGCCAGTCGGCTACAGGCCAGCAGGACGATCACCGTCACGACCCCAGATGCCGCCATAGCGATGAGAATGGCAACGGGATCGGGCATAGTGAGGCTCTCGATGAAAAGACCTGAACAGCGGGGCAGCGACAGATGGCCACGCGGGAACAATCCCCTCCCGCGCGCCTTCTGTCACCAGCCACCAGGCTATTTCTTGATCCCCTCGAAGCTGATCCACAACTGCACATCGTCGCCGACTGGACCGACCATCGTGCTCATGCCGAAGTCGGACCGCTTCAGCACCGTGCTGCCGGTGAACCCCGTCCGCTGCACACCTTTGGGAAACTCCGCCGAGCCACCCCCCTTGAGCATGAGCGTGACGGGCTTGGTGACACCGTGCAACGTGAAGTCGCCGGTGATCTCATACCCGTCCTCGACCGGCTTCACAGCCGTGCTCTTAAACGTGATCTGCGGATGCTGCTTGGCGTTGAACCAGTCGGGGCTCCGGAGATGATCGTCACGCTGTTTGTTCCCAGAATCAACGCTTTCAGTCTGGATGGTCACGGCAAAGGCGCAGTTGGCCGGTGTGGGATCGATCCGAAACACGCCTTCCACCGCGTTGAAGCGGCCCGTCGTCCAGCTCAGCCCGAGATGCTGAATCCGGAAATCAAACGCTGCATGAGCCGGGTCGATCGCATAGTCGTCCGCCTGCGCCGTCGAGGCCAGCCCAAGGGCCAGCACCGTCACGCAATTCATCACATATCGCATGGGACACTCCTTTGAATCAGGATTCCGTTGATGGCCGTCCCCATCTCAGCGCTGGGTTGACCCCTGTGACAGAGAGTACCGATTTGGGTTCAACTCCTCAATCAGCGGGACTTGCACCAACGCATTCTCCTCTCAACCAGCACCGCTTTCGTATCGCGAGGCCGACTCGCGTCGTGGCACTTCAACAGCCACAGCTTTTCGTATTTTCTGTATTCTTTCTCCCGGCTTTTCGGAGAGGGCGGCTTGCAGTCCACCCGATCGCCGCCCCTGACCCTCCTCTGGGCTAGTGTGTCAGCAAAAGACCTTACGGAAGCCTCAGCCCATGGATATGTCGTCGCGGACCATGATCGGGTCGCTTCGGCAAACGATGACCAAGGGCCTCACTCCTATTGCGGCGTGGGCCTACGAGGTCGTCGACGCGTTGGGACGCTGCTGGTTTCTGATACTCGCGACGCTCTCCGTGGGGATCACAATCGCCTTCGTGCCTCAGGGACGAGAGGCCCTCTGGGCCGCGAGCGGACCGGCACATGCCTGGCAGGTGTGGGCCTTCCTCGTCACCAGCACGCTGGGAGCGGTGCTGGTGACGCTCTTTGCAGCGCAGATTCTCGAGTCGAGACGCGAGGGCGAGATCGCCGGTTCCGGCCTGCGCGGCCATGCCTGTTTCACGGTGCCGGGAATGCTCGGCTTGCTTGCCGCATTCCTCGTGCCGCTGCTGCTCGCGATCCTCGTCGGCAGCAGCCCCTTCCTCCTGCCGCAGCGTCGCAAGGAGCTACAGGAGTTGGGGATTCTTTTCCAGACGATGGTCATGCCCGCCGTCGTCGTGGCACGGTGTCCGATGGTTTTAGCGCACCTCGCCCTCCCCTGGACGTTGGATCGCCGTCAACTGCTCAGCAGCGTCGGCTTGATCATGTTCTTCCTGCTCAGCTTCCTCCTCTCGTCCTCCCCTTTCGTGACGGGTGCCCTGGTGCTCTTCGTCGGTCTTGCAATTGTCGACGGCCTCTGGTGGCAGGTCGGGCTTGGCGCAGCCAACCGCACCTGGCGCAGGTGGGCGGGGCTTGTGCTGTCGATTGGCTGGATCGTCGCGGGCTGCTGGGTCGCCGCCGCCCCGGAGTCGCGTGCCCCGGTGATCGGCGCGGCGGCGGTCATTCTGTTTGCCGAATACTTCTGGATCGCGCTGGCGTACGTGCTCTTCTTTTTTCTTGGCCGATGGCTGAGCCAGGGCGTTTCGATCGCCCTTTTCATCACGGTGCTGGGCCTCTTCCTGTCCGGGCCCTTCAACATGCATTCGGTGCGGACAATCGCTGCTGGACAGCCCGCGGTGACTGCGGCTCAGGGTCGTCTGTCGAAGCACATCGACGGCTGGCTCGAATCGCGTCGCAGCGAAATCGAATCGGCTGGCTCACCCTACCCCGTGTTCATCGTCTCGGCCGAAGGTGGCGGTATTCGTGCAGCGTTCTGGACCGCAGGACTCCTCTGTGCGATCCAGGATGCGGAGCCCGCGTTCTCCGATCATGTCCTCGGTATCAGTGGCGTTTCGGGGGGAAGCCTCGGCGCGGCCACGTTCGCCGCGCTCGTTGGTGAGGCCCAGCGGAACGCGATCGACGTGCCCCAAAGCGCCGGCGACATGGGCCCGTTGCAGACTCTTGCCGGCCAGGTGCTGGGGCGGGATTATCTATCGCCCGTTCTGGCGACCATGCTGATCCCGGATGCGGCCGCGTGCCTGCTGCACGGTGAATGGGCCCAGGACCGGGCGGCGGTCCTGGAGCGGACGTTCGAGCTCGGCTGGCGGCAGGCGGTGGGAACGGATGCCTTCCAGGACCCGATGACTGCCCTGTGGCGCGATGACGCGCTTCACCGCGTGCCAACCCTGTTCATGAACAGCACCGAGGCGGCGTCCGGTCGGCGGATCGTCAACAGCCCCGTCGTCCTCGATCCTGGACTCTCGTCGGCGCTGTCACTCCCGGTCACGATTCCCCCGCATACTTTGCGACTGAGCACGGCGGTCCTGCTGAGCGCGCGGTTTCCGGCGATCAGCCCGATCGCGAACCTCGGCGAGACGGCGGAGGACGGCCCACTCCACGTTGTCGATGGCGGCTACGTCGACAACTCGGGGACGCTGACGGCGGCGGAGATCGTCGAGTCGCTCGCCGCATCGGCCGAGCGACTGGGGCTCGCCGACCGTATTCGCACAGTTGCAATCGTGATCACCGACGAACCGATCGCGCTAGACAAGCAGGAGTCTCTCGCCGACCGGCGGAGCCAGTCAGGCATCGTGAGCACCGCCGTCGGAGCAGTGCTCGCCCCCTTCGAAACGCTCAACCACGTCCGCAAGGCGCTCTCGACAAAACACCGCGAATCGCTAACCGCCCTGATCCACGGCCGGGGAGGCGAGGTCCTCGACGGCTTCGCGCTGAAGGCAAGCCGGATGGAATTTCCTCTGGGGTGGATGCTCGCCCCCGCAACCCGCTCGGCACTCATGCAGCAAATCAGAGATCTGAAGTCCGACGCCGGCGGCGACTTGCAGCACGTCAAAGACCTCATTCGGGCCGGTCGGCCCCAAAAATGACGCCGCCGCGAGAGCCGTTTTTCCCTACGGCATCTCACATCGCCCACGGGGCGTCCGCGACTCCATCACGGGCGGCGAAGAATCGCAGGTGCGAAGACCGAGTCGTCCAGATTCGCATTGAGTGTCACGTTCGTGTACGTGAATTCCGCCGTCAATGGCGGCGGTTGGCCGGGCGTTTCTGGCCAGTCGTACACGTCAAAACGCACGGGCACGTGCAACTCGGAATCGATGCACATGCTGGCGCTGAAGAACTGCAGGCCGTCGCGGCGCAGCGGGTGCGTGATCCGCAGCATCTGACAGGGACGACCGTTGATTGTCGCGGTTGTGATGTGCTCGACGATCGTGTTTTCACCGGATGGGTCGGCTGCGAGATCCTGCTCTAAGGTGCGGATCGTCCGGTCGAGGAGATGCGAGAAACCGATCTCATTGATCGGCATGAGGCACTCCCGCTTGACGCTCTCGCCAAACGGATCGATATCGATGACGACGTAGCCGAACCGTCTGCCACCCTTGCGGACCAGCAGTTTGTTGTCGTTCTGGCCGGCGACGAAAAGGGCCCTCCGTCCTTCGACGTGGGAGGGGCCGAGAAACTCGAGCAGCACGCTGAGTGGCTGCGTCATCTGCTCGCCCGCATAGGTTTGCTCACGGACGTGCATGTCGATGGAGTAGTAGTCCTGCAACTCGCCGTCGATCCGCTCACGCTTGGTGACACGGCAGGTGAAGTCCCGCACGGTCTGCTGCAGGTAGGCTCGCTCCTCGTGCGCGAATTTCAACACGCGAGCGAGTGGGTGCTCGGCCACCGGCCGCGGGCCGGCAACGGCCGGCAGGAAGGCCTTGATTGGGGTGGCTGAAGCCGGCGTAGTCGCGGCGGTGCCAGCCTGTTGGGCGTGAACACCCTGGAGTCCCGAAACAGACCCGCTGACCGTCAGCAGGAACACCACACCCGTGCGAAGCCATGGTCGGAACATGACATGATCCTTCGAGCAGGGACCCAGATACCCTCGAGCATACCAGTTGGTGATCGACGTCCTAGTAAAATCGTCAGCCCAAGGCGGCCGTTCAGGGACGGTGGCTGAATTTCCGACGACCCCTTGATGGGGGGTGCCATCGCTGATAAGACGGTTGCTGCAGGCGGCGGGCCTGGTTTTCCAGGATGCATGGCCTGTTGGTGCGGCATGGCACTGACGGCAGGGGTGCGGCAATGCGAAGGGACGACGCCCGGATAGAGGCGGTGTTGATCGAGCTATCCGACCTGGGACGCCGGATCGGGCAACGCGCCGGCGAATTGGCGAGGCTCACCGCGACGAGGCATCAATCGCCAGACGCGTCCAACGCCGACAGCACGCGGTCACTCGCTGCGGCCGCCGCCGAGTTAGCCGGTGAGTTAGCCGCTGGGGCCGCCACCGTGGTGGCCGTCAGCGCTGGCACCGAGAGCGGAGCCGCGATCCGCAACACCGAAACCCCACATCCACCGCTGACGCCATCGGAGCCACAGGCACGCGGAACGACACTGGTTTCGCAACGTCATGAGAGCCGCTCGAGTGCGGTGAAGCAGCCATCGAAAGGCAGTCGGAACAGCGGACACAGTAGCCGAGCGAAGGCGGTGGAACGTCGCGGGCAGTCCGCCGGCCGTGGGCCATCCCCGGGGGTGGCCGCCCGCGTCACACGCTCGCGGCCGGTGGCCACTGATCAAGCGTCCGGCGAAGCCCAAGGCGTCCGTCCTTGGCGGCGCGCGATGGGGCCGCTCATCACGAGCACCGCGATCCATGCCGTTGCGATCATCATCTTTGCCATGACTTTTATCGCCGGCACCACCCAAGAGCGACTGGCGATCACCCTCGAGATGGCATCGGAGCCAGCCATCGATGAGCTCGTGCCGATCGCCATCGAGGCATCCGATCCGTTGGCCGCCGATGCATTTTCAAACAGCGAAGACGAACTTGCGGAGCCGCTGCCGACGCTGGAAGCGGTTGCCGAGGTGCCCGTTCCCGCTGTGCAGCCGACAGTACCCGAAGTCGTTGCTGCCGACGGCATGCCTACAGAATGGTCGGCCGATCTTGGAGGCATGCTGCCTGAGATTGGGACGGGGGCAGGAGCGGGGAATGGCGGAGGCCGCCAACGCGGGGGTGGCGATACAGGCGGGGCGAATGGCGGCGGCGACACCACGTTCTTCGGACGCACCGGACAGGGCCGCAGCGTCTGCTTCCTCTGCGACAACTCGAACAGCTATTCGAATGGCGGCTTCCATGTAGTGCTGGAGGAGGTGGCCAGAGCGGTCGACGCGCTTCCGGCCGACCATTCGTTCTTCGTGGTATTTTTCAGCGACGCCGCCTATCCACTCTTTCATCCTGAACCCGCTGATGCGCTGGTGCCTGCGACTCCGGAAAACAAGCGACGGCTGCGGTCGTGGCTCGGTACGGTCGAGATGTGTCAAGGTGGCCAGGGCATCCACGAGGCCGTGAGACTTGCCGGCACAGTCGGCACCGACACGGTCTATCTCCTGTCAGACGGCGAGTTCTCGTCGAGTGTCGTGGACCGCGTCGAGGCGGCCGATTTCGGCGACGCCATCGTGCACACGTTCGGCATCCAGCAGAACGTCATCGACCGGCGCACGGGGCAGGTCGACCCGGACAAGCTTGTCGATCAACAGACCTACAACCGCAATCTGATCACGATCGCGACCGCTCACGGCGGGGGCTTCACGCCGGTGAACATCCCGCCGGTGGCTTCCACCCTTGAGCGGACGCGGCCCATTCCCAGGAACCGTCTCCGCGGGGCAATCTGGGGGCTGCGGCTGTGAAGAAAAAAGACCGCCGCCGAGCCCTTGCTGATCGAGCCGGTGGTATATGCTCCAGCGACGTTGCCTCGGTCGCCTCGAAGGTCTTGCCATGTCATCTCACGATCTGCTCGGCCGCCCCCTCGTCTCCATCCTGTTGTTGTCTCTCATCGGGGCGGCCCTCTGCGGCACGCAGCCCGCGACCAGTGCCGATGAGTCACTCCCCGTCACAGAACGTGACGGCGTAGGCTTCGTCGATGCCCGCGATCTTGGCATCGAGGGGCAGGGCTGGCCGGCAGCCGATTTCGCCGCACCCTTCGACCGGCTTCCGGCGAGAGCTGAGAAGAAGGTCCGGCCCGACGTCTGGAACCTGTCCCGTCAGGCGGCGGGAGTATGCGTGCGTTTTCTCGCCGACACCCCGGCGATCCACGCCCGCTGGACGCTCACATCGGCCCAGCTGGCGATGAAACACATGCCCGCCACGGGTGTCAGCGGCCTCGACCTCTACGCCCGTGACGACTCGGGCCAGTGGCGTTGGGTGGCATGCGCGATGCCAAACGCTGAGGGGCAGGAGCAGGCTGGCATCGTCGCCGACGGGCTCTCGCCGGGAAAACGGGAATGGCTTCTCTACCTCCCCCTCTACAACGGCGTTTCGCAGGTCGAGATTGGCGTGCCGCTGGGAGCCACACTCGAGAAGGCACCGGCATACATGGGTGACCGGGCGAAGCCGATCGTCTTCTACGGCACTTCCATTACCCAGGGCGCCTGTGCCTCGCGGCCGGGGATGTGCCACCCAGCGATCCTCCATCGCCGCTACGGCCGCCCGGTCGTAAACCTGGGCTTCAATGGCAATGGCCGCATGGAACCAGAACTCGCCGCCCTCCTCGCCGAGATCGACGCAGCGGCGTATGTCATCGACTGCTGCCCAAACCTCGATGCCGCCGCCATCTCCACCCGGACGGGGCCGCTGGTGGACCTCCTTCGCAAGGCCCGCCCCGACACGCCGATCCTGCTCGTCGAGGACCGCCGCCTCACCGACGGCTGGATCCGCCCCGCCAAGAAGGCCCACAACGATGCCAACCATGCCGCACTGCGAACCGCCTTCGACGGCCTCGTGGCGGCGGGGGTGCCTGGTCTTCATTATCTCTCTGGCGACGATCTCCTCGCGGAGGATGGCGAGGGAACGGTCGATTCGAGCCATCCCACCGATCTCGGATTCATCGATCACGCCAGGGCGTTTGCCAGGGTTCTCGATCCGCTCATCCGCTGAGGGCCATCCCGCACTCTCTTTCCCATGTGATGACGGGAACACCATGCAACGACGGACATTCTTGAAATTGGTCGGTGAGACGTGTGCCGCCCTGTCGATTGTTCCTCGTTCGGTGAAAGCTCAGGGCCCGCGGCCTCTGCCAGTCGACGGGTCGCCGGAAACGAGCTCATACGAGCCTGACTGGGAGACGGTTTCGGCGATCTTGGACAATGCAGCGGCCACCTACAACGCCCCGTGGGATGATGCCACATGCCGGACCCTGATGAAGGGCGGCTACCTGGGGAACGGTGATTTCGGTGCGCATCTTGGCGGCACCATTCATTCCCTGAAGTACTACCTTGGAAAGAACGGTTTTCACGCCGGCAACGATCCGGCCGCAGGCCGCTACAACCAGCACATCCTGAATCTGGCGATCCTGACCATTGAGGCCGCGTCTGAGGTGGAGTCGGCGGTGAAATCGGGAACTGCCTACAGCGTGACCCAAGACATCCGAAACGCCGAGGTCAGGACCGAGTGCACTCTGGCGGGCTCGGCGGTCCGAACCCGTGCCTACCTGTCGCCGACTGCCAACGCGATGGTGGTGGAACTGTCCACAGACAGCGGTCAGGACGTGGGACTGCATGCCACGCTGTCCGTCATCGGGAATTCCCATGTGACCAAGACCGCGGGTGTGGCCGGTTCCACGGCGTGGGTCACCAAGGAGCCAAACCCTGAGGGAGCGCCCTTCTATGTCCAGGGCGCGGTGGCGGCCAAGGTGTTGGACGCCTCGGCCAACCCGACCAGCGACAACGCGACCTTCTCCCAACTGGCCTTCACGTTGCCCGCCAGCGGTGACACGGTGAGGCTCTTTCTGCAGGCCGAACACACAAAGAATTCAGACTCGCCGTTGGATTCCGTTCTGGCGATGGTCAGCGACATGGATGACGAAGGCATCGATCATATCGACGCACTCAACAGAGCCTGGTGGAAGAACTTCTGGCTCCAGTCATACGTGAAAATCGGGGATGACCTGCAGAACTACTGGTACCACCACCTCTCCATGGTGGGCTCGTGTGCCCGAAGCGGCGGCGACACCGGTCCCGGCAACGCGCCCGGGCATTGGGGTCCGTGGAATCGGGCCGACGACATGATGTGGTTCAGCAACCTGGGCATGAACTACAACGCCCAGAACTCCTACTACGGCACCTTCTCCGCCAACCACGTCGACCTCGTCGATCCCTACATCGAAACCGTCAAATACTACACGGAGAACACGGGTCGGAACCGAGTGATGAACCGTTGGGTTTCCCCGCAGATCGCCGACCGCATGCCAGCAAACTGCCGGGGCGTCGAGAACGAAGGCTCCTTCACCTCACACGGCACGTCCTGCGGGGGCGGCGTGTACGGCGAGGAGGATTGCTGCATGGCGACCAACGCTGTGTTCGGCATCCTGCCGATCGTCTGGAAGTGGAAATATGGCCAGGACAGGGATTTCCTGGCAACGACCTGCTATCCGCTCATGAGGGCCGTCGCGAACTTCTACGACGACTACATCGGGCCACCGGTGAACGGGCGATACGAGGTCTACGGTTCCGTGCACGAGGGGTCGGATTGGTTCACAAAGAACGACATGTTCAGCCTCGGCGCGATCCGATTCCTGTATCGGGAGATCATCGCCGCGAGCGTCGAACTCCACTGCGATGTCGAACGGCGGGCCCATTGGCAAGACATCCTCACCAGGATGAGCGAGTACCCGCTGCAGGAATGGGAAAATACGGTGACGTTCAGGCCAGATGCGGTCCACGACGTCATGGAGGCCCTGCACTATCAAGGAGGCGCTCGCAACACCGGGGTGATGTTCACCACGACCTTCGACAACATCAGCCATGAAACCCTGCCGGCCTATCGGATTGCCACCTGCCGCACTCTCGACAAGGGCGATATGTTCCATCCGCAGCGGTGGTGTGGCTGGCAGAACGGCAACGACTTCGGAATGATGTTCGTGATGGCCGTCCGGGCCGGCTACCGCCCGGATCGGGTGATCCGG
>Ga0304730_1003502_pt1 | contig 10542 bp, 20 predicted proteins | sample M_130628_MF_Meta_FD_190474 | JGI IMG/M metagenome (GOLD analysis project Ga0304730, IMG submission 190474) | Freshwater microbial communities from Lake Montjoie, Canada to study carbon cycling - M_130628_MF_MetaG (v2) (version 2) | ecosystem: Environmental > Aquatic > Freshwater > Lake | place...
GCGTCTAATGACAGAAGTGTATAAGGTTTCGGAATTGTTTCAATCATTACAAGATGTATTGGAAGATTATCATGTTGAAGTCCATTTGGATTTAAATAAATCAGATGAGTACGGTAGTTCTTGTGTTGTTCAGCAAGCGATTGGTTATATCAAAGGTACATGTAACATGACACCAAGAGTTAAACCTGATGCGCCTGCGGCTTCATTCTGTGCGGATCGTTTAAAACGGATTTTAGCAGAACAAGAATCAGCGACTACATAATATTATGCGGGATTAGTTTAGTGGTAAAACGTCATCCTTCCAAGTTGAAGTTATCGGTTCGATTCCGATATCCCGCTCCAATGCAGGTGTTAGTTTAGTGGTAAAACCTCGGATTGTGATTCCGATATCAAGAGTTCAATTCTCTTACGCCTGCCCATTTGCATCGTTAGCTCAGCGGTAGAGCAACGCCCTTACAAGGCGAAGGTCAAAAGTTCAATCCTTTTACGATGTACCAACGCCCTCTTATCCCAATCGGTAGAGGAAGCGGCCTTAGAAGCCGTGTAGTCTCAGTTCGAATCTGAGAGAGGGTACCAAATATATTTTAAATCATGTCAACGTAATTGTAGTCTGATGCGTTATATTAGTAACACAATAATTTTGTTGTGTTTGTTTCTAACTTTAAGGAAATTCTTATGAAATTATTATCTGCTCTCATCGTTAGTTTGTTTGCATTATCTGCTTTCGCAGCTGAACCTGCTAAAAAAGAAGAAAAGGCTACCGCAACTCCTGCCGCAGTAAAACCTGCGGAGGCGAAACCTGTACCTAAGGTGGATGCCACCAAAAGTGCACCTGCTAAGAAAGACGCAACAAAAACAGAAACTAAAGCCACTAAGTAAACAAGACTTAGACGATGGTGAAGACCTTGTCATTGATGATGAGGTCTCATTTGGCCGTAATCGAAAAAGTTTAGAGTTTGGTAAAGTAATACATGAAGATGTTGAAATATCAGACTATGTAAAATTTCGATTATGGTTGGCTAGACAGTCAGCTCTTAGAAAGTATGAAGAAGTCTGGACATAAGTCCGGACTTTTTTCTTGGCGAGTATGGTGGAATGGTATACACAGCAGACTTAAAATCTGCCGCCGCAAGGATTGAGGGTTCGAGTCCCTCTACTCGCACCAATTAACGCATTAATTTTTTATCTGCCGTTCGTTCAACGGATAGGACATGATTCTTCTAAAGTCATTATGGGGGTTCGATTCCCTCACGGCAGGCCAAATCACTCCGATAGCTTAACGGTTAAAGCAGCGGACTCATAATCCGTTGAGTGTAGGTTCGATTCCTACTCGGAGTACCATTTATAATTTTTTCTTTTTTTCATCTTTTGTGTTAGACCTATCTTTCCATTCTAAGCAATAAACTTTACGGTCATATACATCACCCACCCAATACCATCTAGTGCATACTTTTTCCGGTGGAATATATTGAGTCAGATAAAAGTATAATATCAATGCCTCCATATTATTTTCCCAGTATCGTTGGATTGTTATAACAAGTATACCTATTTATAGAATAATGACTTGTTCCAGTGTTGCATAAAAACAACAGTCAAGCTTGACTAGGTTGTATACATATGATATAATGGGGCTATGAAAGGCTAAAATGAGCGATGGAATTTATATACTAAAAACTAAAGATGGGTATCGAGCAACATATTCTAAAAGATATGACGATTTTGTGTCATATGACGCCAATATTAATTTTATATTAAATGGCAAAGTTGTACAAGAATGCTTTGGAAATTGTATTAGGTATGATACAATGGCTCTAGTTATGGATGAGGCTCACAGACTCATTAAAAAATACCTTGAAACTGATGACGGTATTTGTGTTATTGATTTTTGTGAAAATTTATTGTTTGATGATATTGTGAAAGATTAAAATGGCAAGACTTCTAGATGCTAATCATGCATTTGTTGGTGGTGAACCAAAATTCAGTTATGAATTATCTAAAATGGAATTGATAAGAACGCTGAATTGGTATTCCCAAAACAAAACAAATAAAGATGCGTATGATTATTCGGTAGATTATTTCAAGAAACGACTGAAAATAAATGCTGAAGAAGCATTAAAAACAAAACCGTGTAATTTTGGTTGGATTTGTAGAATCATTTATAACGGTGGTTCTCTATCAGTTAAAGATCAAATTTGGTTTGATGATGAAATAGAATCAATTAAAAACTTTTCTGCGGTCACTAAAGAACCTAAAAAAGTTGTTGATACTAGTAATGTGATTTCTATTCAAGACCGCATCCGTGAGAAAGTTTCCGAATGTATTGGAGAACTAGAAGGTCAAATTGATGAATTAGTCGAAAGTAATTTTACAGCTAATGTGTCGCCTTTTGGTGTTATGCACACAATGGATATTAAAGGTATTCATTCAAATCGTGTTGTTGATTTCTTTAAAGAAAAGCGCCAAGACTTTGATAGCATATTGAATACCGATGATAAAGAAATTAAAGAAGGTTATTCTAATTTCACAAAATCTCAATTGAAAAAGTTAGTTGCATATTGTGATGCTGTGATTGTTGATGGCATGAAGATTAGTGGTGAAGCTGTTAAGAATCGTAAACCACGAAAACGTAAAGTTAAGTCTCCTGAGGAATTGGTTTCTAAGATTAAATATTGTGTTGAGTTTGCAGAATTGAAATTGAAATCTATTTCACCGAAAGATATTATCGGTGCGATGCAATTATGGGTATATAATACCAAGACTAGAAAAATGGGATGTTATCATGCAGATGATGCTGGTGGACTCTCATTGAAAGGTACATCATTGCTTAATTTTAATGAAACCAAATCAATACAAAAACGATTGAGAAAACCAGAAGTTACTTTACCTGAAGTTTTAACTGGTGGTAAAGTATACCTGCGTAATGCAATTGAAAACATACGAGCTGTTGATTCTAACTTGACAGGCAGATTAAATGATGATACAATTTTGTTAAAGATTGTGAAATAAGGAATTGAAAATGAAAATTGCTATTTGTTCTGATATACACTTAGAATTTGGACCAATTAGTTTAGAGAATACCGAAAATGCTGAAGTGTTGATTTTGTCTGGTGACATTTGTGTTGCTAAAGATATACTTGATCGAAATCCATATGAAACTAAATTTGATGATAAATCAAGTAGAATTCATTTGTTCTTCCAAGAATGTTGTGCTAGATTTAAGCATGTAATTTATATTGCAGGTAATCACGAACACTATCATGGTGACTTTGCAGAAACTTTTAATGTTTTCCGTAATCGATTAGGATACTTGGTCAACTTACACATTTTGGATAAAGAATCAGTGATTATCAATAGCGTAATGTTTATTGGTGGAACATTGTGGACTGATATGAATAAGGAAGATTCAATCACACTTTTGCAGATGAAAGGCATGATGAATGATTTCCGTTGTGTAAATAATAGTGCCAGAAAAAGACAATTTCGTGATCTTGACGGCAATACACAATTTCAAGCCGCAAACTTCACACCAGAAGATGCCGTCGAAGACCATAAGAAAATGCTTGGTTATTTGAAAGTTATGCTTGAAGGTAAACACAACCAAAAGTTTGTTGTTGTTGGCCATCATTCACCAAGTAAATTATCCACACACCCTAGATATGCTGATGAGCATATTATGAATGGTGGTTATAGTTCGGACTTGTCAGAGTTTATTCTTGACCATCCACAAATTAAATTGTGGACTCATGGTCACACACATGAAGAATTTGATTATATGATTGGTACAACCCGTGTTGTTTGTAATCCTCGTGGTTACATTAAATATGAGGATCGTGCTGATAACTTTAAGTTAAAATTTGTAGAGGTCTAAAATGGAATACGATTACGCACGGTATGAGGAATTAATTACATTGTTGATGGACGCCTCATGGCGTGATTCAGATGATCTAGAAATCGGTAGAGATATCTCTGACCATCCAGAAGTGAAAATCATTTTTGATGGTTACGGCGACTTAGATGAAGAAAATATGGATGGGGAATATAAGTATATTGAAGGTGGTAACACCAACATGGAATCATATGCTATTTTCATTCACAAAGATGCCTTAGAACCAGAGTTTATGTTTCCAGATCATGATAGTTATGCTTTTACATTTGGTTCAATGATTCAACATAGACCAAAAGAAGAAGTTTGCATTTATGCTTGGTACGATGTAGAAGCTGATACTTGGGAAGTTACACCTCTAGAAGATAGAATAAATGAAGACAGTACAATGACTGCCGAAGATGTAATGAAAATTCTTGAAGGTCTTTATGAATATTATTTCAAACCGTGGGAAGGTAAATTTGAGAATGATCCAGTAACAGGATTACCAATGTGGCCTTTTCCCACTAAAGACAATCTTTAATTGCCGCACAAACTTTTGATTTGTGTTATAATGACCCTATGATTATATTTGATTTTAACCAAGTTGCTATCTCCAATTTAATGGAACAAATCGGATCTTCTAAAACGAAAGTTGAAGAAAGTCTGGTTCGTCACATGATTCTGAATAGCATTCGCACCTATGTGAAAAAATTTAAAGACTCACATGGGCCTGAGGTCGTTATTGCATGTGACAATAAGCATTATTGGCGCCGTGAAATCTTTCCTCATTACAAAGCCAGTCGCAAGAAAGCTCGTGATGCTTCTGGACATGACTGGAGTACCATATTTGATTGTTTAGGCAAAATCAAACAAGAACTAAAAGATCATTCACCATATAGAGTTATCGATATTGAGACCTGTGAGGCTGATGATATCATTGCTGTTCTCGCTACTAAGTTTTCCGCAATTGGCAAAGTTATGATTCTATCGAGTGACAAAGATTTTGCTCAACTGCAAAAATTCAAAAATGTAGAACAATATTCACCTATTCTTAAAAAGTTTATTGTAGAAAAATTCCCTGCAGCTCAATTGAAACAGATGGTTATTCGTGGAGATAAAAGTGATGGTGTTCCAAACATTCTTTCTTCTGATGATGTGTTTGTTTCCGGTGGTCGCCAAAAACCAATTACAGAAGTAAAGATTATTAAATGGATAAATCAACAGCCTTCTGAATTTTGCAACGATGAAATGTTGCGTAACTATTCTCGTAATGAGATGCTAATTGACTTGACAAAAATACCCGATAGTCTACAGCAAACCATACTAGATACATATGAGAGTACAAAGGCAAAACCTAAACAAGAGTTTATGAATTATCTTATTGCTAATCGTTTGAAAAACCTACTGGAAGTGATTGATGAGTTCTGAAAAATTATACACCGAAATCTTTGAAGATTTTGATAAAGCACAAAACAAAAATGAAAGAATTGCGATTCTACAAACGCATGACCATCCAAGATTTCGACAATTTCTGGCCTATGCATTTAATGATGCCATACAATTTGATGTTGTGTTGCCTGAGAAGTATAGACCCGCAACTGAACCTGCTGGATTGAATCATGCATACCTTGATACTGAGGTATTTAAACTGTATCGATTCGTTAAAGACCATCCACAAAAACCAGTTAATTTTACTGGTCAAAAACAAACACAAATGTTTCTTGTAATACTAGAAGCATTACACAAAGATGAAGCTGCATTGTTATTGCGATTGGTTAAAAAAGATTTGGGTGTAAAATTCTTAACCAGAAAACTTGTGGAAGAAGCATTTCCAGGAATTTGATATGAAAAATATTGTAGTGATATCTGGTGGATTTGATCCCGTTCATTCTGGTCATATTGCATATTTTACAGCTGCAAAATCACTAGGCGATCAATTGATTGTTGGTATTAATTCTGATGAGTGGCTAGTTCGTAAAAAAGGAAAAGCATTTATGCCTATCCATGAACGACAATCTGTTGTTCAGAGTATTAAGTATGTTGATTTTGTTGTCCGATTTAATGATGATGATGATTCAGCTATTATGTTGTTAAAGATTGTTAAACAAAAATGGCCGAATGATAAAATTATTTTTGCAAATGGTGGTGACCGAAATGAATCTAATAACAGGGAAATTTCAGTTGAAGGTGTTGAGTTTGTTTATGGTGTTGGTGGTAGTATGAAGTTAAATTCATCATCTAAAATTTTACAGGATTGGTTGAAATGAAAGTAGCAGTAGTAACTCCTACAATTGGTAGTGAGTATCTTAGTCAATGTATTAACTCTGTAGATCAACAAACATATGGTGATCTGACTCATTATATTTTTATGGACGGTAAAGAACATTGGGAGAAAATCAATGATACAATTTCAGGCGCTACCAAAATCAAAACCATCGCTATTGAGGAGAATGTTGGTAAAGGTTGGTATGGTCATAGGGTTTACTCCGCTTGTTCTTTTCTTGTTAATGCTGACATAATTTGTTATTTGGATGAAGACAATTGGTTTGATGCATCTCACATTGATAATCTTGTTAAAAAAATTAAACAAGGAAATGATTGGGCTTATTCTTTAAGGAAAATTTATGATAAAGAAAGTAATTACGTCTGTGAGGACAACTGTGAATCATTGGGTAAGTGGCCTGTATATTTTAATAATGGTGTATTCCATATTGATACCTCAAGTTTTGCTATTACTCATCGCGTTGCTGTTGGGATTGGACATGCTTGGTATGGCCAATGGGGTGCAGACAGACAATTTTTTCAGAACTTAAAACAACATTTTCCTAAATTTGATTGTACGAATGCTCATACATTAAATTACAGATTAGATGGCAATCCAAATTCTGTAAATCAAAAATTCTTTGATGAGGGTAATTATGTCATGAAGAATAAATATGGTGAAATGCCTTTTCCTTGGACATTAAAAAATGATCTATCAAAAATTCAAATTGCACCAGGCATTACATTGGTAGAATAAAATGTTAATTGAGAAAACTGATTTAGACGAAGTGTTGTTAATCACACCACCAGCTATACATGAAGATTTTCGCGGAACAAACACCGAGATTTTTAATGCAAGAGAATATCTAGAATACCTTGGAACACAAAATTGGAAAATGGATAGCGTTAGTACATCCAGAAAACATGTGCTTCGTGGTGTACATGGCGATAGTAAAACTTGGAAATTGATTAGTTGCCTTTATGGCACAATCTATTTGTTGGTTGTTGATAATCGTCCTTGGTCATCCAACTATAGACAATATACTTCTTTCACTTTATCAGATAAGAACAGACAACAAGTTTTAGTCCCGCCAGGATTTGGTAACGGACATCTTGTTATGTCAAATACTGCTGTGTTCCATTATAAATGGTCCGAGTACTATGACCGTGAAGCACAATTCACCATTAAATGGAATGACCCCGAATATGAATTCTGGTGGCCAATAAATCATCCTATCACATCACAAAGAGATTCATAATGAAAAAAGATGAAAATATTATGGGCGCCGCAGATAAAATCGGCATAACATTATTAGACAATCATATCCACTTGCTTAGTGGTGAAATTAATGAAGAAAATATTGACGAAGCTATTCGCTGGATCATATATGAAAATCTCTCTGAGACCGAAAAGACTTTATCATTATACATCAACTCACGAGGCGGTGATCTAAGTGAAGCTTTTGGTTTAATTGATATTATGAGAAATTCAAAACACCCCATTCAAACAATTGGACTAGGTTCAGTTTGTTCAGCCGCTTTTCTTGTCTTTGCATCCGGTACTAAAGGTGAACGATACATTTCAAAAAATACAAGTATCATGTGTCATCAATATACCGGAGATTTGCAGGGCAAGTACCACGATATGAAGGCTTATATCCATGAAAATGAATTAACAAACCTTCGTATGATTTCTTTGTTGCAAGAATGTACCGATTTAGAACCTCGGGCAATCAAAACTAAATTTCTTCCACCGAGTGATGTTTGGTTTACAGCAGAGGAATTGGTTGAACTCGGTATTGCAGATCAAATTCTTTAAAGAGGATAAATTACTAAAAATGTACACCGGCGGTAAAAAGATCAAAAAACCTGAAAAAACAAAGTTTAGAAAAAACACTGATAACGAAAACGTGAAACAGTCTAAAAACCAAAAGAGACATGATCGTTCAACTTATCGATTATTGAAAGAAGAAAAAGAATATGTCATATAGAAAATATCTCCAACAACGAATTCAAGAATTGCAACGTGAAATTTCCGAAGACAGAGGTGAAATCGAAACTCTAAAAAAAGAGCTAACGAAACTACAGTTAGCTGAATTTGAAGAAGATTTGCAAGACCAAGGCAATCAAAAATTACTCAAAGGATAATGTTGTTTTAATACAACATCATGCTTGACAGGCAATTCTAGCTGTGTTAGGATTGCCTTATGAGTGAAATATTGCAAGAAACTACACAATGGGCAGGTGATTATCTCGCCTGTAACCATACTTATTTACTTGATAATAAAAATCGTATTATAGCTTATATTAAGTATAATGACGATCAAGTAAATATATTAAAAACACAAATTAAAATCGACAAACGATACCGGACTTTTATTAAGGTTCGGAATACTGCTTTGGAACGATTAATCCCCACTACAGTAAAAAGTAATACTAGAGTATTCAAAGTAAAAAGTAATACTAAAGAATACATTGTAGAACTAAATGAATCAAATTACAGCTGTACCTGTGTAGGTTACAGTTTCCGTGGGAAATGTAAACATATTACTGCTGTTGAAGAAAAACAACAGTTCACCAAAAGTCCTTGACTTTCTTGCCAATCTGTGTATAATGGTACCTGTTGAATTGATAAAGAACGTGAAAAATGAAAGATAAACTCTCTTGGGAAATGCAGGCATACGGTTCTCCCGCCGATGCAATTATCGCTTCTGTTGAAGAATCGATTACTTTTAAATTTTCTGGTGTTGGTATGGTGATTGCATCATATTTGTCCGATGCTCAGGAAATGTTAGAGCAAGACCAAAAAAATACTGCTCGTCAGTACATCAATATTGCTAAAATGTTGATGATGAATTATGACCTTGGTTTCAAACGCGCTTAAGGATTAAAAATGTCTACATTAAAAGAATACACCCTCGAACTTTACAAAACAGACAAACGCACCAAAGAAGGTCGCCGTTTGCATGCTAAACAAGAATTTGCTCCTGTAACAAAAGATTATATTGAAATTGTTGCAGAACAAAAACGTAAGCTTGGTTTTATTGTTGAAGTTTTTGAAACCTTTGTTACTCGTAAGAATATTATCGGCGGTAAAGAATTTCAGGAACGCTATGATACTCCTTACTACTGTTCACCTTCCTCAGAATCTTATTGGAGTATGTAATGATAAAAAGTAAATACTTTTTTCTTGACTTGATTGGTGAATTAAAATCACTTGACGGCGGCCAAATTAATATTTTGACCGATCAATTGGTAAAATATGAACCAGAATTAGCTAATAAGCTTTCTCTGAATATTTGGGCTTCTTTTCAAGAAGCTGCTTTGGCTAAGGAAGAAGATGCTAATTTATACCCATCAAAAGTCTAAAAAGAAAAACAAAACAAAAAAAGAAATGGCTGAATATGACGTTTGGTTAAAAAACGTCAATTCGCAAACCACTAATTTTTCCAATAGCGTAAAGATTCGCAAAGTGAAATTTAATACAACAACAATTCCAATATTGACTTGCCCGGCCGGCCGCGAGACCGTTCGGCATCCAAGTTTGAATAGTACTGGCGGCAATAACATAGCAACAAAGCCGGTGTATGGAAAAGTTTATACTGGTACTGCCATGAAAGGCATCGGTACTCTACACAAGAGCAATGCTGTTCCAATCTTCTCGGATGAAGAGGCCAGAGACCAGGCGCTGATGCGGAGATAAGATGCTACTTACCCTATCACTTGATACAATTTTTGTCCTAGGTGCGTTCCTAGGCGCTTTGGTGGGTAGAACTTTTACATTCCTTTTAATGTCCATTTGGCTATTGTGTTTTTTAATACTAAAGTAGTACTGTTGTTTTTAGGCAACAACTACCAAAAAGTGCTTGCCTTTTTATGTGGTTATGATATAATCATACCATGACATTGAGAAAAGACGTTTGAAAATGAAATTATTATCTACTGGTAACCCCAAAATTCTTAAAGGTATTGAACAAGGTTACAATACCTATATTTTACACCTTGCACCCGCAAAATTATCGGGTTATGAGGTTTGTGCTAAACGAACTATTGGTTGCACCGATGCATGTTTGAACCTTGCAGGTCGTGGTGGTATGTTTAAAAAAGGTGAAAATACGAATATGATCCAAAAGGCCCGTATTCGTAAAACCAAAATGTTTTTTGAAGACCGTATTACATTTATGAATTTTCTTGTTAAAGATATTGAATTAGCAATTAAACAGTCGGCTAAAAAAAGTTTGATTCCTGTTTTTCGTATGAACGGCACATCGGACCTTTCGTTTGAAAAATACGAAGTGCTTCGCAATGGTCAATCATACACTAATATTTTTACCGCTTTTCCTGAAGTCCAATTTTATGACTATACCAAGATTCTTGGTCGCAAAGTGAAAAATATTTCTAATTATCATTTGACA
>Ga0304730_1003505_pt1 | contig 10534 bp, 12 predicted proteins | sample M_130628_MF_Meta_FD_190474 | JGI IMG/M metagenome (GOLD analysis project Ga0304730, IMG submission 190474) | Freshwater microbial communities from Lake Montjoie, Canada to study carbon cycling - M_130628_MF_MetaG (v2) (version 2) | ecosystem: Environmental > Aquatic > Freshwater > Lake | place...
GAATTGACCGGGACATCCTTGTAACCCAGCATTGTCGCAGCGACCGGCTTGCCCGCAGCCACACAAGCATTAGGTCCCGTGGCCGTATACGGATACGCAGCCTCCGTTGTAATACCCTTATTCTTGACAATGTACTCAAAACCGTAATCCATCAAGCCACCATTACAACCCTGATTACCCTCAGCCGTAGAGCAGTCTACCAACTGCTGCTCGGATAGAGAGGGGAGTACATTGTTCGCCAAGAACCACGCACCTTCAAGAGAACCCGTGGTAGAAAAAGCCCAGCATGAGCCGCACTGCTCCTGATTCTTGACGGGTGTAACTGCGCCCCTTGCCGTCCAGTTGACACTGCTAGGAATGTCCACGCGGTACAGACCCCGGAGTGAGGTTGTGGTGTTCTTGTGCTCAGAGCGGCTAAATCTGCTTGAAACAGAAGCCTTAAACTCATCCGCCGTCAGATCAGCAAACTGATTTACATCCATCGTCCATGAGAAGTTGCCCTCATTATGGTTATCAATCTTAGCCACGTTGGCATAATAGACTGTCTCCCGGTAATCGCGTTCAGTCGGCGCGTAAACGCGTCCATTCGCCATGGACCATTGCTGGAATGTCGGATAAGAGCCACAGAGTGAAAGAGGAGCAGGTGTTGATACTACAGCAGTCCAAAACGCAGTCGCCGCAATCATCAACATGTTTATATCTTTTACAGCGGTTTTTCTTTAGACCCATAAAGTAGAAATGGACCTCCATCTTTGCGTTATCCCTCTTCAAGAGTGTAACACAGAAGATCCCGGTTATCAGCGATTGCTAAAAGGTCCCATTGATATTTATGAAGGCGCGGGCTACAATAAAGAACTACTTAGTAATTTCACTAGTGAATATTATCTGCTATTATATGAAGGGATATGTGTTGGATTCTGCTCAATCTATGAGGAAGAGGATGCCATAGTTCTTAATGAATTTGAAATCTACCATGAATTCCGCGGGTACTCCTATGGCAGCATCTTTGCAAAACATCTAGTCCACTACTTTATTTCCAAAACAAAACGTCTTGAATTCTATGAAATCATGAGCAGCGCTTTCCTCTTTTGGTGGCGATGCTTAGGAGGAATCTACTTCGTCAAGCATATTGCTGATGTAATAGGGGCACCGAGTGTTGAAAACCTTCACCGATTTGAAGAATGGACCTTAAAATATAAACACCGAGATCAACTGAATACCTATGGTGGCTTTAGTTATGTTGCCACTTTTCTAACAGAGTTTCCTCAAAAAACACACGCAGAAATTGCTGCCATGGTGGAAGCAACGCCTTGGTATCAAAAATTATTTATGAATAGAAATCCAACACCACCAAGACCCTGCCACCCCCCTTGTGGTGAAACCACTGGCAGATCTGGGGAAGCAAGACCTACTGCTCAGCCACCAGTGTCTGTGCCTGCGGCACAACCGAGACCAGGGACTCCTTTTCCTCAGTTAGAGGAATCACCCCTACTACCTTCTCTATTTCAATCATTGCGGTTTTCACCCGAATAAGGTCTGCTTCACATGCGGCCCATTTACCAAATCCATATGACATAGTCTGGTTCTTCTGATTATGATAATAGAAGCACAAGAAAGGCGCACCTAAACATGTTGTGCTCATAGATACATTTGCTAGTGAAGGAATATGGATTACTTCATTACCAATGCGGACAAAACGTGGCATCTTTATTTATATACCATAACAAAAAAAGGGTCAATTTTTGTTAAAAAAGACCAGAACCAGTCATATGAATTAGATCCTGATTAATTATATGCGGTAATACATTTTGTTCATAGTCCTCATCTTCTTTCGTACGAACATGGCTTGTCCGAAGTTGTAACATTGTACCCGGTGATGTAGCAGCAAATCCCTCTTTTATAGCATCAGTCGCAATTAAAACAGCAAGTAAAGAAGCAATTGTTAAAATGATTAATAAAAAGAATCGGATCATTCCCTTTTAACACACCATGATATTTTAGTTCCAAATGGATTAATGAGATGTAATCCCGGCCAAATATCAAGCCACATATAATTGGGTAAAATAACAAGTTCCTTTACTCCACAGATTTTAGCAAATTCGGCTAATCCAGAATCATTTGATAAAAATAAATTACATTTATTAAAAAAAGTAATTGACTCTTCAAAGTTTTCACATACATAAATATTTTTTTGAGCATAGTATGTTATAGTTCTAGCACTCAAAAAAGGAGGATAATAACACTCATCCGAGCACATATACACAACATGTAGTGTATCAGTACGATCAGCAAATTGATTTATATACTGTTCAATATCGGGTGTATGCCAAAAATTTCTATGTGTATCAATACGATTACGATGTCTAAAAAAATATACAATTGTTTTAGGATATTCTGACATTTTTTGTAGAGCATTTTCATTATTTACTTCAAGTTTCTTACTTATTGATTTTCCTAAATATTTCCAGCTATTAGCGGTAGCTTCCTCCAATGAACATAAAATATCTTTAGGAACATTTTCAAATAATTCCTCAAGTCGCTTCATTCCTTTATATTTTTCATTATCACAAGTGGTATCCTTAAAAATATGCCCGTACCTATTTGGAAATAGATAATCTTGATATTGAAATGTAAAAAAACCAGGAAATAGGTTTTCAATCACTTTACAAAAATTGGTATAACTATAAATTGTAATTTTCCCTGCCATATCCGGATGTTCTTTTGTATATTTTTCCAATTCACCTAAAATTATATCTGAGAAAAATCCAAGTTCTCCAAAATAATAATACATATATAGTATGAATTATTAAATTACAAAATATAAACTTAACACAAATCAGCGGCCACCATTTCCTCCACTAGTTTCTCAAATGAAGTTGTAGCTTTCCATCCCAACTGTTCAAATGCTTTCGTCGGATCTGCCAGCAGAGTTTGAACCTCGGATGGGCGAAAGAATTGGGGGTCAATTTGTACACGAATAGTTCCCGACGGGTCTAGGCCCTTCTCATCTATTCCCTCCCCTACCCATGTCAACTCTTCTTGAAATGCCGTGCGCCAAGCAATTTCAATAAATTCCCGCACAGAATGCTGTTCCCCAGTTCCAAGAACAAAATCCTCAGGATTAGCTGACTGTAAAATTCGCCACATACCTTCCACATAATCTCGGGCGTGACCCCAATCGCGCAAAGCATCAATGTTGCCAATTTCAAGCGTTTCGCGCTTCTTGAGACCAATATCCCGCAGTGCCAGTGTAATCTTGCGTGTTACAAAATCGTCACCCCGCCGAGGCGATTCATGATTGAATAATATACCATTCACGGCATAGAGCCCATATGATTCCCGATAGTTTCGTACAATCCAATAAGCGTACAGCTTAGCCACAGCATAGGGTGACCGTGGGTAAAATGGCGTATTTTCATTCTGCGGGACTTCCATAACCTTCCCATATAATTCACTTGTGCTAGCCTGATAAAAACGTATACGCCGTCTATCTTCTTCAGGTTGAGTTCGCATCCATTCTAAGAGAGATAGAGGAGCCAGTGCATCCACTTTAGCAGTAAATTCGGGCATTGAAAAGGATTGTCCCACATGACTTTGCGCTGCCAAATTATAGAGTTCAAATACTTCAGCTCTATTCTTAATAGATGACCAAATCTCAGTTAGTACATTCTGTATTGACGTTGAATCAGTCATATCTCCCACATGAAGATGAAATCGTGAATTATCTACAACTTCCGCAATCCGTGTTAAATTCTGATGATTGCTAGAACGTCGCGCATATCCATGAATTTCATATCCCTTCTCTAGCAGAAGTTCAGTTAGATATGAACCGTCTTGACCTGAAACTCCTGTAATAAAAGCAACACGAACCATTTCCTGTATCCTGTTATTTTTATTTTGCCTGACTTTAAACTATAAAGTCGCCGTTTCAAAGACGCCAATTCTTGTATTTGATGAATCAAAAGCATCATAACACTTCTTCACCGCAACTCCCGATAAGTCCAAATGAGAAGCCATACAATACACACTGCTTTCTAGCAAATGAATCTCTGCTGCTTGTTCCAGTAATCCTTTATACATATAGAGCGGCTTATTTACAACCATCTCTGCTAGAATGTAATAGGGGTGACCGAAATGATAATGATTTTCATTTAAATCAAAAATGGGATCTTGTGTTTGCTGGCTTACTTTATTCCAGATTTCCAAGCGTTTATTCTGCGACTGCTGGTGAACTACAATATACCGAGATGACCAATTCTTTACTAGACGAACGAGCGCATCTGATTCAGGATTCGTGGGAATATAGAAATAATCCTGTCGCACTGACCTAGGAATCTTCAAGTCATCGTAGAAACAGTATGGGAAATCGTAAATCCATGGTTTTGTTGGAATCTGGTGGGGATTAATCAAATGATTTCCGCAGGCGTACACTGTATATCCCTTCCGTTCCCAAACGCCACGATGGAATAAAAAGAAAGGCTCCATTTTAGCATCATCATCAATCAAGTGTAACTTAATAGTGGGGTCATCCGCATAAAGAGCCGCAACATTTACACCGTATTTCTCTTTACAAACAACAAGCACCTCATCATAACAAGTTGCCAGCCAGCGAACAGCACCATTCAACCAGAACACATCACCGAGGCCCAAATGCCCATAGAAAAACGCTTTCTTCTTAGCATATCCCTTGACTTCTCTTAGTGTGGATGATGTGATATGATTAATCTTTGCCTTTACGCGAAATCGCCGATCATTTTCATCCAAGATTACTGAGCAGATTTGACCTAATTCAACTTCTGTAGGCTTGGCCACTCCATCCGCCTGCCCATGAAACTTATCTTGCTGGTCCCAAATGGCAAGATTGACTTCCCGCAATACTTTATAGTGCCACGCATATTTAGTAACAAATTCCCTCAAAATAGCGTATAGAATATCATATTCTTTTTTAGCAGAAGCAGAACGTTCTGCATCCGCAATCTTGGAACACTTGATATCTAAAATTGTTAGTTTATCAAGAGCCTCTCCGAGACTTACAGGTAAACTAATTTCACTCATCCCGATACATGAAATATAGCCCCTTTTCTTTAATCCGTGTACATTAAATTTGCAATTCCATTTTGGAACCGCAGCCAATTATATCCTACGCCGAATACAACCACTTCCCATTCAGTATTAATACCCGCCGCTGATTTGGGCGGTTCAACTTCCAAATCCAACCGAATATCCGCGCGACTAGCATTCAGAGTTCCGCCTTGAGGGCCGAAAGTATCACGGTCTCCGTCAAATCCAATTGAGTAAATGTATTTATTGTAGAGCTCCGCAGCACCAGGGAGATTTATAGTATCTACAGAACGCCACCATCGCTCAGCCTGATCTGCTAGAACCACTGTACCAACTAGGAGTTTTGCTCGGCGAAGCATGGGTTTTTGCGGCGAAAAAGTCGCATCTACTTCATCTTCTAACCGAGAGCCAAAATTGGTCCATTCATTATAACGGAAAACTGCTTTGCGTCGTAGAAAAAAGAATAGCCGCCGGCAAGGATTATTCAAGGAGGTAAGAGGTAATCCAACAAGAATACTATCTGCGGAGGGAGTATTAATCGCATACTTGAGCGGCTCGGCAAAATTCATCGTCATAACCTGTTCTATTAGCATTTCATGAGGTTGCTGATATGCGGGTCTTAAAGAATCATCCAAATATGAAACACCAAACATCATGCGCGCATCTTCAAAGAGTGGCGCAGACCCCAGATTTGTCCATGAATCAAACACGGGCCATTCATAAATAAAATCGCGATACGCATTGGTTTTCCCGAGAGGACCATCAGTACAAGAAATACGTGGAGTATCCCACATGCGAACACAATCCAAGAAGGGACGCAATGTAATATGAATTCGTACAGGCTTGTCACGCATAGAACAAAGAGGAAATGCCGTATTTTTGCGCCGAGCAAACCAGAAGGGAAGCCAGCAATAAATGTAGCCATCTTCAGTGGGAGAAATTAACATCTGACGACGGAAGGGTTCAGTTGGGGCCGCTGAACCTACAATACTATCGGTCCATGCTGCTAGTCTTTCGCCTGTTAGACCGGCTGCGCTAACAACCGTGGCCCAATCTCCGTTAATTGTATCAATCGTAATTCCACCCACTTCTAATTCGGCTTTCTCAATAATAATGGCACCGAGGCGGTCTGTATAAATCCACGATCCGCTAATATCACTGGGTAAGAAACAGTGTTTATCATCACGGCGGAGTCCGTCTGTTATAGGGCGCGGAATCCAAGTTCCGGGCTTGATGACAAGAGCACACCACTGCAAGAGGTCAGCATGCTCGGAAACGGGAACAGTGAAAGAAATCCTTGAGCCCCAGGTAGCATCGCCGGTATAGTTGCTTTCTAGCACTTCCGATGAGAAATTGTGGTATTTTTGATAACTGGGCTGAACAACACTTTCCTTGGAATCTGCTGGATAGAAATAATCATCAATTGGGCCGCGATCAACGAGTGAAACAAGGCGTTTCATTTCGCCCACCGGCAAACGAGTTTGCGGGGGCGATTGCTCAATCGTATTGAGCGAACCCACCGGTTTTGTAGCAGACATCTCCTATCTTTTCAGCGGGTTATTTAAGTCATTAATGGAACGAATTAGGCTTCAGCAGTTATTTTGTTTAAAGTAGACGCCAGATAGTATACTATATGGAATATTTTGTTGTGCTATTTGACAATAAACCGGTAAAAGTCGTAGCAACACTGCTAGATGCTATGTTATTCATATCAAATAGAGAAGCAGTAATTCATCGGGTTCATTATAAAGACGATAAATTAGTCGTTCAAGAAATTATGGTTGAGTTGGGAAGTTCATTACTCTATCCTACTACGAACTAGGCATTGTCATAACACCCATGCTGGTACTCATGTAAGGAGGCCGTGATTCACCTGCAGCGTTAACTCCAGATGAATTATACCCTTGGTAGTCATACCCATCTTTATTATAGCCATTTTTATCATAGCCCAATGAATTAAAACCAGCAGCATTATATCCATTTTTATCATATCCGGCACGATTGAATCCCGCAGCATTAAAGCCATTACGGTCATATCCATCCTTATCCCATCCAGCCGCATTCAGGCCCATCATATCATATCCTTCCGCATTAAAGCCATCCTTGTCAAAGCCGCCACGATTATAGCCCGCTGCGTTGTATCCTTCACGGTTATAGTGTTCACGGTCCCACCCAGCCAAATTAAAACCGTCCTCCCCATATCCGGCAGAATCCCAGCCCAAGTGATTGAATCCAGCAAAGTTAAATCCAGAAGCGTCGTAGATAAATGTTGTAGGAGTTAGCTGCCCCGCTTCGTGAATATCTGTTACAGTGTATCCAGCAGCAGTCCAGACAGCCTTGATTCTATCATAGGCGTAGCCATATAGAGTCTGCTTGTAGAAATCGTCAGGGGACAAGAACATTTCAACATTCGTCAAATACGCAGGCATGCGAAGTGCTTGACGGCCAGCCAGCTTATCCGCGCGACTACGATACGCATTCACAACGAATAAGGTTCCAAAATCAGAAGAGCCGAGTGCTTTTAAAAGACGAAAACAGTCAATGCTCAGATATACGGTGGGAATTGTAAATCCCTCTTCAGTTGTGTAGGGTCCAGCAGTAATTCCCATTCTTCTGCTATCGCGATATAAAATTCTCTGTGCTGTAGGACGCAACCCATCTAACTTAAACTCCATACGTTGATCTTCTAAATGTATAATCATTTGCTACTTGTGTTGCAGTAAAAGCAGTTGTGTTAAAAACAACAACTTCGCCAATTTGGCCGACCATATAATCTGCGGAATCCCAACGGCGACCAATTCGATATTGACTTCCAGCACTTGAAGATGTTTGACCTGGTGTAGTAGATCCTTGAAAAGCACCATTAATATATGTAGAAAGTGTAGTTCCGTTCCAAACTCCGTAATAGTTTGTCCATGCGGAATTAGTAATAGAAATAGTTGTTCCTTGGGCCCAACCATATCCTCCAACGTGAAAACTATACCCAATATTTGCTCCGTAACCAAGATTGATATTGATATGGTTGCCGATGTAGATTTGAGTAAAAATACAAGGATTGCTGCCAACAATAGAACCTGTATTCTTATACCAAACACAACATGTCCAGAGATTTCCAGCAGCAATATCACTTAAAATCCAGTTTGTGGATCCATTTAGAACAATTCCGTTTCCTTCTGCATTTTTTGCAATAGTTCCATTCTCAAGTGTAGCATTAAATCCATTTGGAGAAGAGTCATACCATGTTCCTGAACCACTGTATGTTGTTGCTTGAAGAGAAAGCCTAGGACTTGATGCAAAACGCGTATCAGATAAAACCGCATTTCTGTAATAATGCTGTAAGAAATACCAATTTAAAATACCATCTGTTGTCATTAGCACAGAACCATATGAACTTGAGACAATAGCACAAATCGTAGATGGCATAAAACGATTCTCAATACGGTCCATGCCAATTGTTGAAATAAATATTGATGATGTCGCTGCATTTCCAGAGATATCCTTTATCCATAAGAGTCGCCCCGCTCCAACAGTTGAAGCAACGGGCAAAAAAACAATTTTTCTAGTGGACGTTGTATCCACAAGAAGAGTTGTTGTTGTTGAATTGAAGATTGATGTCATCCCTATTCTAAAGTCGCAAGAAGACTCCGCATTAGTAACGCAGAATTACGATTGACTTGTAGCATTATAAAACATAACACCTGTGCCATCCGAAACATATGTTCCGGTGCTTCCAATGCTCCAATAAAGTTCGCATGTAAAACCGCCACCCCATTCAAAAAATCGTAATTCAATTGGTGTGTATCCTGCGGGCAAGGTTACAGATGAAGAGTAGTTTCCAGTATCTCCATGATATGTCCAATTCTGTAATACAGCTACACCATTAAAATACACAACTATACCGTCATCAGATACTGTGTAGAATGTAACCACGGTTGTTGTAGCCGAATACATAAATCCTTTTGATATAACGCCAACGTAATCAGATTGTCCAATGCGTGCATCACCGTCCTGAAAGTTAATAGGATTATAGGCGCCCGAGGTCCCAATGATTGACCCCCATCCACTTGAACCAGGTCCACTAATAGAAGGATCTGATGTAATATTATAGAAACGTGTCCAGAGAAAATTAGAATAAGGAGGAGCTACATTTGAAATGTACATTGTATTCGCATACATATCTGCTAGAAACCAGGTCCGAGCCCCATCATTCAAATATGTCCAAGCACCATACGATGTTGATAAGCGTGTAGTTGTAGCCGTACTCCGTTCAATTATATCTGTTCCAGTTGTGCTCAAATAAATACTTGAATTTCCAGCAGCACCGAAAATATCCTTGAAAATAATCATGCGACCAGGAAATGAACTAACTGCTGGAAGTCTAAATGTTTTAGGGGCTGTTGATACATTCACCAGAAAAATAGACCGATTTGCTGGAACATCTATAGTAGCCATTCCCTATCCTATTATAAGACTACTGCCAGAAAGAAGAGACGCAGATTATGCCACGGGTGACTTACCAAACCGAGCAGCAAAAAAATTATAATTATCTTTTACCTGTTGCGCGGTTAATACACTATCAAAGTACATAATTTCTGCTATATCGCCGCCGATATTTTCATTCTGTGAAACACGTGCCATAAATGTTACGTCGTCTGTAAATGTATAATTTGTAACCATAGCAGTATGACGCCATGTACTGTCGCCCCAACCGAGCAATATTTCATCTGACCATGCTGTAGCTACCGTATCACGGTAAAGAGTTGTACCCGTTGTCCAATCTCCACCCGTAGCACTAGCAAAATAACCACCACCTACTCCATTACGAGCATCAAGCAAATAAGACCAGTATTGTGTATTACGTAAACGAACAATAACAATTAATGTTCTAAATGAAGCATTGGGTGCTTGAATATAAGAATTTCCAGACTGAACTGTTGTAAAATAACCCGGAGAAGCCGATGTATATGTTCCACCGCTAACAGTTGCCGAACCTATACCTGTATTAGTACCAATATTTGCGATTGTACCCGAATTATTATAATTATCAGAAAGAAATGAATAGCGAATAGTGGGTGCAGGAGATAAACCAACAATAACAACAGGCGGGATAGCAGTTGACAATCCATCGTAAAGTCCTACAACACGCCATCCCACCCGTCCATCCGACAAAAAAGAAATTGCTCCATATGAGTTTGAAAATGTGTATACCCAATTACGTCCATCTATTTTATCCATTCCAATTGTGGATAATCTATACGTACTAAGTGCGGCACCGCCATATTGGTCCTTTATTGTATAAAAGCGACCTGTAACAGTTGAAGCTGCTGGCAGCATAATAACTTTATTCGGCCCAGTTCGTGTATCTATGGATACAAAACTAATTGTACTCGGTAAATTAATGCTAGTAAACGACATTATACTCTTATACAAAAGCAACACTTAAATTCATACTTCCAGCCATGATGCTGGTGGT
>Ga0304730_1003512_pt1 | contig 10514 bp, 20 predicted proteins | sample M_130628_MF_Meta_FD_190474 | JGI IMG/M metagenome (GOLD analysis project Ga0304730, IMG submission 190474) | Freshwater microbial communities from Lake Montjoie, Canada to study carbon cycling - M_130628_MF_MetaG (v2) (version 2) | ecosystem: Environmental > Aquatic > Freshwater > Lake | place...
TTAATGGCCTGCGGTGCATTAGCCGGGGCAATTCCTTTCGTCGTAGAGTCGACATACTTTTCCATCATCGTCTCAGGGGCATTGCTCCTCTCACTCCTGATCGCAATCTATCACCTCTGGTGGAAGGTACGCCAAAATCAAAATGAAGAAGAAAAGTAAAGGCCCTATAATCAAGTTAAAGAAACTTGGTAATCAAAAGGCTTGGGGAACTGCTTGGACAGAGGGACGCTATTCCTATATCGAGCTAGATCCACGACTTGGTGCTAAACCGGAGTTTTCCGAGAAAAAAATCGACCGCCTCGGTAAAGACATCTGCCAGACATTATGGAAACTTGGCTTTCGTCGCGTATTAGCAGACCCACACTCAACACCTACACGCATATCTAAATAACATGGACTTAAACATTAACTCTTTAGCTGCGATACTTTCAATCGCGTCCGCCCTCGCAGCTTGGGCAGTGATTCCGTGGAGAGTTAGCCAGGTTGAGGAACGCATCAAGCGACTCGAGGAAAGCGAACGCAACACCTCGACGCGACTCGCCAGTATTGAGACCGAGTTAAGGTTGACCCGCCATACCCTCGAGCGGATAGCCGAGAAATTGGACGTAAGTTAAGGCGTTGGGGTATTCGGACGCTCGGGGCATCAAAAGGCTTCTGAGGGCATCTGAGATGGGTCTATTGGGGGTCTGGTGGTTGTAGTCTAAGGGGTGTCTGGTTAGCCTGTTTTGGGGTTAGTCAAAAGTTTTGCATTTGCTCTGGACAATGTCTGGTCAAAGGTTATGACTAATGAAGTATGAATAACCCTACTCCCAACAACTCCTCCACAAATTATATCTTAACAACCCTAAAAGGTTACGAAGGCCAATGCTTCAGTATTAAAACAACTGATGGCAAAATGATGGGCTTCGTTATGAAATGCACTTATGGTGAAAAGTATTCAGCAATTTATCATCCTCGCGGTCATGGTCGTGTGATTCCTCGCAGTATGTTAGGCATCGCTGAACGCACAAGCATTGAAGAATGTGCAGAGATTGTAACGAAAACCTATATCAACCGCTATAGTCGTTTTATCACTATCTAATTTTACCCAACAACTAAACCTATGTACAACCTATCCCAACACCACGAAAACTCATCACGCATGAAATTCACCGATCACAAAACAATCACTTGGCTCATCTTCGAGCTGGGTTATCTCAACGACGCTATCTTGCGTGGAGACATTATCCACTTTAAGAACGCTCGCAAGTTAGCCGAGAAGCACTGCGACACTGCTAAGAAGGAATTAGCCAGGGACGGTATCACCGACAGTTTCTTTATGGTCTCAGACTTCGGTGGTCGTATCGCGTTATCCTACGAATACAAATACCCCGACGGCTTTGCGATTACTTGCAAGCGAGTGATTCCTACCGGAGACATTAAATAATAAGACTATGAAACTTATGTCACTTATCGCATTCACCCTTATCGCTAACTACGCCCACGCCTTTGACGATGTGGCTATCGCTTCAGCCATCGCACAGGTAGAGACAGGCGAAGATTACAACGCCATCGGGGACAGGGGCAAAGCAGTCGGGGCTTACCAACTCCACCGATCCGCTTGGATTGACGGTTGCACTCAACTGATGCGTGAAGGCAAGCAGGCCTATTCCTACGACCAATGGAAAGACGCGAAGACTCAGGACACCGTTGCCCTTGCCCTTTTGCGTTCGCTCAGAGGCCGTTTAGCGTCTAAGGGTATCACTGACCCTACACCCGAACAATTAGCCCTGTGTTGGAATATGGGCTTCACAGCTGCGAGCCGTATTGGGTTCGACCATCGTAGCGCTAAATCAGATTACGCTGAACGCGTTGGTAACTTGACCCGCAAATAAACCCATTTGCAAAACCTTTAACACACTAAGACTATGGCTAAGTGTACCAAGACCCAGAAACTTACTTCCTCGCAATCGACCCAGGAGCAAACGGTGGCTGGGTATATAAAGGAGGGGCTACTATTATCAGCGGTAAAAATAATGAACTTGAACGAATTACCCTTAACAAAAAAACAGTTGTTGTTGTTGAGAAAGTACCACCCTATGTCGGAAAGTTTATTCCTTCATCTTCTGCATTCAAACTTGGTTATTCCTATGGCTGGATTGTGGGGAAATTCTCGGACTACAAAACGCACCACATCACTCCGCAAGCCTGGCAGTCGTTCCTCGACATCGGCACGAAAGGCACGAAGACAACCACGCAACACAAGAACGCGTTGAAGGACGAAGCGATCAGACTATTTAAAGACCAACCACGAATTACACTTGCTACCGCTGACGCCTATTTGCTATTACATTACGCACTTAAAAACAAACTCTCTTAATATGACTAAATCTAAAAACGGAATGGACTTTGTAAAACAGATTCCCGACTCACAATATATCGTACTGATGGACGGCGAAGTGGCCCGGCTATTAAAGCCCACCATTAAGAACGGCAAAACTTATTACAACCTCCGCATCAAAGGAGAGATTGGACAATACTCTGCTGAAGAGATTGCGAAACTGATTAAATAATTTCCACCCAAAATAAACCTATGCCTAAAGAACCAACAACACCCACTGCCGACTTAATCAACGCTCTCGCTGAGTTTGAAAATGTTAAGGCTAACAAAATTAACCCTGCTTTCAAGGCACGCTATGTATCGCTCGACGCACTGCTCGAAGCCTGCAAGCCAGTCCTGCACAAGCACAACCTCGCGCTGATCCAAACGCTGGTCAGTGACGAAGGCAAAGTAGGCATCGAGACTTCTTTCCTGCACGCCTCAGGCACATCGTTTCCGTTTGGTAAATTGATGGTGAAGGCTGAGAACTTAACGGCACAACAGGTAGGCGGTGCTTTAACATACATTCGCAGACAAAGCATACAGACGGCCTGCGGTATCTCCGTTGACCTTGATGATGATGGACACCGTGCCTCTACGCCTATTGCACCTCAAGCTGCGGTCACTCAATCCGCACCATTAAAACAATCCTACATCGCAGGAACTAACAATGTCCGATAAAGAATTTATGAAAGAAGTACCGATGGTAACTTTAGACGAACTCGTTGCTGGTATCACTAACCATAACAAACTATTGACTGCTGAAGCTCGAATCAAAGCTCTTGAAATTGCCGGTGATCGCCTCGCCTTCCTAATGCTCAACGGCACGACTACCGAAATGAAGAAAGCCATTTGGGAATGGCGTGAACTTAATCCTCGCAAGAACGATGGACTCAATTCCTAAGGCCGTTATTAACCTGGTTAACTTTTGCAAAGAGGATTATCAGCTTATTCTCTGGCTCGACGGAGAAGCCTTTGCCGAATTTAGCACTGACTCCAAAGCCGAGTTTAGCAAAGCCCTGAAGGAATGGAAGCAAGTCAACCTTCCGACCCTCTCGCGATCAGTCTATAAAGTATATGTGCGAGGAAAGAAGAAACTAATTGAAGCCGACTTTTAACATACATCATGAGCAACTCCACACACGAAAACATCGAACGCTTACTGCGCCTAATCCGTGACAACCTGGCTGACTGCGAACTACACCATAACACCCAGACCGTTAAGAACGACCACGCCAACCTCGAGAATGCTATACTCGCAGCTCTCATCGAAGCGAACCGAATCGAGCCTGAACGCTTGGAAGAGATTGCTGATGTAAAACCTTTGCACGACCGCATTCACTCCATCGTCTTAGCACTACGCGTCTCACGCAACAACCTTGAACGCTTAGAGCATTATGCGGAATTAGCCCTTGCACACGCTCGCGAAGTATCGCATACCGTTGAAGAGCCTTATGACGACCACGAACTTTAATTCACAAACTACCAACAACTAACTAACACACCTATGCCTATCCAAGACATCAAACGCATACAATACGACGCACTTCAATGCCTAAATTATTCAGGCATGAAAGAACTGTTAAAATCACCGGCACATTATCAGCTCTACCTAAACACCGTTCGCCCTGAAAGCAAAGCACTACGCATCGGTAAATTAACTCATGCGTGCGTATTACAGAACGAACTCTTTCAAAAGTATAAACCGAAGCCCGACGCTGATCGCAGAACCAAAGAAGGAAAAGAGATTCACCAATTCTTTATTGATAACTTAAAAGAAGACGAAGAGGCCTGCGACGCTGATGAATACGAAACCGCGCTAAAACTCGGTGACGCTATGTCTGGCCTGCTTAACAAATACGGAGTGAGCAAACCAGTCGCTACCGAAATGACGGTCGTGGGTATCGAGAACGAACACTGCACGATTAAATCATCAATCGACTATGTAGCCGAAGATAAAGACGGACGCGTATGGCTCTACGACTTAAAGACAACTGATGACGCAAGCCCTAAGGCTTTTCTACGCACTGCGTATCAATACAATTACCACTTACAAGCTGCGACGTACTTACGCACCTTCGAGAAATATACTAAAGTACGCCCGATGGGTTTCCGTTTCGTAGTCGTCGAGAAAGAAACATACCAGGGAGCAATCTATGACCTCGGTGCAAACATCGCAACCGACGGCATCATCAAACTCGAGAACTGCATTAAGACCTACACTGAATGCGTTAAGTCTGGCGTATGGCCCGGCTATGATAGCGGAATAAATGTCCAGATGCTCGACTGGGAAAATAAAGGCTCTACAGGCACACCAATCACCTTCGCATAATTTTAACATACACCAAACATACTATGAGCCAACCATCACCCGATCGCCCACCCCTTACCACCATCGACACCTCTGGCGTTTATGTCTTACGACTCTGCAAGCCAAAGCCTGAGAAGTTTAAGATGAACACTGCCGGCTTTCCATCGGTGTCAGTTTTCTTTATGACTGCAGAGGGTCTCTGCTTTAACAAGAACTACTCCACGCAGTACGGCACTAAGTCGGTCGCTATGCTCGTCGGTAAATTTACTAACAAATATGTTCAGTCTCCCGAGCAAATGACGCTCGAGGCTTTCACTGACTGCATTAACTCAGCTGCGAACTGTGTCGCTGAAGTAGACCTCGAAGTGACCCCGAACGGTGAATGGAATGGTCGCCCGCAATTTAAATATAAATTCAAATCAATCAAATCAATCTTAGGTAACTCAAATGGCCAGCCAACGCTTAACGCCGAAGCACCTCAAGTACCTGACTTCACGAAGCCTGACTCGCCATTTTAACGTGGACGATTCAGCGCACACTGATCCGTTGGAGAGTATCTTCCCCAAACGGACATTGGTCTTAATCTGCGGATACGCACGAGCAGGCAAGGACACGCTCGGGGACGGCATTCTCGAGTGGTCTGAAAAGAACGCGGAGAAGATTAACTTTGCGGACTCACTCAAAGATACCGCCAATGTATTCCTTGATTGCCTCGACTTGCAAGGGGACTTTCACGACGACCGATTCAAGGACACTAACCGACGCTTCCTTGTCTCCTGCGGAACATTTGCCCGAGACCTGAAGCCTTCTGTGTTCGCTGAGATAATGGCCCAGACGGTCGCACAAGGCTACGACGATGACGGTATGGCACTTGATACGGTTGTCTGCACTGACTGGCGTTACCTGAACGAGCTGATAGTCTGTCAGAAACTTTTAATTCCTCTCGGCTGGAAGGTACGCACGGTTTATATTTCCACCTCCGGCATTTCAGCTGCGAACCCTGAGGAGGCTAATAGCATTTGCGAGATTCGTGACATCGTACGCTTCGACCAGGAGTATCACTTCGACACCGAACAACGGCAGTTAATCATGCACGAAGGGCGTATGCTTGCTAAGCAATGGAGTTTATAACACATAACACTACGGACGAAGAGCGTCCTTTCCTGAGCTCAGAGCAATTAGACTATGCTGAGAGACTTGGGATCAGCGCACAAAGAGCCTACTGGTTAGCGTCCTGCCCTAAGAACACTCGCATCGGAAACAAAGACCGACCAGCCACTACATTCAATCGCTTCGACCCAGAGCGTTCGTATCTCTACAAACAACCAGGTGGTAATTATTATTACTTCCGACTTAAACGCGTTGATGTTTTCATTATGCGGAAACTATCGAAGGACTTTGAGAAGGCTAAGAAGATGCGTGACGCGATTATACTTCAAATGAATTTAACCCTAAAAAAATGAGCAACCCAATACGCTTCGTAGCAGTAGGCGATAATCACGGCGATATGGTCGATGATGAGTCGTTTCAAGCCGTCCAGCAATTTATCAAAGACTACAAGCCCACCGTGCGCGTACACTTGGGAGACTGTTTTGACTTCCGATCACTGCGTCGTGGGGTTGGTAACGATGCGGAATCTGCGGAGAGCCTGAAACAAGACATAGAAGGTGGCATCGACTTTCTAAATATGTTTAAGCCTACGGTCTACCTATGGGGCAATCACGAAGCACGCTTAGATCACCTCATCGCTAACTCAGGCTCGGCACTTGTACGCGACTACTGCGAAGATGTTAAGACCGCTATCAATTCAGCTGCGAGAAAAGCCGGTGCAAAAGTAATCCTACCCTATCACGCCAAAAAAGGAATCTATCGACTTGGGCCTGTGGCTTTCGGTCACGGCTATGCACACGGCACTAACGCAGTAATCCAGCAAGGCATACATTACGCGGATACAGGTGGCGGTTTTATCTGCGGACACATTCACCGACTTGAACAGGTTAATTTACAGAAGCACGGAGGCGGTGCAGCTTACTCTGCGGGTTGCCTTTGTCGTACCGATGACATGGCTTACAGCTCGATGAGATTAGCGACGAGCCGACACGGTCACGGCTTCGCCTATGGCTACATCGACGGCAACGATTGGAAGGTGTGGCTCGCTCATCGCGTCGGAAAGAATTGGGTCTGGCAGTCTGATCTAAATATCTGGTCGCCTAAAAAATGAACCGCGACATTAACAAACTTGCCAATCGTTTGCACCAGGCACTCGAAGGCATCTCACCAAAAGGTAAAAATAAACTCCCTGCTAAATGGGTTACGCGCCAAGAGATAGCCAATCACTTTCAAGTAAGTAAAGACGCAGTCGACGCGTATGCTAAGAAGCACGGCTTACAATTCCGCGTTGAGAAAATACAATACGCCTGCACAGGCCTCATTAAAACGAAACTCCACTATCTACCGGACTTCGCCCAATGGAAGCCACTCCGCTACTCCAATTCGATATACTGGAAACGCGACGATAAATAATTATCTTGAACGGCAACCCAACTGCCGACACTAACGACTCTCCCAACAACCCTATGTTAAAACTCCCTTCTGCAATTTACGCTGAACGCTATCTGCTCGGCGTGGTGATCCGTGACGGCCTCGACATCAAAGACCTAACGCCTGCCGAATTTTACGAACCAATCCACCAAGAGATTGCCTACTGCGTAAAAGCAATAAACGAAACGGGCAACCACCCCGACGAACTTGTTATCCTTAATGCACTGCGAGCAAACAACTCTGTCGTGCAGGCACACTACATAAACGAAATAGTAAGCGAAGTTAAGGAGTCACGATTTAACCAGGCTTGGAGCGATGAGATAAAACGCACCGCAGCTCTCCGTGCAATCGCCATCAATGCAGAACACGTCCAACGACTCGCCTCTGATCCGAACGCTGACCCAGAATCTTTAATCGCGTACAACGAAGGTACACTTAAAAGCCTAATCAAGCGCGAGAAGAAGTCTGGGCCGATGCTAATGAACATCGAGGCGATGAAAACATTTGAACGTAAGGAAGACCCGAACACGGTCATCGGTAATCGCTGGCTATGCAAGGGCGGGTCACTACTGCTGGTCTCGCAGTCGGGCGTGGGCAAGTCATCGTTCGCTATGCAGTTTTTAGTTTCTTTATGCACTCACAAGGAATTTTTTGGTATCAAAGCAAAGCGACCATTGCGCGTGGTCATGTTACAAGCGGAGAATGACCTTGGTGACGTAGCCGAAGCCTATCAGGACATTACAGGCGGTATGGATTTATATCCAGCAGACCAGAGAAACTTGGACGAGAACCTTTTTATTTATCGTGATACTAATTCAGTTGGTCATAAGTTTCTGGAATCTATGCGCACACTTATTGAGCTGCATCGAGCTGATGTTATCTTAGTCGACCCTCTGCTTTCCTTTGCCGGGATTGAAGTAGCCGATCAGAAGCAAATGACAGACTTCCTACGCCACGGTGTTGCTAAGGTGCTTGAAGACACTGGGTGCATACTGGTAGCGATACACCATACGACCAAGCCAAAGTCAGCCAATGATAAGGAAGGCCAGACCATAGCCGATTTAGCATACAGTGGTGCAGGTGCATCGGAACTTGTTAACTACGTCCGAGAGGTTGGCGTACTCGTCCGACAGCCAGGAGAAGCCCCAGTATTTAAATTTAGCCTTACTAAACGCCGAGGCAGGGCAGGCATGAAAGACTTTAGGGGAGAATTTAAGGGTGACATTATGGTCAGACACTCTCGCGTTGAGGGTAAGATTAAGTGGGAATACGATGATGGCACACTATCCGCCGAGGAACAAGCCAAGCAAAAGTACACCCAAGGCACTTTACCAGTGGGTCATTCCAGCAACGCTAAGGGGTCAAGGCCGCGTTCTGATAGCGTATAGCATACCAGACTACCAACCAGACTAAATTAGACCTTATTTCCTATGGGTGACAAACCTTATGACAAACCTTATGACAAACCATCTTACCACAAGGGTAAGGGTTCTCATTACGCCCTATCGCTACACTCGGGCTATTCGAACCTCTAAATTCCAACCCATGAAATACAAAATAAAGTATGCCGGGGCAAATGCTCGTAGAACCTACCATAAAAAAAATCCAGAGAAGTCTGCACAAATACAAAGGATAGCAACATTAGCTCATCAAAAGAAATGTTTAGATAAAAAGAATAATTTACTATTCGTCCTAAAGAAACAACCATACCAATTAACACCTGAGGAACTAACTGAGTTTATATTAACTCTCAGGTATTATAACCCCAAAGGTAAAAGAAAGAAACACGACTCTATGATCCGTAGGCTAAGACGCTATGGCTTTATTTCATTCGATACATTGCTTGGGAAATGGATTAACTTAACACTGTTGCAACTTCCTGAGACCGAGTGAATACGAATTTATGAATAACGAACTCTTTAAAAAACTTTTAGATGAGAAGCGAATTCCTAATAATACAGTTATGCTTGGCCGTGTGGGGTCGCACAGTCACGGCACATTTATACCAGGGGCAGATTCAAACTTGGTGGGTGACGTGGATCTAATGGGTGTGTGTGTTGCGCCTATAGATTCCTATATTGGTTTAGGAAACTTTAAAGATGTGATTCACAAGGAGGCCCAATGTGATATTGCCGTATTTGAGATTCGTAACTTCACTCGTTTGCTCCTCTCACAAAATCCTACCGTTTTAGAATTACTTTGGCTTAAGGAAGATTTATATATCCACGATAATATACAACGCCAATACATTGAACAACGTGAGATTTTTTCTTCTAAGTTAGCTTATAAAACCTTTATCGGTGATAGGCGTTCACAAATAAAAAGCATCAAGATAAATAAATTTGAAAACTATATGGGTGCTGAACGTAAATCATTAGTTAAAAAGTATGGATACGATATCAAAAGAGCCGCACATAATATCAGAATCCTTAGGATGGGAATTGAATTTCTTAACACGTCTAAATTGAATGTATTCAGAGAAGATGCTTCTGAACTCATTGATATAAAGACCGGTAAGTGGGAGTTAGATAAAGTGACGTCTTTAGCAGACAAACTTCTTATAGACGCTGAATTAGCACTGAAATCTTCCAAGTTACCTGATTGCCCAAATACTAAGGAAGCGGAACTGCTACTTATGAATGTGATTAAGCAGAAGCTCTTAAATTAAGACTTAACACTGTTGCAACTTTATTGGAGTCAACAGAGTGTGCGTTTGTGCAACGTAAAACCTGTTACGACGTAACGCCGTCCAATGCTAAAGAGGCTAAGTCTTTCGACGCGTGGTTCTATTCGTTGACCAAGAAAGAGCAAGATAAGTTACGGGATGGTGGTGTTCTTCCGTATAAGGAAATGTGGAAACCATCGAGGGTGTTTGAGATAAAGGAAAACCATAACGCCTGGTCATCGGACAATGTCCCCGATCACCGCACTGAGACTGATAACTTCGTTACGCGTGAGTGTGTCGGTCAGCTGCTTAAATCTTTCATCGATGCACTGGCCTTCACAAATAACTATTCCTTTCGCCGTCACGTCGAGCTGGTACGGTGGGCGTTAGAGTTACCGGGCCGTATGCCGTCGCGTAACCTCGCAGATATGTATGGTCTATCGCATGAGTGGGTTCAGAAGCGCGCACGCAAGATAAGGGAGGCGGTCAATGTTTCTGATATGTTAATCCTCGAGCCGTACACTGAGGCTGAACGATTAGAAATAAAACGCGTAATTAAAAAACCTACGAAAAAACGTGCAAATACCCCCTAAAAGGAATCTCTTTAGCCCCCCCTTACCTCTGGCGTGGCGTAGCAC
>Ga0304730_1003513_pt1 | contig 10514 bp, 9 predicted proteins | sample M_130628_MF_Meta_FD_190474 | JGI IMG/M metagenome (GOLD analysis project Ga0304730, IMG submission 190474) | Freshwater microbial communities from Lake Montjoie, Canada to study carbon cycling - M_130628_MF_MetaG (v2) (version 2) | ecosystem: Environmental > Aquatic > Freshwater > Lake | place...
CTTCATACAAGCCGTGAAATAAATAATATTTTTTCGTGTCTATTTCTAAGCATTTATATCGGCTACGTACTTTTTCTACTTTGATAAATTTCCGATTTCCTTTGATGACAAATTGCGCTCCGATTGGCAATTGTTCTACTAGGCAATGATTGTCTTTTTTAGCATCGTAATTGCGTAAAACTCGAAGGAGTTGTTCATCACCACAACTGCTCGCTGCAGGGTTTTTCAAGGTTTTATTTAATGCAGTTTCAATGTCATTTGGAAAGATTTTCTTTTTTAAAAAAACAGATAAAATTTCTGAAAAAAAAGATTTCCATTCTATACCATGAGGTGAAACGCTATTGCCATATTTTTCAAAAGTGTATAAATGTGCGAGTTCGTGCAATAGGGTGATTAGAAAACTAAACTTATTCAAATTGCCATTCACACTGATGCGATGTGCTTTGTCTTTAAAGGCATGTCGGTAGTCGCCTAAAATAGATTGTCGATGGCGTGTGATGGTTAAATGCACTTTGTATCGATGTAATTCTTCTAATACCTCATCGCAACAATTGTCGGGTAAATAAGCGGCTAATGCATGAATGGGCACTTGCTTTTTAGACATGTCTATTTCCTATTAAGTTTCATTAAGGTAGTTACTTCGGCCATCAAGTAAAACAAATAAAAACACAATCCCAAAAACATACTGCCTTTATCGAATTTGTAATCGTTGTAAATAACATAAACAAAAACAGCTAATAGAGAGCCAAACATTTTAATTAAAATTCCACCCATTACGCTTCTAATAAAAACATTGGGGTTTTTATTTTTCATGGATTTGATTTGTAAAGCCAATGTGATTAAACTCAACGTAAGAAAAAATATATTTGCCGCCCAAAGTAAAGCATTGTCAAAATGAAAACGACTTATGGCAGCCGTTTGAAAGAGAAATATAAACGACACCAAAATAAAAAAAACAAGAAATAGGAGGGAAGATTTTTTTATGAAATTAAACATGGTTTATTTTTTTTTGCTGGTATCAATCACGATTTTTATGATGGTAGCTATGATTAAAATTAATGGAAAAACCCAAGTGGCAATGGGCGTTTTAAACTTGAAATATTTATCAACTTGAATACCGCCAAATATACAAATCAACAAACCACCAATCATTTGAGAAGATAGGCTCAAATATTTAAAGCCATTATTTTTTTTATTCATTTACGGCATTTGAAATGGGTTGAGTTAATTCTACAATATTTGCACCCATAACACATTTTCCATTAAATACAACGGTACTTTCCATTTGAAGTTTTCCGACATGGATATTGCCATTGATTATTGATTTCCCCAATAAATTTAATTGTCCGGTCATCTTGATATCACCATTTATAGTGCCCAAAATGTCTGCCTGATTTCCATTTAGGTTTCCTTCTACTTTTCCTTGTTGGCCAATGATGATTTTGGCTTTGCAATTTATATTTCCAATCAACTTTCCGTCGATACGAATATCGCCTTCGCTTTCCATATCGCCTTTTATGATTGAATCGGTACTAATAATGCTAATGGATTGTAATCCTTGATTAGATTCTGATTTAGACTTTTGTTGAAACATAAGTAAAAAATTTATAGGTATTTAAAAATCGAGTTGTGTTAATGTGTTAGTCGTCAATATTGTCCAATTTGGGCATTTTTAAATTGTTGGTGTCTTTTTTCACTACTTTTCCCTTTAGCACATTTTCAATGTTTTCGTAATAAATGTGCTGTTGATTTAACGCTTTTTCCATAGAATCTGTTCTTGCTTTTAGCTTTTTAAATTCTTTTACTTGCTTTACGTTTCCATAACCAACACCTGGTAAATAATATTTTAATGGAGTGAAAATAATCAATGAAGCTGTTAAAGCAACCAACAACACAAAAAGGGTACTCATAGAAATATACACGCTCAACCTGGTAAGTTTAAATTTGATCACTTCTTCATACGTGTCTTCATTCATCAACACCAATCTGTAATTGTTCTTCAACCGTTTTAGCCTATTTGTAATGTCTGATTGATCCATTTCTTTATTTTATGAACTAAATTAAAAACCCATTTAGTTTGTAAACATACAATTTCTTAGATAAAGTTATTTTACGCTATAAAAAAATTCGAATAAATTACTTGAAAAAGTCATTTTTTTTAAATCTCAATCTTTTTTTTTGAATAATAGAAGTGAAATGCATTTGTATTTTTCCGTTAAACTTTTTTGTTCTATTGTCTTTTTTTATTGCTGTAAGGTAAAAATTGCCGATATTTAACCGCATTAAATAATTTCTAATTCATGAATGGGAAGACTTACCATTTTTTATCGATATTATGTTTGTTTGTGATGATTTCATTTTCAGGAATTGCACAACCAACATGGACATTTGACCCTTTTGGAAAAGAAAAAAAGCCAAAAGAATATGAGGAGAAAAAATTGGGATCGGAAAAAACAGCAGATAAAAAATTCACCAAACTTCGTCGGTTTATTCAAAATAATGTAACGCACTACAATTACTATTTCAACGCCAACAATAAGATTAATAAGGTTTTGGAAATGGCAAAAGCTGCCCAACAAGATGATTATGCGAAGTTGCTGAGTTTTTATCCATACAGTTTAGACAACACGTCGCAACAGGCAACAGAATTGGATTCGGTAATTTATAAATCTACAGCTGGTATTTTATTACACGATTTAAGAACAGATTGGGTTGATAATATGTATTTTCTAATTGGTAAAGCGTATTATTTCAGAAAAACATTTGACACGGCATCGCTTACATTTCAATTTATAAATTACAATCTTTTTCCAAGGGCTAAAAACGAAGATGATAATCGAATCGTTGGTGCAAATAGTTCGGCAACGTTAACCAAGCTTTCCATTGCAGACAAAGAAAAGCGAAATATTTTCAAACGCATATTTTCAAAACCCCCAAGTAGAAATGAAGCGCTGATTTGGTTGGCAAGAAATTACATTGATGCCGACCTATTTGGAGAATCTGCCGGGTTGATAAATATACTTCAAGAAGACCCTAATTTGCCCATTAGACTTAAAGATGATTTAGATCAAGTAAATGCGTATTGGTATTTTAAACAAGGTGGTTATGACAGCGCTGCTGTATATCTTGAAAAAGCATTAACAAGTGCAGATAATAAAGCCGATTTAGCCAGATGGCAATATTTGTTGGGGCAGTTGTATGAAATGACTGGAAAATTTGATAAAGCCAATCAATATTTCAGTGTTGCAGCAAAGCGTACTGTAGACCCATTGATGGATATTTTTGCGCATTTGAATAATGCAAAAATGCTTCGAGATTCGGGTAATGGAAAAGCATTGGATGAAAGTATTGCGCAGCTTTTGAAAATGGCAAAGCGAGACAAGTATGAGGCTTATCGAGATATCATTTTTCACAGCGCTGGAATTTTAAGCATGAAAAAACCGGACACTACGGCAGCGATTACTTTCTACGAAAAAAGTCTAAAAGTAAATGAATCAAATGCTGCATATAAAAATAAAGTTCACTTAGCCTTGGGTAGAATTGCGTATGCGCAAAAACAATACAAATCAGCTGCCGATCATTATGATAGTTTGGATATTACTGAACCATCCTTACAACCCGACTCAATTGAAGTCGCCGAAAGAAAAGAAAGTTTGCGTAAAGCAGCGAATCAACTCGACATTATATTATTAGAGGATAGTTTGCAAATGGTAGTATTATTGCCTATTGCAGAAAGAGATGCTTTGTTAAAAAAGTTGGTAAAAAAATCACGTAAAGAATCAGGTTTAAAAGAGGCAAATGTTTTAGATGATGGCAACAAATTAAGTAGTTTTTCGGAAGATAAAAATGCTTCGCCAGATTTATTTAAAACGACAACAAAGGGAGAATGGTATTTTTACAATGCATCAGCAAAATCAAAAGGATATTCAGCGTTTAAGGCAAGATGGGGTGATAGAGAAAATTTAGATAATTGGAGAAGAAAATCTGCTTCTGATGCAATAGTTGTGAGTGCAGCAGATCCTTTAGCACCAACAGATAGCATCTCCACACAATTAGGAAAAAGTTCGGAAATAACTTTTGAATCATTGTTGTTCAGTTTGCCATTAACTCCTGAAAAATTAGACAGCAGTAATGAAAAAATTGCGAATGCTTTATTAACGCTTGCAGAAATATTTCAAAACGAATTGCTGGATTACGAAGAAGCCATTTATACCTATGATATTTATTTACAAAGATTTCCAGCAAGGTTGAAAGAAGGGGAAGTGTATTTGGGATTGTATTATTGTTATACCAAAATTCAAGATCTAGAAAAAGCAGCGTATTATAAAAGTTTATTGGATTCAGCTTTTAGCGAATCCATTTCTGCAAAGAAATTAAACGACCCCATTTCATTACAGCCTGAAAAAAACAATCCAGCCGTTTCAAAAAAATACGAGAACATTTATAATTTGTTTTTTCAAGAGAAATACGATACTGCTTTCGAATTAAAAAAGATTGCGGATAGTATCTATGGCAAACAATATTGGACACCACAATTGTTGTTTATTGAGTCGATGTACTACGTAAAATGTGGTTATGATAGTGAGGCTGTTGCTAAATTAAATACATTAATTGAAATGCATCCTGAGTCGCCATTGGCAGAAAAGGCAAAGGCTTTGATTGATGTATTAACCCGTAGAAAAGAAATCGAATCTTATTTAAATAAACTAGAAATCACAAGGGTAGAAGAAGATGACAAAATAATGATTCCAACAGATCAAAAGGTAGAACGTAAAGCCATAGACGCTGGTAAAAAATCCGAGCCCAAAATAGCTGGAATTAAATCTATGGTGAAGATGAAAGATTCTTCCATACAGATGTTGCCCGGAACTTTTGAAGGTGTGTTTAAATGGCAACCCGATAAGCCGCATTTTGTGGTAATGATATTAAAAGAAGTAGATCCTGTTTATGTGAATGAGGCCAAAGTAGCGTTTCAGCGATATAATACATCCAATAGCTTTAGCACAAAAACAATAGTAAAAGACACATTGAATTCAAAAAATAATTTACTGGTTTTCTCAACATTTGAAAATGCAGAAGATGCTTCAAACTATTTGGATAAAATAAAAAAGGCAGCGTCAACACAAATTTCTTGGTTGGCAGCTTCGAAGTATACGTTTATAATTATTCATGAAGACAATCTGAATAAATTAAAATCCAATAAAGAAGTAGAAACGTACAGGAAATTATTGAATAACCAATATCCAGGTAAATTTTAAAAAAAAGTGATCTCCAATTTTGAATTTTAGTGTATGAAAAAATCAGTTTTAATATTGTGGCGTGTATTTTTCGGTGGGTTCCTATTGTTGATATTGATTTTTGTTGGTGCGAATTTTGGCTTATTTGGTAAGATGCCATCCATACAACAGCTAGAAAATCCTGAAGCCGATTTATCAAGTGAAATCATAAGTGCAGATGGAATATTGATGGGAAAATATTATGCAGAAAATAGAAGTGAAGTAAAATATAGTGACATTTCGCCAAATGTTGTTCATGCTTTAATTGCTACTGAAGACGAACGTTTTTATGATCATTCAGGTATCGATGCAAAAGCATTGGCACGTGCAATAATTTCTTTAGGAAAACAAGGAGGAGGCAGCACAATTACACAGCAGTTGGCTAAAATGATGTTGGGTCAGGGAAGAGGAAATCCATTGGTTAGAGGTATGCAAAAAATTAAAGAATGGATTGTAGCGGTAAAATTGGAACGAAATTTTACAAAAGAAGAAATCATAACATTATATTTAAACCATGCTCCGTGGGGAAATGTGTATGGCATTAGAAATGCATCAAAAACGTATTTTCAAAAAGAGCCTAAAGATTTAAAAATTGAAGAAGCTGCAGTATTAATAGGAATGTTGAAAGGGTTTATTTACGAACCAATCAAGCACGCAAAATTATCATTGGAAAGAAGAAACATCGTAATTAATCAAATGGCTTTGGCAAAAACGCCTTTCATTACTCAATCAGAAGCGGATGCGTTGAAAAGAAAACCATTAATCACCAACTACAAAAAAATTGATGAAAACATTGGATTAGCGCCTTATTATCGTTCTGTATTGGTAAACGTGTTGAAAGATTGGTGTAAGGAAAATAAGAATCCTAAAACTGATGAGCCATATAATTTATACCGAGATGGGTTGAAAATTTATACAACGATTGATTCAAGAATGCAGAAGTATGCGGAGAAAGCGGTAGAAGATCACATGCCAATTTTACAACAAAAACTAAATGCGTATTTTAAAATTAAAGGAGATAAATTATGGAAAGGGCATGATGATGTGATTTTGGCTGCTATGAAATTTACAGACAGATGGAAATCAATGGAAGAAGAGGGAATAGATAGCAGTGAGATTAGAAAATCATTTTTAGTACCGGTAAAAATGAAAATATTTTCATGGTGGGGAAATAAAAATCATGAGATTGATACAGTGATGACACCATTCGATTCAATCAAATATCACAAGCAATTATTACAAACTTCATTTGCAGCGATGGATCCAAGAACAGGAGAAATTAAAGCTTGGGTTGGAGGTATTGATTACAAATGGTTTAAGTTTGATCATGTTACTGCAAATCGTCAGGTTGGTTCAACTTTCAAACCTTTATTATATACACTTGCTGTAACGGATGCTGGATATACACCACAAACATATATTCCTGGTGGCCCTTTAACATTGGGAGGCAAAACAATCAGTACAGGCGGTGGCACAATGGCATATTGTTTGGCCAAATCATTGAATGGAGCTGCTTGGCATTTGATGGGCACAATAGGCGTAAAGCGAACCATTGAATTTGCGAAGTTATGCGGCATTAAGGCAAAGCTTCCACCTTATCCATCTATAGCGCTTGGTACTGCCGAAATTCCGATGTTGCAGATGTTGCAGGCGTATACCATGTTTCCCAATAAAGGATATAATACACCTCCAGTTTATTTAACCCGAATAGAAGATAAAGATGGTAATTTATTAAAAGAGTTTTCGATTTCTCAAAGTAAAGAAGTTATCAGTGAAGCAGATGCTTATTCGATGGTTAAAATGATGCAAGGTGTTGTAGAATTTGGTACAGCTAGAAGAATTCAAAGCTATAATTTGCCCGTACAAACTGCAGGAAAAACAGGGACAACCAATGGAAATACAGATGGCTGGTTTTTGGGATACACACCCGAATTGCTTGCTGGTACTTGGGTTGGTTGCGAAGATCCATTTATTCCGATATATTCCAACAATAGCGGTGGTGGTGAAATGGCCGCACCTAAATGGGGTATTTTTATGAGCAATGTTTACGCAGATAAAAGATTGAATTATGGAAAAATTACAGCGTTTGAACAACCTTTTGAATTGAAAAACGATCCAATTTATGCAGAATCTAATTTTGCAAATATTGCTACAAGTGGTGATAGTTTAAATCAGGAATCCGGAAATGAAAACAGCGATGACTTTTTTATAAATGAACAAAAGGGGGATATGATTGATGACAAGCAAAACCCTAAATCACCATCGGATTCAAATAAATCTAAAGCAAAACAAAAACCTTCGCCCAAAATGCAATCAGATTATTAAACAATCTTAAGACCTAAGATTTTTAACGAGTAATGGTTGTTATCCATAATGGCAATGTCTTTCAAATTGCCCCAGCTTTCAAAACCGAAAGATTCAAATAGTTTGATGCTGATGGCATTGTGTTCAAAAATAAATCCAAGTATGGTGTGAATTTCAAGGTTTTTGCATTGTGAAATGGCATATTCAAGCATTTGCTTTCCCAATCCTTTTTTTCTAAAATCTTCGTGAATATAAATACTCAATTCCGCAGTTCCATCATAAGCCGGTCTGCCATAAAAATCCTGAAAACTAATCCAGCCAGTGATTACATTGTTTTCATTTTCAACAACCCATAAAGGTCTCTTGCTGTGGTGTTGATTAAACCAATTTATTTTATCTGCAACAGAAACCGGCTCCGTGTCGGCGGTAACCATTCTACTAGCAACCGTAGAGTTATAAATAGCTACTATGGTTGAAAGGTCATCAATTGTTGCGTTTCTGAATTGCATGGTTTAATTTTTAAGTCAAAAGTCAAAATTAAAAATTAAAAAAGGAGAATTGATAAATTAATTTTTATAGAAGCTTTCAATGAAGTTTAATAAATACGAATGCCCAATTTATTTATCTGTGTTAAATTTTGGATTAAACATTTTTTTAAATAAAAAAAGGGCTGACGAATCGCCAACCCTTTTTTAGTTATTTAAAAACAAATTTATTAAGCCACCGCTTGATTTACCAAACTTGCTGCTTCGCTCAACAAAATCGCACTTTGTACTTTTAATCCACTTTCGTCAATTAATTTTTTAGCCACATCCGCATTAGTACCTTGTAATCTTACAATAATTGGAATTTCGATATTGCCAATGCTTTGGTATGCATCAATTACCCCTTGTGCCACACGGTCACAACGAACAATACCACCAAAAATATTAATTAAGATTGCTTTTACTTTTGGATCTTTCATGATGATACGGAAACCAGCTTCTACCGTTTGTGCATTTGCTGTACCACCCACATCCAAGAAATTTGCTGGTTCACCACCACTTAATTTAATCATATCCATTGTTGCCATAGCTAAACCTGCACCATTTACCATACAACCTACATTGCCATCTAATTTCACAAAATTCAAATTGAATTTCCCTGCTTCAACTTCTGTAGGATCTTCTTCAGATAAATCTCTTAATGCGGCTACATCTTGATGACGCATTAATGCATTGTCGTCAATATTCATTTTGCAATCAACCGCAATGATTTTGTCATCACTGGTTTTAAACAACGGATTAATCTCAAGCATGCCGCAATCTAATTCAACGTATGCGTTGTATAAGTTGGTTACAAATTTTACGCAGTTTTTAAATGAATCGCCACTCAAACCTAAGTTGAAAGCGATTTTTCTTGCTTGGAAACCTTGTAATCTTCCTCCTGGGTGAATATATTCTTTATAGATTTTTTCTGGGGTATCGTGTGCTACATCTTCAATGTTCATTCCACCTTCTGTACTGTACATCACCACATTCATGCAACTACTTCTGTCCATCAAAATTGACAAATAAAACTCTTTTACTGGGTTTGGTCCATCATAATATACATCTTGAGCAACCAAAACCTTGTTTACCAATTTACCTTCAGGACCTGTTTGAATGGTTACCAAAGTGCCACCTAAGATATTGCCAGAAATGGTAACTACATCTTCCATGCTTTTTCCAACTGCCACACCACGTTGGTCTTTTCCAACTATACTTCCCTTTCCTCTTCCTCCAGCATGAATTTGTGCTTTTACAACAGCAAACTTGCTTCCAAATTGTGCATGAATTTGACGGTAAGCATCTTCAGCTTCATTGGTTGAGCTGCATGCAATTCCTTCTTGCACTGGAACATTAAATTTTTTCAGTAATTCTTTGGCTTGATATTCGTGTAAATTCATTTCTTATTTTTTTGCGAAGATATGAAAAACTTTCATCGATAAACACCAAGAAATAGGATATTAAAATTTTATATTTTGAACGTACATTTCATTAAATTACGCACTGTTATAAAAACAATTCAACTTTAATTATGCGCATTTTCTTAATTGGGTTTATGGGTACAGGTAAATCTCATTGGGGAAAGATTTGGGCTAGCCACCACCATTTAACATTCATCGATCTTGATCTTGAGATAGAAAAAAAAGTAGGGTTACGTGTAGATGAAATTTTCGAAAAAAAAGGGGAAGACTTTTTTAGACATGCTGAAGCTGAGATACTGTTGGAGATGGAGCAATATGACAACTGTATTATTGCCTGCGGTGGTGGAACGCCTTGTTTTAAAAACAATATGGATTGGATGAATAATAACGGCTTAACCATTTTGTTGAATTCAACGCCGTCTAAAATCTTGGAAAACATCATTAATGATAACAAAGAACGCCCACTTTTAAAAAAGATAAACAAGGGGGAATTGCTTTTTTTTATTGAAATGAAGCTAAAAGAAAGAATGGATTTTTACAATAAGGCAAAAGTTCGCCTTGAATCATTCGATTTGGATTCTAATTCTATTGACACAATTCTACACATAAATCAACCCATTAAATAATGAATCATTTTTTTCTAAAAATTGCCATAATCGTTTCTGCACTTAGTGTTGCTTTGGGCGCTTTTGCAGCACATGCTTTAAAAGATGTTATTCCTGCATCATCTTTAATGACTTTTGAAACAGGGGTACGGTATCAATTTTATCATGCATTTGCTTTATTGATTGCTTCTACCGTTTTATTCAAAAACTGCTATCAACGTTTTGTTATAATGGCTTGCAGATTCTTTTCCTTTGGCTTGATTTTTTTCTGCGGTTCGTTATATTTATTGGCAATGCTTGGTCCGGATTATATTTTTCTTGGCGCAATTACACCTATTGGTGGCGTGTGCTTTATTATAGGATGGATTTTGCTTTTTGCTT
>Ga0304730_1003514_pt1 | contig 10510 bp, 7 predicted proteins | sample M_130628_MF_Meta_FD_190474 | JGI IMG/M metagenome (GOLD analysis project Ga0304730, IMG submission 190474) | Freshwater microbial communities from Lake Montjoie, Canada to study carbon cycling - M_130628_MF_MetaG (v2) (version 2) | ecosystem: Environmental > Aquatic > Freshwater > Lake | place...
TAGTCTATTCCGTTATCGATGGTTCTATTGTAATAAACGGCTCTTATAAATAAAGGGTTGGTTTTGTATTCCATTCCTATTTCTGTATTAAAAGATTCTTCCGGTTTTAATTTTTCATTATAACTTAATTGATACAGTGAGGGCGCTTTGTATCCTGTGGAAGCGCTTGCCATGAATCGAATGTTTGCATTTAATTTATAAGAAGGACTTATAGTGAAGGTTTGGTTGGACCCGTAACGATTATGTTTGTTGTTTCTGCCACCTAGTTCTAGTAGCCATTTATTGGAGGCATCATTTATTAATAAAGAGCTATACAAGGCAGTTTGGTACTGAAAAGTATCTTTAAAATTATCATTATAAGGCCCCCATTTACTTATGGATATATAAGTTTGATGATAGGATCCGTATCTAAAGTCAACTCCGGAAATCCATTGTATATTTTTTGAAATTGATTTTGAAAAAAAGGCATCCGCGAAATGCGATTTTCCAGCATATTGGTTGTCTTCGAAAATGGTATAAGTTTTATCAACGCTATCATTTTTATATTGCCTGTCCTGTGTACTTAATTGGTATTGCAATTGAAAAACAGTTTTTTCTTTTTTGTATTTCAAAATAAAACCTGTGAATTTGGTGGCATTATTGAATTTTTCGTCTTTATCATCTTTAAAAGTGCCATAATCAATATCGGCGTTGTAACTTGTCTGTTGCGTGAAAGCTTTTAAATTCCAATTTTGGTTAAAAGCATAATTGATATTGGCAAACCAATTATTATTGCGATAGCCATCTTTGTCAAAATTATTTTTCCCAGTCAAATCTGTGGCAGAAGAAAATCCTTTTGCAAATTCATTGCCGAATCCAATTGCGTAATTCAACTTTCCAATGGTGCTACTATGTTGCGCATTCATTTTTCTTGTACCATAACTGCCTGTACTAATATCTCCGGAGAAGCTTGGAATAGATTTATTTTTGGTGATAATATTAATTACACCACCAATAGCATCTGAACCATACAGGGTACTTTGTGCACCTTTTAAAATTTCAATGCGCTCAATCAAATTCAAGGGTACTAAGTTCAAATCAAACTCATTGCTAATCATAGAAGGGTCACCTACGGGCATGCCATTAATTAAAATTAAGGTACGACCACTGGAAGCGCCGCGCATGTAAATGCTTGGAACGGTTCCTGCATTACTTAAACTGCCGGGCAAATACAAGCCTGCTTGTTCATTTAAAATTTGCGCAATGCTTCTGCCAGCATTGGCCTGAAGTGCTGCTGCATTAATTACCGTGACCACTTTACCAGTTGTATTTTGTTTCTGCTCCACTTTGTTAGCAGTGACAATCACTTCATCCAGTGAAATTACGGTGTCGGAAATTTTTTTAATTGCGTCTTTTTGTTGCCCAAAGAGAAGGGTGGTGGATGCGATGAGGCATACCGAGAGCGTGATTAATTTTTTGCTCATTGTTTTGTTTTTTTGTTGTTAACAATGAGCTTCCTGGAGAAAGAGAACCATAATGAATGGTTATGCAAATAGCAAATCAAAAAATAACTTTTAAGTTATCCAATGTTATGCAAATGCAAAATCCATTTTTTACAATCCTTGCTTTTTACCCGAAAGCTGTTGATGTATTCATTAGGCAGGTCTTCTGGCTTGTTCTTTTTAATGCATCCTTCCCAAATTGCTTCAGTGGATATATTGCATTGATTGCTTTTGGCAATGAACTCACAGCTACGGGAATAGCCCCCGATTTAAACGGGGTTCCCTTTTAATCATTTTCATGAACCTAATTCCAAAACAAACTTAACTATAAAAAAAATTGACTAACCGATTAATTATTAACCCATTGTTGAAAACTTAAAAGCTTTTTGTTAAATTTAAGGCTATATATTTAGCTTGTTGCTCATATATAGGATATAAGCATTTTTTTAATAAAGTAAATTATAGTATAACTAATCACTTAAGCATGAAATCAAAACAAGGCATTAATTTTTTTAGTTTGACCATGATTGTGGTCAGCCTTGTAATTGGCATGGGTATTTTCAAAACGCCAGCAACCATTGCTGCAAAATCTGGAACACCCCTTATTTTTTTTAGTGCATGGTTGATTGGTGGGGTCATTGCTTTGTTTGGTGCATTGACTTATGCTGAAATTGGGCAACGACTTCCAGTGATGGGGGGTTATTATAAAGTATTTGCGCACTGCTATCATCCAGGCGTAGGATTTACCATTAATGTTTTAATACTAATCAGTAATGCAGCCTCCTTAGCTGTGGTGGCATTAATTGGCGCTGATTATGTGAGTGATTTATTATTTGGTCAACCTTCTGGGACCCTTTTTAATATTGGCGTTGCTTCTTTATCAGTAGCCTTATTCTATATTGTTAATTTGCTAGGATTAAAAACGAGTAGTCGCACACAGAACATTTTAACGGTCGTCAAAATCGCTTTAATCGTTTTATTAATTTCTTCTTTATTTAAAGGTGTTACGGTTCCACCGCATGGCATTAATGAGGGAAAAATTTATACTTACGATGGCACCAATGGGGCACTTTTATTATTAGTAAGTTTGGTTTCCGTTTTTTTTACTTACGGAGGATACCAGCAAACCATCAATTTTGGGTCTGAAGTTGCCTCTGGAAAAATTATGCAAAAAGGAATTGTAGTAGGTATTCTGGTCGTGTTATTTTTATACCTCACCATAAATTATACTTATATCAAAGTGATTGGTTTTGATCAAATGAAAAATGCGAATGCCATTGGCTCTTTATTGTTTGAGGCTTGGTTTGGTAAATTAGGGGCAAAGGTTTTTGATTTTGCGATGGTGTTAAGTGTGTTGGCTTATGTGAACGTAATATTGATGAGTAATCCTCGTGTCATGTTTGCAATGAGTGAGGACAAGGTTTTGCCTGCGATATTTCAAAAAAAGCATCCCAAAACGGAAGCCTTGGTTCCTGGGTTAACCTTTTTTGCTTTAACCACCATATTGGTGACATTTTTTGGCAAAGGCGTTGATGACGTATTGAGTTTTAGCATTTTTTTGGATTGTTTGGGAATGAGTACTTCCGCAGCCACTTTATTAATATTAAGGCGTAAAAATCAGGGAGATGGATCGGTCACCGGGTATTTAAAAAGATGGACCCCAGTTTTTTGTGTGATTTTTGTGTGTGCCTATGCCTTTGTAGCGGTTGCGGTAGTCATTGACAAACCTTATTCCGCCCTAACTGCCATAATTTTAGTTGGGCTTGTTTCTATTATATACAGGCTGTTTTATTATACAAAGACCTCTTTAAAGTAATTTTTTATAAATTTTATTCCGTTTCTACGCTAAGGATAAGTTTTTTTAGCCTTTCATCGTCCAATATTGCTGTTCAGCAGACCGCTTTTCCGTCTGTCTAAAAATATGGAAACTAGGCGGTATTAGTTTACTTTTGTAATCTCAAAAGAAGTTCAAAATATAATTAAGTCGATGAAATACATTTTTTCTATTTTAATCCTAGGAATTGGCATCCATTTACAAGCACAAAACGGGGCACCTTGGGATTTAAAAACATGTGTTGAATATGCCATTCAGCATAATATATCTATCCAACAAGCCGATGTACAGGCAAGATTGGCAAAGTTACAGGCGCAGTTTGCGAGTTCAAATAGATTACCAACAATCAATGGATCAACTGGCGCTGGATTAAGATTAGGGCGTTCTATTGACCCTACCACTAACGGATTCTCAAACACCCAGTTTTTATTCAATAATTTTGGATTAAATGGGGGTGTTCAAATTTTTAATGCAGGTAAGCTTAGGAATAATGCAGAGGCATCTAATTTTAGTTGGTTGGCAAGTGAAACAGACAAACAAACCATTTCGAATGACATTTCAATGAGTGTCGCTACTTTTTATTTACAAGTATTATCGGCTATTGAACAATCTGAAATTACTAAAATTCAAATTCAACAAACACTTGAACAATTGAATGCTACTAAAAAAAGAGTGGAAGTGGGTGTGCTCCCTGAGATTAATTTATTGGAATTGGAAACACAATTAGCCAATGATAGTAGTAATTATATCGGAGCAATTTCTAACGTAATACAAACTAAATTAAGTTTAAAGGCTTTGTTAAATTTAGACGCAAGTGCTGAATTTGATGTCTTGGTACAACCTGTTGAAAATATAAAAATTCAACCATTTACTGATTTGCAACCGGATTATGTTTTCACGATTGCAGAACAAAATTTACCAAATGTAAAAGCGGCAGGCTTGCGTGTCAATGCGGCTGCAAAATCAGTCGCTGCAGCGAAAGCTAATTTTTATCCAACTTTAAGTTTTGGCTACGGATTATCGTCTAACTTCTCTAATCAATTTAAATACACATCCGGTTTTGATATGACTGGCGTGAGTGCTATTTCACCAGCAAGTCCTTTTGTTACGGTGAACAATAGCAAATACTTTGTTCAAAGTCCAACGTATACTGCTACAACTGCAAATCGCAATTGGGGTAATATATGGAATGGATGGGGTAATAAAATAAACGACAATTTTGGTCAAAGTTTGAGCATTCAATTGTCGATACCCATATTTAATGCGGGACAATCTAAAATAACTTACCAACAAGCTAAATTAAATTACAGGTCAACTGAATTACAACAGGAAAATATTCAACGTAAATTAAAGCAGGATATTTATGCTGCATACACTAATGCAATTGTAGCGTTGAATAAATTAAATGCCAATCAAAAAGCAGTTACCACTGCTGAAAAAGCATATCAATTTGCTACCAAAAGATATGAGCTTGGCTTATTAGGCACGATTGAATTATTGAACAACCAAAATAACTTTTTAAGGGCTAAGGTAAATTTTAAATCTGCACAATATGAGTATGTATTTAGAATTAAATTATTAGAATTTTACAAAGGCGTTTCGCTTGAGTTATAATTAACAGATAAAAAAAATTACAGAAGTAAAACATATAAAAATGAACAAGAAAATTATTTGGATAGGCGCAGGCTTTGTTGTTGTGATCGGCTTGCTTATCGGCTTAAAAAAAGCTGGGGTCATTGGTAAGGAGGAAGGGGTTGCTGTTACAGTGGAGGCGGTACAACTAAGAACCATTACGGAGTCAGTGAATGCAAGTGGTAAGGTGTATCCTGAAATTGAAGTAAAAGTAAGTCCTGATATTTCTGGAGAAATTGTCAACCTTTTTGTAGAGGAAGGTGATCGCGTTACCAAAGGTCAAGTGCTTGCAAAAATTTACGCTGATATTTACTCATCTCAACGTGATCAAGTCACTGCGAGTGTAAATCAAGTTAAAGCACAATACGAAAATGTGAAAGCGGGTATTAGCGGTTTAAAAACTGTTTACGATAATACAAAAGCAACCAATGAGCGGTTTAAAAAATTGTTTGCTGATAAAATTGTTTCTAGAGCCGAATATGAGCAAACGGAGCAAGCTTTTAGATCAGCGGAATCAAGTTATAATTCAGCAAAGGAATCCATCAAAAGTGGAGAAGCGCAAATTCAAGGCGTAAGAGCGCAATTGGCTAGGGCTGAAAAGGATTTGGCACGAACCATTATTACATGTCCTATGGATGGTATTGTTAGTTTGATGAATGTAAAGAAAGGGGAAAGAGTGGTAGGAACAGCACAAATGACTGGTACTGAAATGATGCGTGTGGCAGATATGAAAAGTATTGAAGTAAGAGTGGATGTAGGAGAGAACGATATTACCAAAGTTAAATTGGGTGATACAGCACTGGTGGAAGTAGATGCTTATAATAACAGAAAATTCAAAGGGGTGGTTTATAAAATTGCGAATCCGGTTACTGCTATTTCTGGGGTATCTAGTTCCGCAGAAGTTGCAAATTATAAAGTACATATTAGGTTATTACCTGAAGAGTATGCTGATTTAGCGAAGGATAATAATATTTTTCCTTTCCGTCCAGGAATGACAGCAAGTGCTGACATACAAACCAAGTCAAAAAGAAATGTAGTAACCGTACCTTTAAATGCAGTAACTACAAGAGATGCTAAAGGAGAAGGGAAAAGTACAGAAGTAACTAAATCATCGGCAAATGCAAGTACCGAAAAAGCACCTACTACCGTTGATGAAGATGTGAGCGAAGTGGTTTTTGTATTGCAAAAGGATAATAAAGTGAAATTGGTAAAAGTTAAAACTGACATTCAAGATTTGAATTTTATTGAGGTGTCAGGGGTAAAAGTAGGCGATAAGATCATCACTGGGCCGTATAGTACAGTGAGTAAAACATTAAAGGAAGGTAGTTTGGTCACTGTCGTAACTAAAGAAAAATTATTCGAGGAGAAAAAATAACTTATTTGGTTGACTATTAGCTGTATAAGGGGCGCATTTAAAAAATGCGCCCCTTTTTTATTGAGTTTCGTATGTTTGCAAAAATGAGCAACATGCAAATTGGTATAATTGGAAGTGGAAGTTGGGCAACCGCTATTGCAAAAATTATCACGGATAATGGGAATGAAATCAATTGGTGGGTTAGGCAAACGGAAAATATCGCCTACTTTAAAAAGCGTCACCACAATCCACATTACCTTAGAAATGCATTTTTTGATACCACTAAGATCAATTTTTCGGATGATATAGCTGAAGTGGTAAAACAATCTACTGTCATTATTATGGCAGTGCCTTCAATACATATTGAATCTGTTTTGCAAGCAGTGCCTTCCGATTTATTGAAAGATAAAAAAGTGGTCTCTGCTATTAAAGGGGTAATGCCTAAGTATAATATTTTATTACATGAGTTTTTGGCACAAAAATTTGATTTTCCATTAAGTCAATATTTTACTTTATTGGGCCCCAGCCATGCCGAAGAAGTGGTAGCGGAGCAGCTGTCCTACTTAACATTTTCAGGAGTAGATACTTTGATGACAAGCGAGATTGCATCGTATTTTAAATCTGATTATATCAATACGATTGTCAATAATGATGTGGTAGGCGTTCAGTATGCAGCAGTCCTAAAAAATATTTATGCACTAGGTGCTGGTATTGCACATGGCTTGGAATACGGAGATAATTTTTTGAGTGTATATATCGCCAATTGCGCAAACGAAATGAAAGTTTTGTTAAGTGCAATTAAGCAAAAAGAAAATGCTGAAGGAATACCAGCAAATTATGCAGCCTCCGTTTATTTAGGCGACTTGTTGGTTACTTGTTATTCATTGCATAGCCGAAATAGGACTTTTGGAAATATGATTGGCAAAGGTTATTCAGTAAAATCGGCCGAATTGGAATTGAATATGGTGGCCGAAGGGTATAATGCGAGCAAGTGTATAACTGTAATCAATAAAAATTTAGGCATTGAGTTGCCTATAGTTGATGCTGTTTATAAAATTTTATGGGAGGGCCACCAACCGACTTTCGCGTTCAAAGAAATAGAAAAGATATTATTTTAAATTTGGCCTTGAAAAAAGTCTTGAATAGATCATGAATAAGTCTTGAAAAGATTATTCTGCTATCCAGAAAAAATCACTAGCAATACCATCTGCAAAAAATTTGGCCGATTTTGAAAGTGTATAACCTTGGTTAGTTTCCTCAAGAAAGTTTTTTGCAATAAAGCTCCTCGTGATTTTAAGGGTATGTTCATGAAACGCAGGGCCAAAATTTTGGGAAATATATGCAAGCGAAAATCCCTCCATGCATCTCAATGAAATCATCATATACTCATTGAATTTTGTTGCTAGCGGTAGTTGTTCTATTTCGAAGGGCAATTCGTTTTTTTCAAGTGCGCTAAAATAAAGCTGATTATTTGCAACATTCCATTGCCTAGTGTTTTGATTATAAGAATGGGCCGATGGGCCAAGACCTAAATAAGGAATACCCTTCCAATAATTACTATTGTGTTTGCTTCTAAAACCGGGTTTACTAAAATTAGAAATCTCATAATGCTCCATCCCTATTAGTTCGGTATAGTTAGTGATGATTTCAAAATGTGCTGCTTGGTGCGCCGGATGAACCGGATCCATCTTTTTATTTTGAATCATTGTATACAGCGCCGTTTTATCTTCAACAGTAAGTGCATAACAAGAAAGGTGTTGAATTTGGTATTGGTGGATGATTGCTAAGTCTGCTTTGAGATCGTCATTGGTCAAATGGGGGGTCCCATAAATCAAGTCAATACTTATGTTTTCAATTCCTTCCCCGCGTGCCGCTTTTATTGCTTCATGTGCTTGTTCGGTCGTATGCGCGCGGTTCATCCAATGAAGTGCTGCTGGTTGAAAGCTTTGGATACCAATACTTAGTCTATTCACCCCTGCCTTTTTCCAGGCCATGACTTGTTCGGGGCTGATATCATCAGGATTTGCTTCAATGGTAAATTCGATATTGGAATCAAGGGGATAGACGGAACTTAATTTATCTAAAATTTTATGGAAATCATCCATGGGCAATAAAGAAGGTGTTCCGCCACCAAAATAAACGGTTTCTATAGGCGTTGAAAGGTAGTTTTTTTGAATTTCAATTTCCTGGATGATCGCCTTTGTGAAATGGTCAATGTATTTCACCTGGGTTGAAAAATGAAAATTGCAATAATGGCAAGCTTTTTTACAAAAGGGTATGTGAATATAGATGCCTGCCATGGAATTGTTTAAAAGGTATTGGGACAAAGCTAGTTATAAGTTACTAATTCTGCATCAGGATACTTATTTTTGCCATGTATGCAGCTTGGTAAAAAAAATATTCTTATTGTTATAGGATGCTTTATCCTCTTGACTTCCTTTCAAAATCAAGTGCCATTAAATGATTTGGGTAAGGATTCAACAGTGTTCCAGGCAGATTCGCTTTTGGTCAAGGATACCTTGCTGATAAAGTATGTGCCTGTGATTCCTACTTCCTTTCAAATAGCAGATGCCTGGCTGGTACAATCATTTATTGGAAACAAGATGGACAGTAATTTTAATACCTTAAAAGCGTATAAAAATTATTTTTTACAAAAAAGGAATGCGTATAAATTATATTTTCCGGGTAGTATTATAGCAAGTGAATCCCAAGTAGTATATAAAATAGAACAACGATTTGCATTACCAGATAAAGATTTGCTTTTTTATGGCATCCTGATTTTAATTTTTTTATATGGTTTTGTAAATAATGTATTCCCGCAATATTTTTCTAAACTTTTTAAACAGTTTAGCCAATCCTCGTTAAGAATGATTCAATATCGGGAGCAGCTTTTACAAAATAGCTTAGGCTCCCTAATTATTAATATTTGTTTTATTCTAAGTTTTTCTTTAATGTCAACCTTGTTAATTTTTAATCGCCATTTGGTGGCGTTGTCTTTTTGGGAAGGCTTTTTTTATATAAATTTATTTTTTACATTTTTATATGTTGGGAAATACATTTCCTTACAAATCGCCGGATATGTCTTTAATTCAAAGGAACTCGTGAATACCTATATTTTCGTAGTATTTATGATTAATAAAGTATTGGGTGTTTTATTAGTCCCTTTTATATTGGTATTGGCCTTTGCAAAACCCATACTTCATCCTTATGCAATAGGGGGTGCCGCTTTAATAACAGTCCTTTTAATTTTATATAGGTACTTGTTTTCCCTAACATCAGTTAGGAACAAATTACATATCTCCTCTTTTCATTTTTTTCTATACCTTTGTGCATTCGAGATATTGCCACTCACTATATTGTATAAATTTATAGTACAATATTTTGGCGGCATTTATTAATAGGACACGAAAATAAAAATGGAAGTGAAATGAGTGGAGTAAAAAAATCGACTACAACAAAGACCATTAAAAAAATTCTAGTTTCCCAAGCAAGGCCTGATAGTGAAAAATCGCCTTACTTTGAATTAGAGCGAAAACACGCAGTCGCATTGCATTTTCAGCCATTAATACAATTGGTACCCATTTCCGGGAAGGATTTCAGAAAAACAAAAATTGATATTTCAGAATATACTGCTGTTATTTTTACGAGTAAAAATGCCATTGATCATTTTTTTAGAACCTGCGATGAATTGAAAGTGAGTATTAGTCAGGATACAAAATATTTCTGCATTACCGAATCAGTTGCTTTGTATTTGCAAAAGTTTATTATGTATCGAAAAAGAAAAGTATTTTTCGGTACAGATGGCACTAATAAAAAAATGTTTGATGTGTTGAACAAACATAAATTAAACGAAAAGTTTTTGTACGTGTGTAGCGAAAATCAACAAGACAATGAAATTGTCAATTGGTTAAAGGAGCATGCAACGAAATTTGAATTGGGATATATGTATCGCTCCGTAAGCAGTGATATATCAGCACTATTAAAAACCACTGAATTTGATATCATTTGTTTATTTACACCGAGTGGTTTGAAAAGTTTATTTGACAACAAACCTGATTTTAAACAAAACGGCACCATTATTGGTGCATTTGGTTCCAATACTTGCAAAGCCGTGGAAGAGGCAGGTTTAACATTACATATTAGAGTACCTAGTCCACAAACTACCAGTATGATGTCGGGGCTGGATCAATATCTTTCCTTATGTAGTAG
>Ga0304730_1003516_pt1 | contig 10509 bp, 7 predicted proteins | sample M_130628_MF_Meta_FD_190474 | JGI IMG/M metagenome (GOLD analysis project Ga0304730, IMG submission 190474) | Freshwater microbial communities from Lake Montjoie, Canada to study carbon cycling - M_130628_MF_MetaG (v2) (version 2) | ecosystem: Environmental > Aquatic > Freshwater > Lake | place...
TAAATCATAGTAAATGGGCTTCCATTTTCGCGTTGCCGTTGAATCTATCAAATCAACATATAAATAGCTAGCTTCTGGAAATATTTTATCATTAATTGGATCTGGTATTTGACTAACCTGAATTTCGGCCCTATGAATGATTTTATTGCCATAATTGGTAAGCCTAGGAATTTTTAAAGTAGCGTATGTTCCGGGAGTAGTTTGCAAATATATTTCCTGATCGGCAGGCGGTAATGCGTTTCTGCTACGAACAATTTTATTGGCTACTGCTGATCTTCGTATTGATTCACCTTGTAGGCCAGAATTGAAATAAAAGCTGTTATAAACCGTATCCACAACACCAGCATTACGTTTCTTATAATGCAATTCCAAACGTGTTTGTGTTTCCAATAAATTTACATACATCAATGCATTGCCGCTGAGGGCTTTAATGGCAAATCCATTGCAAAATATTCGAAATGTCGAATCAGATAAAAACCCTTTATTTCTTGCTGTATCTCTTGAAAAAATCGAATCTCTGAAACGGTCTGATAACTTAATGCGAATTTGATTATTTACAGAATCGGATTTGCCAATTTTTACAAAATTGCTCATCGCTCGAATATCTATGGTTTTAACATCGCTTATCGGGAAATTATTATCATACGCAGGTTCATAGTTAATGGTATTATAACTTAAAACAGAATCCCAGCGATCGTGTGCATCATTGTCAACCTGATAAACTTGTAATTGAATGGGTTGGCTACTATCCCCGTAAAAAGCTTTATAACTCAAACATAGTACCACAGAGTCTGCTTTTACCAAAGTGTCGTTTGAAACTTTTCTGATGTAGTAAGGATAATAAGAAGGTTTAAGTTGCAAAAACAAATTAGCTTCTGTACCACCCATTAATGGATCATTGGTAATTTTACCCAATGCGTACTCTTCAGTTAAACTAAGTTTTGTAGAATCTTCAAAAACGCCAGATCCGGTTTCTATGTCTAAAGTATCGGCAAATGTATTTACATTATCTACTTCGGGAATTAAATCACCGCCCAAATTTGTAGTATCTAATTTTGTACACCCCCAAATAAAAAGAATAGAAAAAGAAAAGAATAGTGCTATTTTTTTTGACATTTTAACCTGCATGTTTTTGTGCAATTTGTTTTTTAGTTCGCAAGATCGGTATACAACTGTAAATAGTCTGTTAAATCACTTTCCTCATCAAATTTCAAAATCTTTTTGCCTTTTACTTTTGAAAATTCCTCGGTGAGTTTTTTGTCTACATTTTCGGCGCCAAATGTAATGGCATCAGCAAAATGCGCACCCAACTTAAACAATGAAGAATTGTTGTTGTCTTTAAATATCTCCAATTCTTTTTTAGTGATATAATCGTTGATGGTAGCTAATTTCGGAAAATCGCTTCCTAATTTATCTTTAAAAGTATTGTTACCGATGGTGAAAACAACTTTGCTATTGCTAAAAACAGGTTCTTTTTTATACGCCACTTTAATAAACATAGGAATCAATCCGGTCATCCAACCACTACAATGAATGATATCAGGCGGCCAACCAAATTTCTTGACGGTTTCCAATGCGCCTTTACAAAACAATACAGTTCTTAGTCCATTGTCATCAAACCATTTATCTTTATCATCTGTAAAAATGGATTTTCTTTTGAAAAAATCTTCGTTGTCTAAAAAGTAAACCTGCAACCTTGCGTTAGGCAAAGAGGCTACTTTAATTGTCAATGGGTAATCATCATTATCAATAGTAACATTAATACCCGATAACCTTACCACCTCATGTAATCGATGTCTTCTTTCGTTTATTACACCAAATTTTGGCATGATACATCTAACTTCGAAATTGTTATCGTTAGACAAAACGGCTAATTTATTTACGATTTCCGCAAACTCTGTTAATTCCAAGTATGGAGAAATTTCATTTGCAATGAATAAAATTCTTTTCTTTGTAGACATTTTAGTGTTGTTAAATCCAAATAATTAGATGTGGATTGCAAAAATAGTGATTAATTATGTAAATATTCGCCTTTACATGAACGTTCAGGCATTCAAAAATAAATATGACTCTTTTTAAAAGACCAGATGACCTTATCGATTTCATCCAAAAAAAACGAAACTCATTTTTAAAAATTGGCTTCGTTCCTACAATGGGCGCACTTCATCAAGGCCATATTTCGTTAATAGAAAAAAGCAAATCTGAAAACGACATAACCATTTGTAGTATATTTATTAACCCTACTCAGTTCAACAATCCCAATGATTTTGAAAAGTATCCGGTAACCATTGAAACCGATATCGAACAACTTGAACTCAATGGTTGCGACATTTTGTTTATGCCTTCAGTAGATGACATTTATCCAAAAAACTTTCAAAAAAGCAATTTTGAACTTGGCTATTTGGATACCATTTTGGAAGGAAAGCACCGAGCTGGTCATTTTCAAGGTGTATGCATGGTGGTAAAGCGGTTATTGGAAATTGTACACTGTGATATTTTGTATTTAGGACAAAAGGATTATCAACAGTGTATGGTGATAAAAAAAATGGTGATGGACTTAAACATTCCAGTAGAAATTAAAATTTCTCCAACTGTTAGAGAACAAAATGGCTTGGCTATGAGCAGCCGAAATAAAAGATTGAACGAAGCTCAAAAAGAAGCCGCTGTGGTAATTTTTGAGGTGCTGTGTTTTCTCAAAGAAAATATTTTCGAAAGCGATACAGCTGATTTAAAAGTAAAATCTGTAGAAAAATTAAAGGCAAATGGTTTTGATCTTGATTATGTAGAAATAACCGATGAATTATTAAAAACAATTACAACTGCAGAAAAAAAAGAGACCATTGTTGCTCTCATTGCTGCCACAATTGGCGATGTTCGATTGATAGACAATATGATACTCAATAATGCAAACAATGCTGAATAACGAAAAATCAAATTTTTCTGTTTAACTTCCTTGATATGAAAAAGAAAATTTCTCAATTACTGCAATACGTTATTTTTTTGGGAGGAGGAATTTTCTTGGTTTGGTGGCAATTGAAATCAATGAACCTCGAAGAGAAAAACGAATTTTACAATGCTATAAAAAATGCGAATTTTTGGATATTGATACCTATTACGATAATGAGTATTATGAGTCATATTAGTCGTTCGATGCGGTGGAAGTTACTCATGGAACCTTTAGATTTTCACCCAAAACTTCGAAACGTATTTATGGTAACCATGGTTGGATATCTTGCCAATGCTGCAATACCAAGATTAGGAGAATTATTAAAATGTACATTTTTAGCGCGTTATGAGAAATTGAAACTTGATAAATTAGTTGGCACAATTATTTTAGAAAGAAGTTTTGATTTGATTTGCTATGCATTATTCATTGCCATTACGATTTTAATTCAAATTAAAATTATTGGCAGTTTTGCTACAGAAAAACTAAATCGGTTATTTCAAGGAAATACAACATTAATGTTTTTAAAACTCGGCATCTTCATTGTTGCCATAATTCTTTTTTTGTTTTTGATTCGTTGGTTAATAAAAAGAAACCCTCAAAATAAAATAATCAATAAAATAAATTTAATTATTAAAGGGATTTTTGAAGGATTGAGTACCATTAAGCACATGAAAAAAAAATGGCAATTTTTGGTGCATACGGTTTTCATTTGGTGCATGTATCTTGGGCAAATATATCTTGGTTTTTGGGGATTGGATAGTACAGCATCTTTGGGCATTGGAGCCGCTTGTTCCGTTTTAAGTTTAGCTACCCTATCCATGATTGTTACCCCTGGCGGCATTGGGTCGTTTCCTATTTTTGTGATGCAAACTTTAATGATTTATGGATTAAGCAGCGCACAAGGAAAAGCATTTGGCTGGCTGATGTGGAGTGCTTCTACCGGACTAATTGTGTTGGTTGGATTTGTATCGCTTTTGTTGTTGCCGATGTTGAATAAGATTGAAAAAAATCAAAAGTAAAAATTCAAAACTCAAAAAAATCTTTTTAAATCTTACTTTTTAATTTTTAATTTTTTACTTTTTACTTTTCATTTTTGAATTTTCATTCCGTTTATAAAAACTTAATATCAAACGCATAAGTATTTGATTTTTATAAATTAAATTCGCCATACAAAAAAGTCAATTCCTTTGCAGAAAAAAAAACATATTGCCAGAGATATCAGTTGGCTAGCTTTTAATGGTCGGGTATTGCAAGAAGCTTCAGACAAAACAGTTCCTTTAAAAGAAAGGATAAAATTTCTTGCTATATTTTCAAATAATTTAGATGAGTTTTTCAGGGTTCGGGTGGCCACTTTAAAACGCATGATTAAAATAGGCAGTAAAGCCAGAATGCATTTAGAAACAGCGCCAGAACGGATTCTAGAAGATATTCAGGAAAAGGTTTTAGACCTTCAATATGTTTTTGAACAAACATGGAATGAAATTTTACGCGAACTTAAAAAGCAAAAAATATTTCTGGTTGACGAGAAAAAGCTCAACGTTCCTCAACAAAAATTCATACTTCAATATTTTAATGAACAAGTGCGCGGACATATTGTACCATTGATGATTGAAAGTATCGCCAACTTTCCTGTGTTGAATGATAAGTCTATTTATTTAGCATGTACTTTAGGAAAAAAAGACAGAAGCATCCCCAAGAAATACGCTTTAATTTCTGTTCCATCAAGAAGTTTATCTCGATTTATCATACTGCCATCAAAAGCCAACGAGTTTCAAATCATTTTGTTGGATGATGTAATTCGATATTGTTTGCCCAATATTTTTTCATTTTTCGGATACGATACTTTTTCAGCACATGCGATTAAGGTTACCCGTGATGCTGAAATTGATATTGATAATGACATTGCCACATCACTCATTCAAAAAATTGAAAAAGGCATAAAGAATAGAAAAAAAGGAAAACCTACCCGATTGGTTTTTGATAAAGAAATTCCAACAGATTTATTAACCTACTTGGTAAAAAGACTTGGATTCACCCATAAAGACAGTTTAATTCCGGGAGGGAAAATTCATAATTTCAAAGACTTCATGGATTTTCCGGATGCTGTTTTTCAGCAAAAAAGTTTACGAAAGCAACCTTTTACGCATCCTCATTTGAGAAATACCAATAGTATTGCAAAAGTAATTTTAGACAAAGATGTGATGCTTCATTTTCCTTATCATTCTTACAATAGTGTTATTGATATGTTGCGCGAAGCAGCGATAGACCCTGATGTGTTGAATATAAAAATTACTTGCTACCGATTGGCACCTCGCTCCAAAATCATCAACGCCATCATAAACGCGGTTAGAAATGGGAAACAAGTTACTGTTATTATTGAGTTGCGTGCTAGATTTGATGAAGAGGCGAATTTGATTTGGAAAAAAGAACTTGAAGATGTGGGCGTAAAAGTATTGATAGGCGTTCCCAACATGAAAGTGCATGCAAAACTTTGTATGATTACAAAAAAAATCAACAACAGAAACGTGATGTATGGATTTGTAAGCACAGGAAACCTGAACGAAAAAACAGCAACAGTTTATGGCGATCATTGCTTACTAACCGCCAATAAAAACATCATGGATGATGTAAATCGCATGTTTAATTATCTTGAAAATCCATCAGCCAAAATAAATTATCTAAGCGCATGTAAAACGATTCTCCCTAGTCCTGTTAAAATGCGTGAACACATAATTGAACTAATCAACAGAGAAATAAAACATGCTACTTTACATAAAAAAGCAGCCATTACTATAAAAGTAAATTCCCTAAGTGATGAGATATTGATTGAAAGATTATATGCGGCTGCAAAAGCTGGTGTAGAAATAAAATTGATTATTAGAAGCATTTGCTGCATGTTCACAGAAGATGCAAAATTTAAAATTCCAGTGCAGGCAATTAGTATTGTAGATGAGTATTTGGAACATGCAAGGGTGCTTATTTTTCACAATAACGGAGATGAAAAAGTATTCATCTCTTCGGCAGATTGGATGTTAAGAAATTTAGATCATCGAATTGAAGCCGCTTGTCCGATTTTAGATAAAAAAATAATTGCTGAACTAAAAGACATCTTAACGATACAATTGAAAGATAATATTAAAGCAAGAATTCTAAATAACGAGCAAAACAATATTTACGTAAACCCGAGGAATACAAAAAAAGTTCGTTCACAAGTAGAGATTTATAATTATCTCAATAAAAAAAGAGGAAGTCAAAGTGTACCTGATTTTTATATCCCTTGATGGTGATAACTTTCTTAATACTTTAATAGAATTAAATAGAAATTTGTATCTCAAAAAATAAACGTTTGAAATTAGCCGCAATAGATATTGGTAGTAATGCAGCAAGATTGTTAATTACAGAAGTAATTGAGTCCAACCCAAACAATCCAAAATTCAATAAATTAAATTTGATAAGGGTGCCCTTAAGATTGGGTTTCGACGTATTTGAAAACGGGTTGATTTCAAATGAAAAAACAACCATGCTCATTCAAACGCTAAAAGCATTTAGACATTTAATAAATGCTTACGAAGTAGATGCGATAAAAGCTTGTGCAACAAGTGCGATGCGTGATGCAAAGAATTCAGATAAAATTATTGCCATCATAAAAAAAGAAACCGGATTGGATGTGGAAGTTATCACTGGTGAAATGGAAGCCAATTTGGTATATGAAAACCATATTGCCGAAAATATGGATAAAGAACATAGTTACATGTACATTGATGTTGGCGGTGGAAGTACCGAGATCTCTATTTTTGGAAATGGAAAACTTACGGCAAAAAAATCTTTCAACATTGGCACAATCCGATTACTCAAAAATGGCGTTTCCGATAATACTTGGGATGAGATGAAAGAGTATATCAAACAATCCACAAAGTCGCATAAAGACATCATTTCCATTGGGAGCGGTGGAAATATCAACAAAGTGTTTTCATTAAGCAAAAAGAAAGATGGTAAGCCTTTACACATCGAACTTTTGAGGGATTATTATAAAGAGCTCAGTTCTTTTAACGTTGCAGAAAGAATAACCAATTATAATTTACGCGAAGATCGCGCAGATGTAATCGTACCTGCATTACTCATTTATATCAATGCCATGAGATGGGCTAATTCCGAACAAATTTATGTGCCTAAAATTGGATTAGCAGATGGTTTGATACATCATCTTTGGGAGGAAATACGAAATGTTTTATAAAAATGGTTTAAATCGCTTCGCTGGTGGTGTAAGGGTTTAATTCGCTTCGCTGGTTTAAAGGAGGACAGAAAATGGTTTAATTCGCTTTGCTGGTTTAAAGGTTTAATGGTTTAAGGTTGGAAACATTTTCAATTGGAGTATATTGAACCTTTTGTACGAGATGAAAATATTCAACCCCTCCATGCACCCAACCGTTTGAACTTGTAAGGGTTGAAAATGTTCAACCCCTACCCTAACATCACATACTTCTCAAACATCAAAAATCTCTCAAACCTCTTCTCCTTTGATGCTTGGTGATAACACCAACATCGGCAGACCGAAATCCTCAACCATTTGAACATCTTTTTTTGTTTCACGCAAAGCTCGCAAAGAAGCAAAGAGCGCAAGATGGATATTGCGTCAAACAACAAAAACATTCTTAAGTATAAAGAGCGCAAAGTGGAAGATACTTCCAACCTATTGAACCCATTGAACCTTTTGAACATCCCATACCTCTCAAACTTCAAAAACCTCCCAAACCTCTTAAACCTTTCTTCCTACTTCCCCCATCCAAACCAATCGTTTCCATTGGCATAAAGCATTAAACCCAATAGCAACACCATTCCTACGATTTGTGCATATTCTAAGAATTTCTCGCTTGGTTTTTTGCCTGTAATCATTTCCGCGATGGTAAATACGACGTGGCCGCCATCTAAAGCAGGGATAGGCAATAGATTCATGAATGCTAATACAATTGAAAAGAAAGCAGTGATTGTCCAGAAATGTTCCCAATCCCAACCATTGCCTGAGAAAACAGAGCCCATTGATTTAAAACCACCAACGCCTTTATACGCGCCAGTTTTGGGTGAAAGTATTTTTTTAAATTGGTCGATGTAAAATCCCAATTCTTCACCAGCCCTTTTTACACCAGCTGGAATTGCTGCAAAAAAACCATACTTCGTAACGGTGTATTTATAAATGCCTAAACTGTCATATTGTTCGGGTAAATTAGGTGAAGAAAATCCAATCATATTGTCTTCAGGCAATACGGTATTTAATGCGTAATTGCTATCATTGCGTAATACCGTAACATGTATAGTACTGCCCTTCTTTTGGGTTGCCATGATTTTCTCCAATTCATCTCTGAAGAAAACAGGCTGATTATTAACGGATACAATATGATCTCCTTTTCTTAAGCCAGCTTTGTACACATTTGCCTCTTCATTTACATCTAAAACAATTACAGGAACTCGTGGACTAATAATTGGCTTTTCAGACTTTTTTCTTTTTTCAACAAGTTTGCCAATTAAATCAACCGGCATATCTAATTCCATATTTTTACCATCTCTAATGATGGTTACTGATTTATCAACTACAAGTAATTTCTTTAACACATCCGTATATTCTGGAACAGGTTTGCCATCAACAGCAATAATCTTATCTCCATTTTTAAAACCTAAATCTGTAAATAAAGGATCATTAAAAGCGATGCCATATTTCAAAGAATCCGATTTGATATTTTTTTCACCCCAAACCATCAATATCATGGCATAAATAACAAAAGCCAATAACACATTTACTGTAACGCCTCCAATCATAATGATCAAACGCTGCCAGGCCGGTTTGCTTCTAAATTCCCAAGGTTGAGGAGGTTGTTTCATTTGCTCCTTATCCATACTTTCATCCACCATTCCGGCGATTTTTACATAACCTCCCAAAGGAAGCCAACCAATACCATATTCAGTTTCCCCTATTTTCTTTTTAAAAATTGAAAAATACGGATCGAAGAAAAGATAAAATTTATCCACACGGCATTTGAACCATTTTGCAGTGATGTAATGTCCAAACTCATGAAGAATAACCAAGATAGAAAGAGAAAGTAAAAGTTGTGCGGCTTTCAAACCAACACTAGACCAATCAATAGCTAATAAATGCATTTTTAAAATTTTGGTAGTACGAAATTATAATTTTAATAGGGTTGCGGCAAAATTACGTGCCTCGGCATCGCTTTCAAAATATTCTTGTAAAGTGGGATGCTTGATAAAAGAAATGGCATCCATCGTTTTTTCAACCACAGCCGTAATATCTAAAAAGCCAATTCTATTTTTAAGAAAAGCCCAAACTGCGATTTCATTGGCAGCATTTAAAACACAAGCTTTGTTGCCCCCATTTTGCAACGCATCAATGGCAAGTCCAAGGTTGCGAAATGTTTTATAATCTGGTTCTTCGAAATTAAAGGTTGGATATTTTTTAAAATTCAATCGTGGAAAATCATTTTTGATTCTTTGCGGAAAACCTAATGCGTATTGAATGGGAAGCTTCATATCCGGTAAACCCATTTGTGCTTTTATGCTACCATCTTCAAACTGAACCATACTGTGAATAACACTTTGTGGATGAATCACCACATCAATTTGTTCAGGTTTTAAATTAAACAACCATTTCGCTTCAATCATTTCTAACCCTTTATTCATAAGGGTTGCAGAGTCAACCGTAATTTTTGCGCCCATGCTCCAATTGGGATGTTGTAAAGCATGATCACGTTTTACATTAACCAAAAAGTTGGGTTTTTTACCCAAAAAAGGACCCCCACTTGCGGTTAGGATTATCTTTTCAATTGGATTACGCGACTCTCCTACCAAGCATTGAAAAATGGCCGAATGTTCACTATCTACAGGAATGATTGGCGCTTTGTTTTCAAGTGCTTTTTGCATTACAATATCCCCGGCAACAACCAAGGTTTCTTTGTTGGCTAATGCAATCACCTTTCCTTTTTCTACTGCTTTTAAAGTAGGTTTTAAACCAGCAAACCCTACAATAGCCGCAATCATTACATCATAAGAATCAAAATCTGCGAGTTCTTCAAGTGCCAATTCTCCACTAAATACTTTTATATCTGTGCCGGCAAGTGCCGTTTTTACCATTTCGTATTTATCCTCATTTACAATATTAATAGCATTGGGATTAAATTCTAATGCTTGAGTAATGAGCAATTCCGCATTATTGTGCGCAGTTAAAATCTCTACTTCAAAAGCATCAGGATTGGCTTTAATCACTTCTAATGATTGCGTACCAATTGAACCAGTTGATCCAAAAATGGCTATTCTTTTTTTGGGCATTTCAATAGACATGAATAATATAATATTTTAGTAAAATAAGTAACGCAATTTAAATGATTTATTGGAGATGGCTTATATAATTATAGCTGTTTGAAAAAAGTAGGTTTAATTAAAAATTACTGTTGTCCGAGATAAAAAATTAAAATAAGGGTGGTTTTATGGCCACCCTTTATCAATTTTGTAGTTACTACACAACAAATTTGATATGGACAAAACTACAAATTATCTCG
>Ga0304730_1003517_pt1 | contig 10508 bp, 16 predicted proteins | sample M_130628_MF_Meta_FD_190474 | JGI IMG/M metagenome (GOLD analysis project Ga0304730, IMG submission 190474) | Freshwater microbial communities from Lake Montjoie, Canada to study carbon cycling - M_130628_MF_MetaG (v2) (version 2) | ecosystem: Environmental > Aquatic > Freshwater > Lake | place...
GTGAGATTCAACAAGCTCTGCGTCAAGGTGGCATCTATGCGGGCAAGGTTGGCGGTGATATGCCACGCGAGATCGGTGATCTTCTCAAGCCCAAGGTCGACTGGCGTGCAGTCTTGCGCAAGTTTGTGCGTACTACACTCAAGGACAGGGACTCCGTGTCTTGGCGTAGGGCACACAAGAACTTCTTGTGGCAGGATGTAATCCTCCCTAGTATTCTAGGGAAACGGATGAAGCACCTTGTCATTGGCATGGACACATCGGGCTCTATACAAGGTGAGTTGTTGACGGCGTTCTTATCTGAGATGAATCAGATCATCAAAGACGTGGGTGCTGATCGTATCGACATCATCTATTGGGATGCTGAAGTGGCAGGGCATGAGACGTACAAGGGTACAGACACAGCCATTGTGCATCGCACCAATCCTAAAGGCGGGGGTGGTACTGACCCTGATGTGGTGGCGAAGTATTTGCAGGAACATAAGCTGTCGCCCGATGCTCTTGTGATGCTCTCTGATGGGTACATGCACACCAACAAGGCGGCATGGGCTCATATCACCAAGCCCACTCTGTGGTGCATCTTGGGCAACGATGGGTACGAAGTACCTTGTGGTCAGAAACTTGTTATCAAGGAGTAACTATGTCTGATGAATTTATCTTGTTTGTCGGGGACACGAAGTTCCTGCTCGGCTTGAACGAGGCGATGCAGATCGCTTCAGTTCTCAACTCTGCCCAACGCATCGGGAATGATTGGATTAAGGGTGTACCTAGCGGGCGTAACCATGTCGTCAAAAGCCCTGATGTCTCAGCGGCATTTGTTTCACCGATGACTGCGTTGTTCCGTATGGAGCTGGACACCAACCAAAAACTATTGGAGGAGAAATGAACAAAGCAGCGGGTTATTCCGTGATCCTTAACAAAGAAACCTTTGATCTTCTGCATGACGTCAAGGTTGACTTAACAAAGCGCATGGGCTTTGAACCTACCAACGGTCAAGCGATTCGTCACTTGATTGCTGTGTTCTACGGGGAGGCGGAAATATCCTCTAAGTGAGGGTAATTCCGTGGGCTTATGCCATTAGTCGTATTAGCTAGAGGTCAGGTCGCGCACAAACGTGAACCACTTCCCACCATCGGTTGTCGTGCAAACGAGAACCTTATTACACAACGGAATAGTCATCTGTTGTCATGCCACATGCTCACCAAGAGTATGTCTCTTATTCAGCAATCTTTATTGAAGGAATCAAAATGAGTTACAACACAGTAGGCGTAGTGCCTGTTAATAGTTACATAGAAGCCGTAACACGATACCAAGGTATCCGACCCATCCGTGGTAAAGATGTTCGCCCTTTGGGTGAGAGGCGGTATCACAGTCGGTCTAACATCGTGGTAGCAGAGAATAGAGTGTTCCTTAACTACTACGGCAAAGCTTTTGTAGAGTGGTGTTCCGACGATACGTTCATTGTCCACCCACCCGCGTACAACTCTGCGTTCATGGTCGGGGACTTGACTCCATACTTGCCCCTCAACATCGGTGTGACGTGGGACAAAGGTCGATACGTTCTTATCATACGAAGTAAGGACGGGGTAAGTAAATACTTTCTTGACCAGCCGTTGCAGTTCAAACCCGCACCGAATGGCGATAGGTACACCGCACAGTTTGAGCTTACTGAGAAGCCCGATGCTTTTCATACTCGACTGCGCCCACACGCATACAAGAAATACATGGCGGAGTTCAACCCATTCTTTGCATGGTGCGAGCTTGTCCAAGACTTTGAGAACAAGAACAGCAACATCACCCAAGAGGGTAAAGAAGCGCAAGCCTCTCTGCGTGGGGCTTGTGGGCTTCCCGCTAGTGACGCATGGTGGGAGAAATTTAACATCGAGACACACGCATTACCTTGGGAAAACCCCGATAAGCAGACAAGGCAATCGGACTACCACATGCACGATATGTTGCCACGAGGCGGGCGTTACAGAGGTAACACCTTCCACACACCTAGTTGCACAACACTACTCAACTGGTTGAGAGATACAACGGGTGAAGATTGGGTTAAAGCCAGAACCATCATCATCACGCAAGCGGGTCATTACGACCACAGAGTGGGCGCTATGGTCATAACTACAAAGATAGCCAAGGACTTCTTGCGTGAACTTGTGCTTCATGTGCATAGAGACGAGTGCTTCAAACGCGTAAAAACCAAGGATGGTGAGGTGCCTACAAAGCGCAATGCCGAATACTTTACTTCATTCATTTTTTCAATGGAAAAACCCTTAGCTCAAGGGTAATTCCGATCATCAAGGAGAACACACTATGTTAGAAAATACAACACCAATCATGTCGCTATCTTCAATGGCGATGCTTGTCGAACTGCGCATCAGCACATGGACTGCACGTAAGCGTGACAAAGAGACAACCTCTGATCTGAATACATCTAAGAACGCAGATCAGGATGCATCTTCTGTTTACAAGTACCTCATGGCGGGCAGTAACCATCTTGAGAAGATAGAGAAGTACGCGGCTAAGTGTCGTGCGTGGAATGGTCAGCAGACCTTGCCATGGATGAAGGGCGTGGGCTTGCTACCCATGGAGAACTTTTTCAAGTATCGGGAACAACTAGGTACGATGGAGGCTAACTTCAACACGTTAGTCGATGACTTCGTAGTAGCTTATCCGTCGTTGGTTAGTGCGCAGGCGTTCAAGCTCGGAGATTATTTCGATGCTACAGAATTCCCTGATGCTGAGTCGCTGCCCCGTCGGTTCAAGTTTGGGTACAACTTCCTGCCTGTGCCTGAGAGCGGTGACTTCCGCATCAACTGCGAGGCTAGGGTCAAGGCTGATCTGCAAGAACAGTACGACAAGATGTACAGCGAGAAGCTAGTGGATGCTATGCGTGACCCATGGGACAGACTGCACAAGATGCTGACAAAGATCAGCGAGACCTTGACAGACCTACCCGACGGCAAGCGTAGCGTATTCCGTGATTCGCTAGTAACCAACGCAGTAACCCTGTGTGAGCTACTGACTGTGCTTAACGTAACGAAAGACCCCGAGCTTGAGAAGGCTAGGCGTTTGCTTGAACAAGCGATCACGAGCATTGACGCAGATGACCTACGCAAGATGCCCGAAGCACGACTCGAGTTGAAGACATCCGTCGACGACATCCTTAACAAATTTAACTTCTAAACAACATGACACAATTTACTAACATCAGAATCCCAAGTGACACCGTCTTAGACCCGTTGCTTGTTCCGTTGATAGATAAGCTAGCATTGGATAAACCCAAGTGGATATTCAAAGCCAAGCCCACGAATAAGCATGGACGCCATCGTTACAACGACCCTGTATTTGAGGGTGATAAATTGGTAGGGAACACTAAGTACACTAGAGAAGTGGATGTGTTCGAGAACGACGAGGAGCTAGGCACTTTGGGTGTGGACTGGGCGCATCGCCGAGGTGTAGCACAACGCTATGTGTGGACTGTGGAGTCGTGGCGTATTGATCGTCAACGTGGCTCAGCCAATACCAAGACTAGCATGAAGATGGACATCATCGTGCGTGAAGCCAAGAAGATTTTCAAGCCCAAAGGTTTGGCTGAGCTTATGGCTAGTGCCAAGCCTAGGATTAGTAGCGCATGGTATAGCGCGGTTCGTGAACTAACTACGCCATTCGACAGGATGCAGGGTATCAAGTCGTCGACTGATTTGCAGTTGTACGCGTTCTGCTTAGCTAACAATCGTGATGTTGACATGACCAAGTTCACCCACTTGCTCAAGCAACTGCGGTCGTCTGAGTACGAGACTATGATTGCCAATTACGAGCTGGGCAGGCAACTGGAGGATCAGGTTACCAATGACAACGTACTGGATATGGTGATACACGATGGTATGTTTGTTGTCTCAGAGCCTAACAACAATGAGCATAGACGCATGACGTATGAGGAGATGCCCATACCTTGGCAAGAGCGTATCGCTGTGCTACAACTAATCACCGATGGTGAGCTAGTGCGTGACACAGGCTATAGGATGAACGAGACGCACTTCCGCATCATCAAGTAATTGTTTTGTGGAGACTATGACCCGCTTCGGCGGGTCTTTTTTTGTCTTGGAAAAACCCTTGCTCAAAGGGTAATTCCGAGTAGGTATTTCCCCTAACAAAAAAGGACTTGACTTAGTCCAGTATTGCCACTATATTACCTACACATTAGGAGTAAATGTGGCATCTACCCCAGAGCGCAAAGTCAAAGAGAAGGTGGTTACCGTTCTCAAACAACACGGCGCATACTATTTCTTTCCCGCTACCTACGGGCTAGGTCGTGCGGGCATCCCTGACATCATAGCTTGTCATTGCGGTCGCTTTGTAGCCATCGAGTGCAAGGCGGGCAAGGGAACAACAACGGCACTACAGATACGAGAGCTTGACCGCATACGCAGGGCGGGCGGGGTAGCCATGGTCATCAACGAAACCAACATAGATTTGGTACACGAGAATTTAACACACATCAAGGAGAGAGAAGATGAAATTGATAGACAAGTTGTTAAGGCTTCCGCTGGCGGGTGAAGTTCAATGCTTGCTCGAGAGAATCGACAAGATGGAGAACATGTACGATACCAGTTACACCCCTGTCAGAAACCTTCTGAACGAGGGAGGCTTTAGTAGCTACGAGTACGCAGTAATAAACAGAGCCTTGGATAAAGTTGTAAGGCTCAATGCGTACGCCCGTGCTATGCATGTGGTAGTGACGAATCGTTTGCCTGTACAAGGCGAAAAATTCTAATGATAACAATTGACTTCGAAACGTACTACGCTACGGACTACAGTCTGACACGACTGACGACCGAGGAGTATGTACGTGGAGACCAGTTCCAAGTGATCGGGGTAGCCGTGAAAGTTAACGACGCGCCTGCGGAATGGTTCACGGGAACGCACGACGAGACCGCTGAATGGCTTGCTCAGTTCGATTGGGGCAACCACTTCGTGTTAGCCCACAACGCAATCTTTGATGCGTCTATCATGACTTGGGTTTTTGGACAGCGCCCTAAAGCGTGGCTCGATACTATGTCTATGGCTCGTGCAGTCCTTGGTCCTAACGTATCGGTCAGCCTTGAGAAGTTAGCCAACCACTTCGGGTTAGGCTCTAAGGGCACAGAGGTCGTTAACGCCAAGGGCTTGCGCCGTGAAGACTTCCCCGAAGATCAGTTAGCGCAGTATGGCGAGTACTGCAAGAACGATGTGGAGCTGACGTACAAGTTGTATGACGAGCTAAACGGCACGTTCCCAATCAAAGAGAAGCGACTTATCGACATCACCATCCGTATGTTCAGTGATCCGTTGCTTGAGTTAGATACGGCAAAACTTGAAGAACATCTGCGTGGCGTGCGCGAACGCAAGGAGAAGTTGTTCACGGACTCAGGTATTACGAAAGAAGTGCTTAACAGTAGCGCCAAATTTGCTGAACTGTTAATGGCGAACCATGTGCACCCACCGATTAAGATCAGTCCCGCGACGGGCAAGGAGACCTACGCCTTCGCCAAGAGTGACGCTGACTTTGTAGCCTTGCTTGAACACCCGAACGAAGCGGTGCAGGCTATTGTTGCCGCACGTCTTGGTGCTAAGAGTACGCTTGAGGAGACACGCACCGAACGATTCATCGACATCGCTAAGCGTGGGCCTATCCTTGGTGCAGTAAGGCGCATGCCTATTCCGTTGAAATACTACGCGGCTCACACGGGTCGGTGGGGCGGCTCAGATAAAGTTAATCTACAAAACCTGCCTAGCCGTGGTGCGGAGGGTGGCAAGCTTAAACGTTGTATCGCTGCACCTAGCGGGTATGTCATCATTGACTGCGATTCGTCACAGATCGAGGCTCGTGTCTTGGCATGGCTGGCAGGGCAACATGATATCCTTAACTTGTTTGCTAACCAACAAGACGTGTACAAGTACATGGCTTGCATGATCTACGGTATCGGCGAGCATAACGTATCACCTGAGCAACGCTTCATCGGCAAGACCACTGTGCTTGGCGCAGGCTACGGCATGGGCGCTATCAAGTTCCAAGTGCAGTTGAAGAACATGGGCAAGGACTTGGACTACGATACATGCCGCTTCATCATCAAGCAGTATCGCAACGTCAATCACCGCATCTCTGACTGGTGGAATCAACTTAACATGGTGATGACGCACATCATCAATCAGAAACCTGTTGAAGTTGATCGCGCGGGTCTGTTAACAACAACACCCTTCACGGGCATAGCTCTTCCGAATGGCCTGTATCTAAACTATCCTGAGTTGGAGCGTCATCCAAATGGCGACTTCACATACGCAACACGCCAAGGACCAAACAAGATTTACGGCGGTAAGGTTGCAGAAAATATTTGTCAGGCGGTTGCTCGTTGCATCATCGGAGAACAGATGATTCAAATTGAAAAGCGTTATCGAGTCGTGCTCACCGTCCACGATGCGATAGCTTGTGTTGTGCCGCAAGACGAGGCAGACGAAGCTCGGGCGTACATTGAACAATGTATGCGTACACCACCCTCATGGGCTAAGAACCTACCCCTCAACTGCGAGTCAGGCATGGCTCAAAACTACGGAGATTGTTAATGACTAAACCGATCACATGGTCGTACAGTAGCTTGGCGTTGTACCAACAGTGCCCAAAGAAGTACTACCACCTCAAGGTAGCTAAGGATGTCAAGGAGGAGATGGGCGAAGCCATCATCTTTGGTAACGAGATTCATAAGGTAGCTCACTTATACGTTGAACAGCATCACCCTATTCCTGAGAAGTACGCGTCCATTGAACCAGCTATCAAGGCGTTAAAAGATATGCCCGGGCGGAAGTTATGCGAGAACAAGCTGGGCTTAACCGTCGACCTCAAACCCTGTGGCTTCTTTGATAAGAAGGTGTGGTGGCGTGGTATTGCTGACATCATTATCTTGCAGGGTGACACAGCCCTGACAGTTGATTACAAGACTGGCAAGAAGAGCCAGTACGCTGATCTCAAACAACTTGAGATTCTTTCGCTTGCATTGTTCAAGCACTTTCCCGAAATTAAAAGAGTCAAGGCGGGCTTGTTGTTCCTGTTCGCCGATGACTTTGTGAAGACTGAATATCTAGCCGACTCACAGAGCGATCTGTGGACCGACTGGATGTCAGATGTTGGTCAACTTGAGGCGTCCGTACAGAGTGATGTATGGAACCCCAAGCCCAACTTTACTTGTCGTGGCTGGTGTCCAGTCATATCGTGTGACCATAATCAAGGAGCTAAAAATGCTTAACAGAAGGAAGAAAACCAAAGCTGCAAAAATTCGTTCATTCATTGCAGCAAACCCCAACGCAACTGCTAGATACATAGCTGACCAATTAGCTGTGTCAATACAGAGCGTGTACAACGTGCAACACAAATTGCGCCACCCCGTGACGAAGAAGTTCATGGGGGTAACCATGGCTACAGAAGATATTTCTAAATTGACTGATGAGCAAGCGTTACGCCTTGCGGACAATCTTAACAAACCCAAGATGCGTATGCTAAGTGTTTCCACATCAAACAAATCAATTAAACCGCTAATCATGGAGTTCACACCACCACCTGACCCAGTTAACAACCCAGCTCACTACACCGAAGGTGGCATCGAGACGATTGACTACATTGAGGCTAAGCGTTTGGGCTATCACCTTGGCAACGCGGTGAAGTACATCAGCAGGGCGGGCAGGAAGGGCACGAACCAAGGACTAGAGGACTTGAAGAAAGCCCAGTGGTACTTGGCCCGAGCCATCGAGAAAAACGAGTACGCCTCGCCTAGCCGATGAAAGCCATTCTGGAATTTAGCTATCCAGACGACGAGCGCAAACTACTGTACGCCCTCAAAGGACAAGACATGTACGTTGCGCTCGCCGAAGTACGGATGCAGATTACTGAAGAGTTCCGCCACAACGCAGACCCCGTTGCTGTGCTAATGCGTGTGCGGGACATTACAGACGACATCTTTCGTGAACTGGGGGACGCATGACTAAAGACATAAAGCCAACAAAGATTGAGTTTGCGCCCGGGTGCTTCGATGATTTTGAAGGCACTCAGGAAGAACTGAACGAAATGATTTCTGACCTAAAGAACATGGTTGCAAGTGGCACTCTATGGGAGAACAGCTTGCCCGTAAATGAGAAAGAGGAAGAGGAGCTTATTAAGCTACTTGCACAAAAGCAGGCACGGAGGAAGCAATGATCTTGGAGACTGCTAAAGTCTGCACATGCTGTAAACAAGAGAAGCTCTTAACAGAATTCACTCGACGTAAGTATGCGTATAAGGGAGTTGAGCGGTGGGGTCACAAGTCTCAGTGCAAACCATGCCACACAGAAGCTGGCAGGGTAGCACGTCAAGCTAACTTAGAGAAAGCTCGTGCTCGTGAAAAAGAATTGCGAGAGCAACGCAAACTTAACATGACACCCGAGCAGAAAGAAGAATTGCGACTTAAGTTTGTTGCGTGGAATACGGCGTGGCGTAAAGCCAACCCTGACAAAGTCAAGGCAATAAAGCTTCGCCGTCGTGATAAAGAGCTTGTGTACAAACGCAACCGATATCAACTAAAAATAGACGAGCTTCGTGCCAAGTGCCGTGAGTACAGTCAATTACATAGAGAGGAGATTAGTGAACGACAAAGACGGAACCATCAAAAGCCTGAAGTGCGGGAAAGGTTACGCGCTTATCAACAAGCACGGCGGGCACAAGACCGAATAACAGCGCGAACAAAAATTCGCAATCTAGATACCAACTACATCAAGTTGATAATCCGAAAAAACCTTGGGTTGCCTGCACGTATGCAATCCAAAAGTTTAATTGAAACACAAAGACTTATTATCCAAATCAAACGAGAGGTTAGAAAATGAAAAACGTTGAAGAACTACGCATCCAACTTGCATCAGTATTTATGGGTCTGCGAGACGGCAGTGTCAAACACACCGATGCTGCGGAGCTTGCAAACCTTGCGGGTAAGATGATTAACTCCGCCAAAGGGCAGATTGAGTATTACGCACTGCGTAAAGAGACACCATACATCCTGTTTTTGGAATCGTCCGCAAATGAATTCGAAAGTAACCCAAATGACATGGCCCTTCCCCCCATTTCCGAACCCGAAGGACAAGGGCAACCGAGTCCCAAAGTTTAACCCCGACAACCACGAGGATGCACCAAAGTGCCAAGACCTAAACCACCCGAGCCTTTGATAGGCAGGCAGGTACGTATGTCAGACAGACAGTGGATTATTCTTAACCATCTTGGCGGGGCTGAATGGTTAAGAAAGCTGCTAGATAAGAAAGACCCATTTCCTAAAAAATACTATGATGCTCTTTTAAAAACAGGAGGCTCAAATGCCGTACGTGAACAAACCCCGCCCATACAAAAAAGAATATGACCAACAACAGACTAGAGGAGAGCTTGACGAGCGCATGGAACGTCAACGTGCCCGTCGTAAGATCGACAAGACCGGAGCTGATAAAGACAACAACGGTAAAGCTGATCGACGCGAAGGAAAAGATGTTGCTCACGTCAAGGCACTATCTAAAGGTGGATCAAATAAAAACGGGGTGAAGATCCAATCACCTAGTAAGAACCGATCCTTTAAACGAAACCCAGATGGCTCAATGAAATAATATGCAAGTATTGCAAGACCGCACCCTAGTGGTCAGAACCCGCTTTCCCGCTCGTATCACCGAGACTATACCCACAAGCTCTATTGTGAATGATCTTGGCGAAGAGCGGTACGAAGTGGCAGTGCCATGGGATTGGACTAACGCTGAGAAGCTAACGCACATGCGTATTAAAGATGTGCCATCGCCAATACAGCGTGACTATAAATGGCCTCGGCCTATGGGCTTCGAACCATTTGACCACCAGCGAGATACGGCATCGTTTTTGTCACTACATCGTCGCGCCTTCTGCTTTAACGAGCAAGGCACGGGCAAGACTGCATCAGTGATATGGGCGGCTGACTATCTGCTAACTTTAGGCCTCATCAAGCGCATACTTGTTGTCTGCCCACTGTCAATCATGCAGTCTGCATGGCAAGCTGATCTGTTTAAGTTCGCAGTACACCGTTCAGTTGACGTGGCTTATGGCGATGCTACAAAGCGGGCGAAGATTATCAGTGGCCCCGCTGAGTTTATTATCATCAACTACGACGGCATAGCCACCATCTCAGATCACATGCTGAACCATGGCGGGTTTGATCTCATTGTGATTGATGAGGCGAACGCCTATAAGAACGTGCAGACTAAGCGTTGGAAGCTGATGAACAAGTTTGTCAAGCCCGACACTTGGATGTGGATGCTTACTGGCACACCAGCCGCGCAATCTCCTGTTGATGCTTACGGGCTTGGCAGACTGTGTGTACCTGACCGTGCGCCACGTTTCTTTGGTGACTTCCGCGAGGCAGTCATGCAGAAGTTTGGGATGTTCCGTTGGGAGCCACGCCCAGACGCAGAGAAGCAGGTGTTTGAGATGTTGCAGCCCGCTA
>Ga0304730_1003521_pt1 | contig 10504 bp, 7 predicted proteins | sample M_130628_MF_Meta_FD_190474 | JGI IMG/M metagenome (GOLD analysis project Ga0304730, IMG submission 190474) | Freshwater microbial communities from Lake Montjoie, Canada to study carbon cycling - M_130628_MF_MetaG (v2) (version 2) | ecosystem: Environmental > Aquatic > Freshwater > Lake | place...
TACTCCACTACCATTAGTCAATAAAACATAGTTTGCTGAACCACCGGTAATTGTAACATTACCAACAGCACCCAAATTAGCTGTACTTGTAGCAACTAAGTTATTAGCAGTTAGTGTTGTGTTTGACTTATTGAAGGTCATTCCTGCATCGCCACCAAAGGTATTACCATCATTAAATTGAACTTGAGTATTTGTGCCACCCGGGTTCATTGCAACAACTTTGTTTCCTGGATTTGTGATGATAACGCCGGTGGCATTAGCTGAGATTATAGAGTTACCTAATTTGATTGAGCTTCCAGACAAATATAAATCTCTAAAGGCATGTGTTGCATTACCCAAATCATACGTAACATCTGTTGTAGGTGTAATACTACCACTTACTTCTAAACTAGATAATATTCCTAAACTTGTAATATTAGGTTGTGCGTTTTGTGTTACTGTACCAGCAGTGTTTGCTGTATTTGATGTTTCTGATGTTACGTTTGTTAAGTTGGTACCATCACCAGTAAAGTAATTTGCTGTAACGGCATTACCTAAGTTAGCATTACTTACAATTAAATTACCATTAGCAGTAATATTGCCGGAAGCTGATATATTTGCAACAGATAGATTGTCAGGGATTTCAATATAAAGAGTTTGGCTATAGCTTGTATATGTTGCGTTATTTGTTACTGGGTTGGGACTTGTTCCTACTTTTAATGTGACTGAACTTATTGAAACTGATGCAATATTAGCTGTTACTACAACATTACCTGTAGGAGAATTTACTGTTATGCCGGCGCCTGCAGTTCGATTAACAGAACGTACAGCAGTACTTGTTAAACCACTGTATACTTCAGTAAAGTTTTGTTGAACTTTCTGGAAAGCCGTTCTTATTGCATCTGCTGACGGATCGTCAGGGAATGTGCCAAAGTCAATATTCTGTTGAGCCATTTTAAAATCACCTTATTAAGTATTTATCGTTATTGACAAAACAGATACCCATAAAAATACCCGACTACTGCCGGGTATTTTTGTGCAGAACTAATTACTTAAGACCTGCTAATTTTTTCCATTGAGCAACTGCATCACTAGCATCAACTGATTCATTGATACTGGTTGTATTGCGTGAAATTTGTCTACCTAATTGACTTGCGACAACAGGAATAGTTGTTTGACCAGTTGATTTACGCTTGTTCAAACCACCACTGATGACATTCATCATAAAGTCCATATCAGTTTCAAATGTAGTGTCTGAAACAGATTTACCTGGACCTGCATCATTAGCCCATTCGTCTAATTTCTTTTCTTTCTTGTCTTTCTTGTCATCATACTCAATGTCTTTTTTGACTTTCTTGCCGGCTTCTTCAGCCTTATCATCATCTTTACCTTTATGACCTTCGTCATATTCGATATCTTTAGCGACTTTTTTAGCGGCTTTTTCTGCTTTATCATCTTTTTCACTAGTAGATTCTTCAGATAACATTGCTAGTTTTTTGTAAAGATTAAAGAAACTTGATTCTTCTAAATCTAGACCATCTTTTTGTGCTTGATTGTCACTCATATTTGGTTCTTTAGTTAGTTCACCATCATCAGTTTCAGCCTCATTCATAGAAGCTTTCATTTCTTCTTCTGCATCACCGGCTTCAACACCAATATTGCCTACATCACTTGCTTCGCTACCTTCATCAATATCATCGCTTGGGTTATATGCGGCAGCGGCTGCATTTGCGGCATTAACTGATGCATCTTCTGCATCTGTATTGTCTGCACCACTATCTGGAGGATTATCTTCAGCCATCTGATAAGTCATTTCATCTTCTGATTCAACTTCATCAATCATTTCTTCACCTTCACTACATGCATGGCCAGCTTCCATCATTCCACCGCACGACTCACAGGTTTCTTCATCATGTGAATGTTCATCGTGTGATTGTTCTCCGCCACCAATACCTGATAGTTTCTTCATTAAACTCATCATACCATCGTGGTCGCCAACTACTTCAATAGCATCACCACCTGCACCAATTTCAGCAGGTTCTCCACCATTATCAACTGTCATTGGCTCTGTGTGTGACATACCAGGACTATCATCTCCACCGAACAAGCCTAAACCTGCTGATTTGATAACGCTTAATAGTTCGTCAGCTTCTGCATCTTGTGCGGATACACTTACTGAATCAGGAGATCCTTGTTGACCTTTGCTGATAGAAACAGTCATACCTTCAGTAACTTCTTTATCTTCTAGTAAAGCATTCAATTGCTTTTCTAATGCTTCAAAAGCGAATGCATCATTCTTTACAAACTCTTTACCACCAAGACTGAATTTACTTCCTTTTGGTGTATTCTTTGCGGCCCAACTGAATGGACTTTCTTCAATGTCTGCTTCAGCTAGTTCACCTTCTTCAGCACCATAGCTTGCCATTGTGTTTACTACTGGGGTAGTCTCACCAACATAACCTTGAATTGGTACTTGACCATAGCACTCATCTAGACCTTCTTTGTAGCCTTCATGGTAGCAACGTGCTTCTTCCATGTCTTCATAGTTCTTACCACAGTGTGAGTGACCACGTAGTCCATGTGCTTTTCCTTCTGAACGTGCGGCATTTAATTTTTGATCCATACCTTCTTTAACCATTTTCTTTTTGCAATCAGCAACCATTTGTTTCAATTCTTTCTGGTCACAATCAGGATGCATTTTGCAAATTTCTGCTACAGACTTTCCATCTTTACACATTTTCTTAATATGTGCCATTGGTGGGCATTTCTTTTTGTCAGTCTTTGATTCTGAGTCCATATTTTCTTTAACTTTCTTTTTCTTCAAATCGTTTTTACCCTTACCATCTTCAGCATAATCAGGGATACCATTTTTGTTTGCGTCTGGCTTTTTAGCTTTCTTAGCTTCTAATGTTAATGGGCTTGCCAATGCATCACGTGGAGGCTGATCTGCCTCTTTAATTTTTTGCATTTGTGCTCCAGCAAGATATTTTTGTATCTCCTTTGCCGCATAAAAGGCAGCATCAATTGAATTGGATGAGTAAGGATCATTATCATCTATTAAACTAGTTGATATTGACTGTAGAGTTTTAGGGTCCATTCTTGGAAATTCTTTTTTAACCGCAGACATAGTAGTCTGAAGGTTAGTACCATAATCACCTAAATGTTTATATTTTTTCCATACGTCCATCAGTCCAGGAATACTTGAAAATTGCTTTTGTATTCTTGCTTGATTTTCAGGATGATCTGACACTGTGCCCTCTTTGATTTTCTTTAATTGTGCGCCTGCAATTTTAGTTGCGGCTTCTTTACCATACTTAGGTGTTAGTTTACGAACCAATGCATCAAAGCCTGTAGTAGCATTGTTATGCTTACCTATATCTTTTTCAGTTACTTTATCACGACCAGTAAAACGGTCATAGTCAACACTAGCATTTCCACTAGATGGCATATTTCTCCCTTTGTTAGCCGCATGAAATGCGGCATTCTTTTCGGCTGTCGTTGCGGGTGGTTTCTTTCCTAACCCAACAGCACTCTTAACTGTATCTAATACACCTTCATCCATTTCGCCTTCTTTCATTTCTTCATCACCGCCAAGTTTAAGAGTACCTTTTTCTGAAGCGGCTTTAATTGTGTTAGCAGTTGCGGCATCAGCAGTACCCATTGGCTTGCCATCTGCACCAATGATTTGACTTGCACCTGGCATTGGCTTAACAGTAATACCCATTTCATTCAATGGTGCGTACATTTGCTCAAGATATTCTTTGATGCTATGCTTCTTAGTTTTCTTTTTGTCGTGTTTAGGTAACTTAACATCTTTACCTTTAGTTACGCCAAACGCACTGAAGTCATACTTCTTAACTTCGCCTGTCTCATCAGCGCCCTTTTTAGGACGACCTCGGCCCTTTTTTGGGGCTTCTTTATCTGTTTCTACGTCTTTATTGACTTTGCCGATTTTGTGTCCATACTGGTCACGAACATCTTCTTTGCCGTGACTTGTACCGTATGTACCTTTATGAACTGTTTTACCTTCTGCCTCGTTCAACTGGTCAAGTTGTGATATTAAACTTTTGAAATCCATTTTATGTTCCTTTTATTTAGATGCACTTGCGCCAGTTTGTGGCTTAGGTGGACGTTTGATTGTACTCATTGGGCTCTTATCACCCATTTGCTTGTCATCCAAGTAAGGCTTGAATGGATCGAATGCGTCAGGTGTTTTTGCACCTGCGTAAGGGGTATCAATTTTTGATCCCTTCGATTGGTCTTTAATACTCTTTAAGTATGAATCGCCGTAATTTTTGCTTGCTTCTTTAGCACCAGGTTGTTCTTCTAATTCTGTATGTAATAGTAATGGATTATGACTCATCTCATTAGCATATCCTGCATTCTCGCTATTGATACTATCATCAAAGTCACTTGAAATAACTCTAACCATATCAACCTGATAACCTAGTAGTTGTGCAATTTGCTGAATCATTGGCTCTGTCGCTGGATAGCGAAAATCTGCTTTGATGATAGTAACAGACTGATTACTCAAGTTAGGAAATCCATACGGATCCTTTTGAATAGGAGTCTTTACTGGATCACTAATTCTGATAGGATCAAATTTATTAAGATTGTACTTAAACAAATCTATAAAGTTCTTATCCACATCGCCAGCAATTTTGATAGTGTAATTGTAAGTATGTACACTTTCTGTTATATAATGTTTGAGGCTTTTCATTTCTTATTCCTGTATTCTGTATTTATCATTTATCTATTGTTTTAGTTGCCAACATCTTAAGCAACTCATTACGGTCTAATGTCTTGCCCTCGCCTAATGGGGTAGCATTTATTTCTTCTTCTTTGCCTGCTGTTTTTTGGTCTAGTTGTGCTTTTTTAAGCTGTAAATCAAGCATTTTAAGCTTCTTATTGATTTTAGCTGTCTTTGATGTAATAGCGTGTCCTAAGAAACTACTAGCACTATTAAAGATTTCACTAGCAAAACGACTATCAACCTGCATACCCAAATCCATTAAATCTTTATAACTATCTGTTGCTAATCTAGCAAGCTCATCCATCTCTGTATCACTTGCTTCTAGTCCCCTAACTTGCGGCAATGCGGCCTCAATCTTATCTAATGCCTCTGCTGTATCTGTTGTGATTTCTTCCATAGTTTCGGGTAAAGAAATAGTGATACCTCTATCATTATTTTCTGGAAGCTCAAATAAATCTTCTAATTTTTTTGTCATAAAAGTATTTATTTACTTACGTGAACCGTTTCTAAAAAGGTCATCTTCAGTAATAACTCTAAACGTGTAACCTTGTTGTTTACAGAAAGCCATAGCAGCCTGCCATTTAGCGTGATTGATTGCTACAACCATTCTGTCTTTGGCACTAGCAACTTTACTCTCAATAAGACTTTGTTTTTTTGGTTTAATCTCTACTACTTCTGCTATCTGTTTACCATACTTGTTTTGATACACTACAAAGAAGTCAGGAATGTATATGGTTGGTTTACCTGTAAATGGATGACGATAGGGTACACTGAATGATTCGCTAGCCCAATACAATACACTTTTATTACTATCACAGAACGTCATAAAAGTAAGTTCCCAACCACTGCGATATCTAGGCGTATGTTTGCCTACATATTTTGCTGGGTTCTTGGGAATATATGTACCCTGTGCATACTTAGCCATTAAAGAACTATATTTCTAGCTACAGGCTGATTAGGTTGAGGTACAGTACCTATACCGTACAATGCTGTTTTACTTTTAAAACTGTTAAGATAATATGTTATAACAGTATTCATTTCAAGTTTGTTGTTAAGACCTCTGATATAATTTAATAAATCTAATACAGGCACTTGTGTTTGCTGAGATATTCTAAATAAATGTGCTGTGAAATTATCAGCTATTTGGTTTGTGTCACATACTGATACAAAATAACCATGGACAATATCATACTCATTACCATTGACTACTAAGTCAAATGCATAAAAGTCGTCAAATATTCTTACTGTTGAATCGAGTTGAGTTCGTGCGTCAAGTATTCTAGCCATGTATAAATCTCCTAAAAGTATTTATACATTTAACCTTGACCTGTTTGTTTGCCGGCTGTTGCTGTTCCAATCAGTTGCGGAAATGCTAATACATTGGGAGTAGGACTTCCTGCACTTGCAATACCTGCAGGTGTTACACTGTATCCAGGATAGTATGTAGTACTTCTAACTGTTCCGGGTAGTGCCTGTGCTATTGATTGCGTGAGAATACCGTTAATATCACCTTTTGCAACTTGTTTTAGATTTGTATTCTTAAATGTATTATATGTTGTACCTGCAGTTAGTGCGGCAGATAAGAAATTTCCATCGTTTAAATCTTTTGTGAACCCACCGAGTGCATCTACTAAACCACCTTGACCTAGAATAGTTTGATTAGAACCCAATCTTGCAATAGGACTACGTGTTTTATCATAGTTTGCATTGTCGCCAAATCCTGGTACAGTATTACCCGGTGTTTTACCATCTAGTGCACCTTCGGAATATTTCACTGTTTCATAGTCAACTGTCATTTGATTTGTCATAGTACCATTACCCTGTGAATAATCATATGTATCGTGACCAAAGCGTGTAATAATAGGATTTATCAATGTATATAATACAAAGTTGTGTTGATTAAAACCATATATCTGTATATTTTTAAAGAACGGTATCTTACTAGTACCCTGTGATGAATTGCTTAATGTTTGTGATGGACTAGTAGTATCACCTATGTAACCCCAATCTTCATCTCCGTAGATTGAATTTTGATAGATATTGCGTGAGTTATAGTCTGCTGATAGATTTAATGGTGCATTTGTTGGTTGTTGAGGACCTACACGACCTGCTGTAATTGAAATTGGTTTAGTTGCATCTTTGTAATAGTAGGTATAATAGTTATACCACATATTACGAATGCTATTACCATTGTCATCATGAAATGAAATTTCTATTGGATCATATTTAATTTTTGTTTGAACAATACGTTTACGATTGTATTGATTCATTGTGTGAGTATCAAAAGTATATGAAGGTAATTTTACTGTTTTAACTTCTAGACCAAAATTAGTTCCATCAGATAAACCCACTGAATACACAGCCGGGTTTATTTCAAAATATACGTGGAATAAAAACTTAAATTTAGGTGCACGCTGGTATGCATTGGGCACAAACGTCTTACTAGCGTGATAATAATCACGCAGGTAGTCATTGCCAAAGAATCCAGCGGCAGTGCCTTTTAATAAGTCTTGAAAAAATCCAGCCATTTAGTTAGGCCTATGTTTCAATTAAGCTTGACCAGCACCAATACCAGTAACAATAGAACCGCCTAGAACTCGACCGAATACCGCGCCTACGCCAGTAGCAGTTGTTGTATTACCTGGAGTTGAAGCCTGAACAGCATTATCATAGCGAATTGTTAACGCAATTGTTACTACTTCATTTGTGCCATAATTTAATGCACCATAATTAGCTGTTTTTAAATAGCAACCATAGCATTCCCAAGCTTCTAGTATTACTGGAACACTAGTACCGTTACCACCGTCTAATATTTCAATATTTGTTTGGAACTTATAATCTTGACCAGTAGCAGCCGATGCCTGCTCAACCATATCCAATTGCTTTTGAATTTGTTGACCAACCAACTTAGAGACATTACCCTGAGCATCATCTCTGATATTGACTGTCAATTCATTCCAACTATGTTTACCTGCCAAATATAATGTTGAATTATAAATTGGTATAGTAATTTCTTCAAAATTAATCTGTGGTCTGTTTATATCCATTACTTGTTTTGTCAATTCAACCGTGCTTCCGCCTGTACCAATATTCAGAAAGTTAACTCTGAAACGATATTGTAGTTTGGGCATCAATAAACCCTGGTTTCCACCAGCGTTGTCTGACGCTACTGTCATGTTGAATAATGATTCTGAGGCTATAGCCATTTTTTTCTCCTGTTATTAATATTTATCTTTACAAATTGATACCCTTTCGGGGTATCAATTATGCACCTGATATTTCACCGGTGTTTAGAACACGAACTGGGATGTAAATGAATTCAGCCGCTTTTACTGGCTCAATTGCAACATCTACCCATAATTCGTTTCTATCAATTCTTGCTGGAGTGTTATTACTGTCATCACATTGAACAAGATAATCATAGATACCACGTTTAGCAACTAGATCAACCATCAATGTTTGAATAACGCCTGCAATACTACTACGTGTTATCGTGTCATTAGGTTCGAATACAAACGGTCTTGCTGCCAACGTTAATTGACGGCGAACATAATTTACTAATCGTGCAACGTTAGTTCTGTCTAATGCACTTTGTGAATTAAAACTGTTTTTGTTACCATAGTTCAACAAGCCAACCCCAGTGAAGAACACTAATGGATTGATTTGATTGATATACAATACATCACGTATACCCAATCGTGTTTTGATTGCTACAAATTCACCAGTAGTACGATCTAAGTAACCAATGTTCAATGCATTGTCAATATTACCACGACGAGTACCGGCTGCCGCTAACCAAGGATAAGCAACTGTATCGTTACGTAAGAATGTACGCAACATCATATGTGATGCCGGAACAACAACTTCATTACCTGACAAGTCATTTGTAATTCCACTTGGATAGAATAGACCCAAGTAAGTATTACGTGTAACCAAACCAGTTTCACCGGTTGAAGTTGCACCTGCATCGTTATTAGCCCAAGCTTGAATTTCAGTTGCACCATCAATTAACCCTAATGGTGTATCACCTATAATATAAGCTGTCTCACCACGGTCAGCATTCAATACAACCATGTTAGGTTGTAATTCTGGATAGTTAGGAGTAGCCATCAAGTTGAAGTAGTTATCTTCGTCACGAATGTCTGTGTTTGTATCAAGTGCTGAACGTAATGATTGAACAACCATAGCACGTTGAGCGGCACGCCCCATATAAGGTGAACCGTTTGCAGTGTTGCCACTTACTGTTACCCAAGATGCTGTCTCTGTTGGGTAGCTTGCTTCATCAGGGAAGTTAGCTGGTGTAAAGTAGTTGCTACGATATTGTTTAACATTATAACCTGAACGGCGTGTGTTGAATAACAACATACCTTGTGGATACAGTGTTGGATTAGGAGCATCTAAATCTAAATAATTGCTTGTTAACAAACTAGTGATTGTTGGGATAGGATCATCAGTAATACTTGTAGTGCCATTTGTTGCCCAACGTGCGTCTTGGAATAAAACACCAGTAGAACCAGTTTGGTCAGTATTATTAATCAATACCCACATATCTTCACCGTTAACTGCTTGCCAACGACTGATTACTGGATATAATTCTAAGTCACTTGTATCAATCCATAAGTCACCGTATGCTAATACAGTACCATCACTTTGTGTTGTAGGTGCTGTTGCCGCTATAATAGGACCATTAGGATCAGTTGTATTTGTTCCGGTTGAAGCAGGAGCACCGGTAGTATCATAGCTAGTATTCTGATAACCAATCCATGCACCACCTTTTTGAACCATAATATCAACTTGGTCAACTACAGACCAGAACCAGTTAGTATTATTAACTGGCTCAGTTACTGGAGCACCCTCGTTTGCAGTGTACGTGAATTCAACCCAGTTACTTAATTGAGTTCTGAATTCAATAGGGGCAACACCCGATACATAAGTTACTGCTGTTGCAGGTCCGGTTGCACCACCACCTGAAATAGTAGTAACTTGAACAACTAAATCGTTAGTTGGTGTTGCACCACCAAACACTGTACCAGAAATTGTTACAGTATCACCTACAGCATATCCACTGCCACCTGCAGTCACACCATCACCGTTTAAAATGTAAGCACCGTATGTTGATTGTGCTTGAAATGTCGCGGCAGAACCAATACCATCAGTAGAAAGTTGAGGTATAGCAGTAAAATTTACAAACACTGTTGGACCATACTTAACACCTATTGTTGTCCCGATTATAAAACCAGCTTCTGTAATAATGCCATTCGATACACCTGTTGATACAAATGATGAATCTACTGTATCGGACATAACAATTTCACCACCCTCAGTATGAGTCAATTGAATAGAACCCTCAGTTGTTACTGTTGCAGTTGTGTAGGGTATGCCAGCGGCGTACCAAGCTGTTACAAAATCAGTAGCGTCACTGTTGTCAGCAAGAGTGAATTGATATGCTGAACTTAATGAACTACTTCCAGGAACGCTAACATAAACGTTCATATAATATGGGCCTGCTGTGAAATCAGGAGTTGTGTTACTACCTGTTACCACAGTAGCACCGGTTACAATTCTCTCCCAGAAATATACCGGAGCAGTAGATTTAGTACCATTGAAATTGTATTGACCATAGATTGTTCCTGCAGGAACAGCTTGTCCACCTGTCGCATCTAATGCTTCAGTTGCAGCCATATCAGAAGTAGCTAATGATATATTTTTTGCAATCCATGATGCGGTAGCAGTACTATATCTAGACATAACAGGGGCTAAACCATTGCCGGC
>Ga0304730_1003525_pt1 | contig 10499 bp, 9 predicted proteins | sample M_130628_MF_Meta_FD_190474 | JGI IMG/M metagenome (GOLD analysis project Ga0304730, IMG submission 190474) | Freshwater microbial communities from Lake Montjoie, Canada to study carbon cycling - M_130628_MF_MetaG (v2) (version 2) | ecosystem: Environmental > Aquatic > Freshwater > Lake | place...
GCGGAGTTGGCAGTGCAATCGCAAATATCGCATCCCGTAAGTCATTTATCACTGAGTTAGTTATCGCTGATTACGATGCTTCAAAAGCGCACGCTGTCACCCAGAAAATCCAAGACCCACGATTTACATCAGTGGAGGTGGATGCCGGCGATCTGGCGGCTCTTGAAGGATTGATCAAGAAAGTCAATCCTGATGTAGTTATAAACGCTGTTGACCCACGTTTTGTTATGCAAATCTTTACTGCTTCACAAAAAGCTGGCGTGAACTACATAGATATGGCGATGTCTCTTTCGGTCGCTCATCCGACTGATCCATTTCACAAAACTGGAGTCAAGTTGGGTGATGAACAATTTTCACATTCATCTGAGTGGGAGAAAAATAGTAATTACGCACTTATTGGCATGGGCATAGAACCAGGAATGAGTGACATCTTTGCTCGATACGCTCAAGATTTTCTCTTTAGCGAAATTGACGCAATCACAATTTTAGATGGGTCTAATTTAACAGTAGATGGATTTGCCTTTGCTCCTTCATTTTCGATCTGGACAACAATTGAAGAGTGTCTAAATGCCCCGTTGATTTGGGAGGATGGGAAGTGGCACACCGCTGAACCGTTTACAGGAGCAGTGACATTTGATTTCCCTGAAGGCATCGGCCCAGTTGAATGCGTCGATGTGGAGCATGAGGAAGTTGCTTTGATCCCACAAAAGATTAAGGCAAAGAAAGTAACTTTCAAGTATGGACTTGGAACTGATTTCATTAACACTCTTAAGACAATTCACTTACTGGGTCTTTCAAAGAAGGAAAAGGTTGATTACCGAGGAATGGAAATTGCGCCTCGCGATTTCTTGACTTCCTTGTTGCCAGATCCAGCAACGATTGGTCCGATTATGCACGGAAAGACTTGCGCAGGTGCACATGTTGCTGGGCTTAATAAAGAAGGAAAGCCATACGCCTGTTACATCTACAACGTAGTAGATAACAAATGGTCGATGGATAATTACGGTGATCAAGCAGTTGTATGGCAGACCGCAATTAATCCAGTTATCGCAATGGAATTAATCGCCAATGGCACATGGAAACCTGCCGGTGTTGTTGGTCCTGAATGGCTAGAACCAAAACCATTCTTGGATCTCATTGAGTCTTACGGAAGCAGTTGGCATATTCGGGATGAGGATCCCGCAGGAATCGGGGTTTAAATGGAATCGTGGGCGCTAGTTACCGGAGCAACTTCTGGAATCGGTGAAAGCTTTACAAGATTGTTGGCTGAGAACAATTACAACATTGTGTTGGTCGCCCGCGATATGCCACGTTTGCAAGAGCGTGCTCGAGAACTTGAGGCAAAGTTCAGAGTTGAAACCCACATTATTCAGGCCGATCTATCTACTGATGCAGGGTGCGCTGTAGTTGAGCAATACATCGCTAGCAATCAGGTTGATGTACTGATCAATAATGCTGGCTTTGGTTTAAATAAAGCTTTCACGATGTCAGATATAGATGCTGAACAGCAAATGTTTGACGTTTTAGTTCGCACCCCGATGCGCCTAATGCATGTGGCACTCCCGCTGATGAAGCAGCGCAACAAAGGTGTCATCATCAATGTTTCATCAGTTGCAGGCTTTATCGCAGGTGGCACATATAGCGCTGCAAAGTCGTACCTGACCGTTTTGTCTGAATCACTTCACACCGAACTTGCAGGAACAAATATCAAGATCAGTGCCCTATGCCCCGGATTTACCCGAACAGAGTTTCATCAGCGCGGGCGCATGTCTATGAAGGGGTTGCCCAGCTTCATGTGGCTTGATTCCGACAAGTTGGTTGCAAAAGCGTGGAGTGATGCGCTCAAAGGTGAGGCAGTTTCGATTCCGGGTTGGCAATACCAACTCCTCGTCTTCGTCATTCACTCCCTGCCGAGATCAATAATTCGAAAGGTTGGAATGAACCTGAGAGCAAAGCAACGTAAGTAACAGTCACACCCGCCTTCTCTCGGCGCGTTTTCAGACTTCTTTCAGCACCCGATCGGTAAGATAAGCATTATTCCAACGAGAGGTTTTTCCATGCTTCGCAAAATCGCATCATTGTCAGTAGCACTCATTGTCGCCGGTGGCGTCATGGTGGCTGTTCCGGCACAAGCTGCACCCAAGATTTCAAATGGTGTTGCATGCACAAAGTCTGGTTCGACAACAAAGACCAGCCTGGGAACATACAAGTGTGCAAAGAACCCTCTTACATCAAGCACAAAGTTGACTTGGTTGTCAATTGATTGCATCACTGCAGCAAATGATGCGGTAAAGGCTCAGAAGTCAGCTGTTACAACAGAGGCAAACTTCAAGGCACAACTTCCAGTAATTGAACTTGGAATTACCACTGAAACGGCAAATCGCGCAGAGCTTCAGAAAAAGTTAGATGATGCCACGCTTCGACAGACAGCAGCCCAGGCGAAATTAGCAGCTGCTAAAACTGATGCTGATAAGAAATTACTGACAACTGCTGTTGCATCTTGGACATCAGCAACACGCGCCTATGCAAGCAAGATCCGCAATATTGATCTAACTATCAAAAAGCTTGAAGCTGCAAAGCTTGCTGGAACAAACAAGCCTGCAGAACTTGCAGCAAATATTGCTGATGCTCGCGAGAGCGCAAAGCTTATTTGCACTAAGGGCTTCTAACTCCCTAACTCTTCACGAAGAACCCGCTGCCACACAGGTAGCGGGTTTTTTACTGCCTATGGCTTCCCCTATTACCTTTTGCCTTGGGTGTTCTTATCCTTGAAAGCATGCGAGTGGTCAGATTTTTAGGAGCATGCCTTTTAGCTCTCTATCTCCTGCTTCATACCTTTGCTCCATCTGCTTGGTCTGAATTGGTTGCATTCAACATCGCACCAATTGCTGCCATCATGGCAATTTCTTTAGCACCTCACATAAGTGATGCCATTGCCAAGCCAACTACCGTAATTGCAATTGCGCTCTGGACATGTGGATCGCTAATAGCTAGTGCTGGGGCATTTTTTTCGATTTCAAATGCCTATATCACCGCTTCTAACTTCATGTATCTCTTGTTCTACCCACTAGCGATTATTGGACTGCCGCGTCTACTGGCAATCAAGCAGAAACTTTCGCTCATAGAACTCGTAGATTCCACCATCTTTGGCTTAGGGCTAACTACTTTGGGGTCTGCGCTAATCATCAAGCCCGTTCTTCCACATTTTGATGGCAACACACGTGAAACTTTCTTTGCAATTATCTATCCCGTCGCAGACTTAATTCTTGTGTGCGTTGTGGTCGCAACTGTTTCCATGCAGGGTTACTCAAGGCGGGGATTAATACTCACTATCGGCGTTCTCATGTTTGCCTTTACTGACTTTCTCTATCTGTGGCAACACATCAACGGAGGTTACCTCATGGGTTCGATGTTAGATGTGGGCTGGATAATAGGACTATTGCTCATTGCAGAAAGTTTTTGGCAGCCAGGAATCGATATCAAAGCCCGTGATGGAATTAGTCCGATTCTTATTTCAATTTCTGTTTCTCTCAGTGCAACTTTATTGGCGTTAATTGCAATTCGCCCAGAGTACTTCCCGCGCTTTATCTTGATGCCGGCGATAGCTACCTTGGCACTTGCCTTTATTCGCATGGCGATTGCATTAACACAGGCTAAAAACATAGGACAGGAAAGATTATTGGCAAGAACAGATGAATTAACAGGACTTCCTAACCGTCGCCGTTTAGTGACAGAGATTGATAGCTTTATAGAAAAAGAAGGTGCGCTGTTGCTCCTTGATCTTGATGGCTTCAAGCCCATCAACGACGTTCACGGACATGAAACTGGAGATAAAATTCTCCAACAAGTTGCCTTGAGATTTGAACGTGCATTGCCACAAGGTGCTTTATTGGCACGACTTGGTGGAGATGAGTTTGGGGTTCTCTATGAAGGTGGCCATGACAGTGCTGTTGAAGTTGCTTTGGCGCTAAGAGCAACACTTTCATATCCATTCCACATCAATAATAAGGAAATTCAATTAGGTGTCAGTATCGGTGTGGCAAAGAACAATGGAGAAAAAGACTTGCTGCTGCGCGCAGATAATGCGATGTATAAAGCTAAGCGTGAGGGCCTAGGGGTTTGTCGGCTTTAATCTCCTGCAAACGTGCAAGGGATTCAAGACGCTCGGTTGCATGATCAACTACTCGCTCTGGATATCCCTTGCTATAGCCATCTAGAAACAACCATGGCTCATGAATTTCAGCAGGTGAAAGGTGTGCCAGCTCAGGCACATACCTTCTTATGTAATCTCCATTTTCATCAAAGCGCTTGCCTTGTTCTATGGGATTAAATATTCGGTAATACGGGGAGGCATCGGTGCCACAGCCTGCTGTCCATTGCCAACCGTGGGCATTGGATGCAACATCGTAATCAACTAGATGCTCAGCAAAGAATCGTTCTCCTATTTGCCATTCCAGGTGCAAGTCTTTAACTAAGAATGAGGCCACAACCATGCGAGTGCGATTATGCATCCAGCCTTCAAGAATCAGTTGTCGCATAGCAGCATCAACAAATGGATAGCCTGTTTTTCCTTCACACCATGCCTTGAACTGCTTGCCAGGCTTGTCATATCGCATCTCTTTAAATTTTGGTGCGTAGTATTCAACATCTGTCATTGGATTGTTAAAGAGGACATCGGCATAGAACTCACGCCACGCAATCTCCTTACGGAATGTGTCGTGTGCTTTGCTTTCTCCAAGGTTTGCAAGCAGTGTTCGTGGATGAATCTCACCAAACTTCAAATAGGTACTCATCTTTGAGGTGCCATCGATTGAAGCAAGGTTTCGATTTTCATCGTAACTATCTAGTCCATTTTTCGTGAACTCCTTGAACCGCTTTAGTGCTGCAGCTTCTCCTGCTTCAATGACACTTACTCCAGCGGGCATAGGAAAATCTGGAAACGCACGGTACTTATCTGTTGGTTGTACAACATTAAATTTCTTCGGCGTGACTGCAGGTGCTCGATATCCATGTGTTCGCCAACCACGATAAAACGGTGTGTACACCCTGTATGGCGTTGCATCACTTGGTTTTAGAACTCGTCCAGGAGTAACTGCGTAGGGACTACCAGTTCTGACTAACTTGATTCCTGCAGCTTCAACTCGAGCATCTCGTTCTGCTCCAAATCGTTCGTACTCTGCAGATATGTGCACCTCTTCAACACCATGTGCTGCAATTAGTTCTTTGAGTACTGTGACTTGATCGCCCTCAATAATGTGTAAGCGATTTCCAAGAGATTCATCGAGTGCTCTGAGTGATTGGCCCATATAGGCCAACAACTTTTCTCCGGCTTCATCAATTTGCTTCTTGTCTAGAATAAAGAGTGGGATAACTTGTTCGGCTGATTCAATTGCCGCCAATAAAGCTGGATGATCATTGATTCGGAGGTCGCGACGAAACCAGATGATTGAAGTTTTCGCCAAAGACATGGGATGATTAAATCATCATGCAAGAGATTAAGCGCTTCTAACTCTATTCAATAGATTCTAAGCACAAAACGAGGCACTTTTGGGTTTGCCTGGAAGCGTTTCGTGGGGTTCGATAGACCCATGAGCGATGAGCCGGTTACCCGCGATGAGATCAGGGCCATGCGTCGGTCATATGGTGATGCTGGATTAGAAACTTTGCCAAACAATCCTTTTGAGGCTTTTGCTCTCTGGCTAAAACAAGCACATGAGAACACAGTAATTGTTGAAGCAAATGCAATGGTTCTTTCAACTCTATCTAGCGACTCGCAAATAAACACGCGCACTGTTTTACTTAAAGATATCTCTGACGGTGGTTTCACATTCTTTACAAATTACGAATCCCGCAAAGCGCATGCAATTGAGCTAAATCCAAATGTCTCGTTGTTGTTTCCTTGGTATGTAATGGAGCGACAAATTTCCATCAGTGGCATTGCAGAAAAAATTTCAGAACAAGAATCAGATGATTACTTCGCTACCCGACCATGGGGATCACAAATTGGTGCTTGGGCAAGCCCGCAATCATCACCTCTGGCATCTCGTGCTGAATTAGAACAACGTTACGAAGGTGCATCACAGAAATGGCCAGAGGGAAGTGTCGTTCCGCGTCCGCCACATTGGGGTGGATATCGAGTCATGCCATTAAATATTGAGTTCTGGCAAGGTCGATACTCACGTTTGCACGATCGATTGAGATATGAGCGGAATAACACAACCGCCGATTGGGAACTCAATAGGTACTACCCGTAGTCTTACCCCATGAGCGCAGAGATAATTATTCCTTCAGGTATTAAGCCGGTTGATGGTCGTTTTGGTTGCGGACCATCAAAGATTCGTCCAGAAGCACTTGCAGCATTGTCAGCAAGTGGCAATTCAATACTTGGAACATCGCACCGACAAAAGCCTGTGAAAAATGTAGTTAAGCGCGTTCGCGAAGGTCTTACATCTCTATTTAATCTTCCAGAAGGTTATGAAGTAGTTCTGGGTAATGGCGGATCAACTGCGTTTTGGGATATCGCAACATTCGGTTTGATCCAAGAGCGCTCACAGCACTTGGTTTTTGGTGAGTTTTCATCAAAGTTTGCCTCTGCTGCAAAGGAAGCACCATTTCTTGGAGAACCAACAGTTATCAAAGCTGAGCCTGGATCACACCCAGTTGCTGTACTAGAGGCTGGGATCGATGTTTACGCGCTGACTCACAATGAAACTAGCACTGGTGTTGCAATGCCAATTATTCGCCCAGCAGGTACAGATGGAGCACTTGTCCTAGTTGATGCAACATCTGCAGCTGGCGGATTGATGGTTAATGCAAAAGAGTTTGATACTTATTACTTTGCACCTCAGAAATCTTTCGCATCAGATGGTGGGCTATGGATTGCAATCATGTCTCCTACTGCAGTCGCACGTGCTGAAGAAATCAAGGCAAGTGGCCGTTGGGTTCCAGCATTCTTTGATCTTGGTATTGCGATTGAAAACTCACGCCTGGATCAGACATATAACACTCCTGCTCTTGTCACCTTGATGTTGCTTGCAGAACAAATCGAGTGGATGAACTCAAATGGCGGACTTTCATTTGCCGCAGGTCGCAGCACACAGTCTTCTGACATCTTGTATTCATGGGCTGAAAAGACCAGCTACACAACTCCATTTGTTACAGACCCAGCAATGCGCTCAAAGGTAGTTGGAACAATTAATTTTGATGATGCAATTGATGCAACAAAGATTGCAGCAGCACTTCGTGCCAATGGAATCGTTGACACAGAGCCATATCGCAAGCTGGGTAAGAACCAGCTTCGTGTCGGTATGTTCCCTGCTGTTGATCCAAGTGATGTTGAAGCACTTACCAAGTGCATCGATCACGTTGTAGCAGCGCTTTAATGCCAAAGAGTTTTCAACGTGACCGTTTCTTCTGGGTCGCAGCGGTTCAGACCGCAATTATTAATTTCTATCTTGGCGGCTTTGGCCCGGCACAATCATTGCTGCGTGCAGATCAAGGCACTTCTTTAGCTATTGCAGGCTTACATGGCACCGCAATGGGAGTTGCATCAATCTTTGCTGGTTGGGCAAACCCACGCATCGCACACAGTTACGGTCGTTCAAAATCTAGTTGGATTGGTTTATCAATCTTTATTACAGGTCTAACCCTTTTTGTTATCTCTCCCCCTGTATACATCACGATTCCTGCCACATTGATAACAGGTTTTGGTGTTTCCATAGTGATCAACGCAATGCTTACAAAGATGTCTCATCACTACGGAAAAGCTGCTGAAGTAGCTATCCCGCAAGCAAATGGAATCGCCTCTGTTGGTTTTGTAATTGGAACTGCATTAATCGGAACTATTGCCATTGCATATCCACAGTTATGGCGCTTAGGTCTACTACTTGCACTACCTGTTGCCTTAATCCTGTTTTTTGTTGGTCGGGAAAAAGATGAGGATGAGCATGTTCCAGCTGAAGATGGTCCACAAAGTGGAAAGCTCTCCCGCCATTTCTGGATTTCATGGTTTGGTTTTGTTGCCTGTATTTCAAGTGAGTTTGCAACATCATTCTGGGCAGCAGCGCTGCTAAAGGATCGTGTTGGTTCAACAGCAGCGATTTCAACAGTTGCAATCGTGGCTCTTGGCACAGGCATGGGGCTTGGTCGTTGGTATGGCGGACTAGTTCTTGGACATTTAAAGCTAGATACTCAACTTCTCACAGTGATCGCTCTGCAATTTGTTGGCTTTGTTGGCTTCTGGTTATCACACAACATGATTCTTTCTCTCTTCTGCCTATTTGTAGTTGGAATGGGAATCTCAATGCAGTTTGCACTCTCTTCAATTCGCTTAATTGGATTAAGTGATGGACGTCCAGATTTGGCTATTGGCCGCGCGTCATTAGCAGCTGGAACAGCAATTGCTGGAGCACCATTCTTGCTCGGACTCCTTGGCGATAGCTTTGGTATTTCACGCGCCTACATCATGGTTTTTGTGTTGATTGCAATCGCATTTGTTATTGTTAAAGCAATTCCATCTAAGGTTGCCGAGGCTGCTTAATGAGCTACAAGGTTAGACGACTAATAACGCTACTTGCCCTGATTGGAATCTTGGTAGTTATAGCAATTAACGGTCTTTAAGAACAGCAGCAACAGAAGTATCTGCAGGTACTGTAACCCGGTTCTTATATTTGAACCAGATAAATAGGGATGCGAATAAGGAAATACCACCACAGGCTGCAATAGTTGGGCGTATTCCAATAAGTTCGGCTGATGTTCCAATAAGTGGTGAACCAAATGGTGTGCCACCCATGAAAATCAAAAGATAGAGACCCATTACTCGACCTCTAATTGCGGGGTCAGTACTAGTTTGAACAATTGAATTTGCAGAGACTAGTGTTGTCAAAGCTGTAAAGCCACAAATTGGAAGCCAGAGAATATAAAGTGAGTAGCTAGGAATAATTGAAAAAGCCATAATGGAAATAGAAAATATGATTCCACCCTTAATAACAAACTTTGTATTTCTAAATCGTTCAAGTCTGGCAGAACCAATTGCGCCAGCTAGCGAGCCAATAGCAATAAATGTTCCCATCAATCCAAAGCTAGCTGGCCCCAATCCAAACTCTTGTGTTGCCATAAGAGCATTAAATATCTGGAAGTTAAGCCCAAAGGTAGCTAGGAAAAAGACCATCAACATAACAACATAAATATCAGGACGTGCCTTTGCATAGGCAATTCCTTCACGGATGTTGCCATCAGATTTTGGACGATCCAGATCAAAAAATGCTTTTTCGTTGAGGTTGAGCAAGGCCGCAATCACAAAGAAATATGAGAGCCCGTTAATGATAAATGATGGCCCTGTGCCAAAAGCTGCAATCAAGCCTCCGGACACCGCTGGCCCAACTAAACGCCCAGCATTAAAATTTGCTGAGTTAAGCGAAACAGCGTTTGGAAGATCAGTTTGACCGACAACTTCAGTCGTAAATGATTGGCGAACAGGAGCATCAATTGCCGTTGAAATTCCAAGTACTGCAGCTAGAGCAAAGACATGCCATAGCTGAACATGTTCTGTGATGACAAGTGCGCCTAGGCCAAGTGATGCAGCTCCACCAACGATGTTGGTGAGAATCAAAACCTTACGTTTGTTAAATCTGTCAGCCAATTTGCCGCCATGAAGAGAGAAGAAAAGGACTGGTGCGAATTGAACTGCTGTTACTAAACCTAAGTATGTTCCGTTGTTATTTGTAAGTTCTAGTACGAGCCAATCTTGGGCGATTCTTTGGGCCCAACTGCCAATATTGGAAACTGTGTTGGCAGGAAAAAGAATTCGGTAATTACGGTGGCGAAATGAACGCCAATTACCATCCTCTTTTACCGATAAACGCATTACTCTTGCCCCATGACTACTCGACTACGCAATACGATAACTCTAGTGGCTATTGGAACAACATGTTGGGTGATAGCAGGAGTAATTGCGCTTGCTTCTAACGCGGATGCCAAAGTTATTTGGACATGCATAAGCGGAGCAGCACTTGGCTTGATCGGTGTTCGTTACACAATTCGTCGCGAGCGACGAAGCGGCATCTAAGTTCGAAACTAGCTAGCAGAACCTAACGCTGTAGCGATACCGCGCAGCACACGGCCGAGACGATCAGCCTCTTGTGCATTTGGATGACGTCCATGGCGCAAACCATTTCCGACTTTATCCAGCATCTTGATTGTGTCTTCAATCATCGCTGCAAGATCATCACTATTAACACGTGAGTTCTCAACTAGTGATGGTGGTGCATCAATGATGTGCACTGATAATGCTTGTGGGCCTTTACGGCTATCTGCAATAGAAAACTCAAGCTTTGTTCCAGGCTTAACTGTGGCAACACCTTCTGGAAGTGAGGTAGCAGCTAGATAAACATCTTCGCCTTCATCATTTGCAATGAAGCCAAAACCTTTTTCTAATGAGAACCATTTAACGCGTCCTGTAGGCATGGGGGGCTCCTTGCTAGTTTTTTTGTACTGGTATT
>Ga0304730_1003527_pt1 | contig 10496 bp, 7 predicted proteins | sample M_130628_MF_Meta_FD_190474 | JGI IMG/M metagenome (GOLD analysis project Ga0304730, IMG submission 190474) | Freshwater microbial communities from Lake Montjoie, Canada to study carbon cycling - M_130628_MF_MetaG (v2) (version 2) | ecosystem: Environmental > Aquatic > Freshwater > Lake | place...
CGCTTGAGTGAACTTAATGTGCATTTTTGCACAGTAAGTCGCTCAACTGACTTATTTATTTGTGTACCCCATAAATATAACACAAATTGTGGATAACAACTACTCCTTGTGAAAGGCAAAAGCCTCGTCATGAAAACGATTCTTTGGCACGCCAAGATCCTCTGCCGCCTTGCGCACAGCACTGACCAAGGGCTCTGGCCCACATATATAAATATCACTATCTGCAAACTGTGGCACAAGTGCCTTTAATGACTTGGCATCCATCGGATGGTTCTTGCGTGGTCCCACCAAGTAATGAACCCGAATTGATCCATCGCTGTTTGCAGCTATGTAATCCATTTCCTTCTTCAACACTAAATCTTCTTCCTTTGACGCACGGAAAATAACATCTAGCTGCGCACCACCCTGGAACTCATCCATTAGTGCCCGCACCGGCGTAATGCCCACGCCACCGCCCACCAACACCACATGTGGTTGTGTTGATCGCCCTGCAGTAAAAGCACCATAAGGACCCTCAACAAAGACTCGTGTGCCTGGCTTTAAGAAAGCTAACGTCCTTGAGTGATCACCTAAATCTTTAACTGTAATTCGCAAATGCTTCTCAGTAGGAGCCGCAGAAAGAGAAAAGGGATGTGACATCAAGAAATGTCCTTTAGCTAAAAATCTCCAGCCAAAGAACTGACCGCCTTGGGCATTTAGCGTGTCAAGGTGTTTACCCTTCATGATCACTGAAACTACTCCAGGTCCCTCAACAATAACTTTTTCAACTTTGAGATTTACTTTCATTGATCGATAGAAAGGAACCCAAAAACGCCAACAAAGAATTGATGCTCCCATTGCCACATAGAGCCCAATCCAATACGCCTTATTTAAAGGATGACCCACAAACATAGAACCATTAACAATCTGGTGCATAAATGATGCCGCGACAGCGGCATAGGTAAGAACATGAACCATCCACCAAGTCTCATAACTCATCTTTGCTCGTGCCTTCTTATAAGAGGTCACACCAGCTAAAACCATCAACATAAAACCAGCTAGCGCAAACCACATCCACTCATAGAGTGTTAAGAACTGCCATAACTCTTTATACAGAGGGATTGAGTCTTGTCCTGCAAAACCCACAATAATTAAAAACACATGAGCACCAATCAGATAGAGCGACCACGGTCCTAACTTGCGATGCCAGGTAACAAGGCGATCATGGCCAACCCCGCGCTCAACCCAAGGAATACGAGCAATCAGAAACATCCCGACCACAGCAAAGTAAGTACCAACGAGCGCGGCCAACCTACTAACTGAAACAACTAGTGAATAGAAAGTATTGAAATCACTTAATCTCACGGTGGTCAGCTGTAACGCCAGCGTTAACCCAAGCCCTGCGCCCAGTAGCAATGCCGCCCAGTCTGTGCCGGCTGATGAATGCTTATAGATGCGGGTTGGCTGAGTCATGGCTTAATTACACCGCAGAAGCCTGAGAACTAGGTGAGCAGAAGCAGGGATTAACACTTAAACCACCGATACCCTTAACCCATCATGAAGTACGCCCAACTGATCCGCTTGCTGGTTAATCGCGAGCTAACCCTTCGCTACAAGCGCAGCGTTATCGGCATCGGCTGGACCTTGTTGAATCCAATGCTCACCAGCTTTGTTTTATGGGTGGTCTTTTCATTCGTTTTTGCCTCCCGACTACCGGGTACACAGCAATACGCGCCATATTTAATGGCGGGAATTTTGTTGAACACATTTTTCAGCCAAGGTGTGACAATTTCTGCAGAGTCGATTGCGAGTAACGGGCCCGTGCTCACAAAGATTTACGTTCCGCCACAAGTATTCCCAATCTCAACAGCTTTGGCTGGCCTTGTTAACTTCTTCATTGGAATGATTCCACTAACTATTGTCTGTCTAATCTCTGGTCAATCCATAGCTTGGACTATGCCATTAGTGATTGTGGTTGGAATTTGCTTAGCCTTGCTTACTGCCGGAATTGGATTGACGCTTTCAATAATGTACATCCGATACGATGACATGAGAAATATCGTTAACGTCTTACTTATGATTCTTATGTATTTCACACCTGTTTTTTATCCTATTTCGATCTTAAGTCCAAAGCTGCAGCAAGTGATTCAGATGAATCCTCTGACGAGCTATCTTGATATCTTTAGGTGGGCATTTTCAAATAATGCATCAGCAACAGTGAGTGACTGGGTCTTCATGTTTTCTACAAGCGCCCTTTCAATCATTGTAGGAACTATTGTTTTTAAGAAGTTCTGGCCAAGAACGGTGGCGATGCTCTAATGGCGATCATTGAAGTAAAGAATGTAAATTTAACCTACAGAGTGTTAAAGAATCGCACAGGTTCGATTAAGGAACTTTTCAGAGATGCCGTAAAAGGGCGAGTCAGAATCTTGAATTACGTTGCACTTGAGGATGTCTCGTTTACCGTAGATAAAGGTGAGGTAGTTGCAATCCTTGGTCGAAATGGCGCTGGTAAGTCAACGCTGCTTAAAATTCTTGCAGGAGTATTGCCGCCCACAAAAGGTACTTGCAACGTTTCAGGAAAAATAGCCCCGATGATTGAGTTAGGCGCTGGATTTCATCAAGAAATGACTGGCACTGAAAATGTTCTCTTTTACTCAGCGCTTATGGGTCGAGATATAAAGCATGTTAAGGAACGAACCCCCGCTATTGGCGAATGGGCTGGAGTCACAGACCACATGGATTTCCCTCTGCGCACCTTCTCCTCAGGAATGGTTGCACGACTAGCCTTTGCAACTGCAACGGATGAACAAGCTGAAGTTCTTCTCGTTGATGAAGTGTTGTCTGTTGGGGATGCCGACTTTCAAGGCAAATCAAGGGCAAGAATGAATGAAATGATTAATGGTGGAGCTGCCGTAGTTCTGGTTTCTCATGACATGAACGCTGTTCGAACTCTTGCAACCCGTGCAGTTTGGCTTGAAAACGGCCATGTAAAAATGATCGGCAACCCAGCTGAAGTTGTTGCCGCTTACGAAGCAAACTAATAATGCGTGTTCTGCATGTTATTGCTCGCCTGAATGTTGGCGGTACAGCGCGTTACATAACCCAATTAGCTAATGAGTTACCCAAGCACGGGATAGAAACCTTTGTTGCAACTGGTTTTGTGCAAGGAGTAGAAATTGAAGATGAATCTGCTCAATCTATTGATCTGATCCGCATAAAATCAATGGGCAGATCAATTAGTCCAATTAAAGATCACTTTGCTCGTATGCAGCTCGACAAGATAATTGCCCAAGTTAAACCAGACATCATCCACACGCATACCTTTAAAGCCGGCTATGTAATCCGCATCAAGAAGCAACCAGTACCTGTCATTCACACCTTCCATGGCCACCTACTAGATGATCCAGAGTTTTCAGGTTTTAAATCTAGAGTCATTGTCGAAGTTGAAAGAATGTTGGCAAAGAAATCTGTAAGTCTTGTAACAGTTGGTCGCAGGGTGGCAGATGAATTATTGGAACAGCGCATCGGCACAAAAGATCAATACGTAAATATCCCACCTGGTGTAGTTGCACTTGATGTGACACCAAAAGTAGAAGCGCTAAAGAATTTGAATCTGCCAGATGATGGAAAGCCGATTGTTGGTTGGATTGCAAGAGTCACTGGAGTTAAGAATCCAATACTGGCCCTAGAGGTAGCGGACACAATGCCTGATACCCACTTTGTATTAGCCGGTGGTGGTGACCTGCTAGAAAAGGTTAAGGCGACAGCCCCATCTAATGTCTCTGTTGTTGGTTGGGCTAAGGCTGAAGATGTATTTGGTGCATCCGACATCATTCTTTCCACCAGTGAAAATGAAGGAATGCCTGTGGCTTTGATTGAAGCTCAGCTAGCTGGCAAGCCAGTTGTTGCAACAGATGTTGGCTCTGTTTCAGAAGTGGTGCTTAATCACGAGACGGGTATTGTCACCAACAAGAACGCTGGCTCTATTGCCCTTGCTCTTGAAACATTGCTGCTTGATAAGCAAAAGCGCACAGAAATGGGCACCCTGGCCACATCCCGTGCGAACGCTCTTTTCTCTGTTGACCGCATGATCAACGCCCACATCGCCCTCTATAAATCGATTGTGAAATAAGGTTTACCCCATGCGCGTATTAATCACAGGTGGTGCCGGGTTCATTGGATCCCACTTGGCAGATCATTATGTAAACGCCGGTCACACAGTCACACTGCTGGACAATTTTTCAACAGGGTCAAAAACAAATATCGCCCACCTTGATGGTAAGGCAACTACCGTAGATGGTGACATCCGCAATGTTGAGTTAGTAGATCAACTGACCAAAGATGCAGACCTTGTCTTACACATGGCTGCAGCCCTTGGCGTGAACACAATCTTAGAATCACCAGTTGAATCAATGAGCACTAACATCACTGGCAGTGAGGTTGTTTTAAACGCTGCTGCCAAGCACAACAAGCGCATCATAATTGCTAGCACCTCTGAGATCTATGGCAAGAACACCAAACAACCGCTTAATGAAACAGATGATCGAGTTGTGGGTGCTCCACAAAAGATCCGCTGGACCTATAGCGATGCCAAAGCAATTGAAGAGGCCATGGCCTTCGCTTTGCACCAAGAAAAGAAATTGCCTGTGACAACGGTGCGTTTGTTTAACACAGTCGGACCACGCCAGACTGGCCGCTATGGAATGGTTGTTCCTCGTTTTGTCCATGCAGCATTAAAGAGTGAGCCACTAACTATTTACGGTGATGGCACACAATCTCGAGTCTTTTGTCATGTTAATGACGCAGTCCAAGCAATAGTCACAATGGCAGCCAATGATGCAACCATCGGAGATGTCTATAACGTTGGTGGCACAGGTGAAGTAACTATTAAGCAGTTAGCAGAGCAGGTAATAAAGTTAACTAGATCAAACTCTGTGATTACCTTTACCCCTTACTCAGATGCTTACCCTGCAGGCTTTGAAGATATCCAGCGCCGAGTACCTGATATTTCAAAGGTGAAGAACGCTATTGGTTGGGCACCGACAAAAGATTTAAACCAAATAATCAGCGATATAGCTGGGCTTTAGATGCCATCGGCACCAGCGATGGTGCCGGTGCAATCAAAGACATAACCGCAGCCCTTTAGCGCTGCCAGATCAAGCCCATCATGCTTTGTTACTAATACAGCAATGTCAGCACCCTTAATTGGCGCTGATGTTTCTCCACGCCAACTGCCCACTAAATCGTCGTGCCAAGTAACAGTTGCACCTTGTGCTCGTAGCAAGTCAATAACACCTGCTGCAGGTGTCTCTCTGGTGTCTGCGACATTAGATTTATATGAAATACCAACGACAACAACCTTTTTGCCCTTGATCGATCCACCACTACCTGCAACAACTCGCTTAACGACATATGCCGGCATTGCCAGGTTTACTTCGTTTGCCCTCTTGATGAATGTTGCTGGCACGCCAACCTCATTTGCAACATGTGCCAAGTAACTCGGATCAACAGGGATGCAATGCCCACCAACACCAGGACCAGGGTTGAACTCCATAAAGCCATACGGCTTTGTTGCTGCTGCATCTATTACTTCTCTACCTGAAATACCAAGAGCATTTGCAATCTGAGCAAACTCATTTACTAGAGCGATGTTGACCTGACGGAAAGTATTTTCAAAGATCTTTGCAGCCTCTGCCACCTCAGGGGAAGACACCTCAATGATCGTGTCACAGAAGGTCGAGTAAAACTCTTTAGCCTTTGCAACCGCTTCTGGTGTTAACCCACCGATTAATCGAGGGGTGTTCTTTGTGCCCCACTGCGTATTGCCAGGGTCTACACGCTCGGGTGAAGATGCATACAGATGTGCCACACCAGTAATGCGTGAAGCAATCTCTTTACGCAATGTGCCGGGATATGAAGTTGATTCATTAATGACCAGTGCAGGAGTTTTAACGTTCTTTGCAATCAGGTCAGCTGCGGAATGAACAAAGGATAAGTCAGGGTTGCGAGCATCATCTAGCGGTGTAGGTACGGCAATAACAATTACATCGCATCCCTCTAGAACTGAAGGGTCAGAGTTAGCTTTGTATGCTCCAAAACCGAGAAAACCTGCCAAATCTGTATCGGAAATTCCTTCTATGTGAGATTTACCAGAATTTAGGGCCGAAACAAGCTGATGATTTACATCAAATCCTACGACCTCATGCCCCGCAGATGCTGCGCCAACGGCAATAGTTAGGCCCACATATCCTTGCCCAATTATAGCTACCCGCATATTGAAAGTTTACCCTACTTAAGATTTGTATTGAATGGATCCAACATCTTCATTTTTGATTTAGCTAGTAACTTATCAGCCTCTGTTGATGATGGGATCTCCGATAGAACTTTCCAAGCGTCATAGTTCTTGGGAAATTGAGACACAGTTGATTTAGCAATTCTTATAGCGTCTTTTTCCAGTTTATTGGAAACTAAAATAACTGCAATCTGATTAGACCTCCAAGCATCTCTGGGCCAATTTCTTTCGGCACTTAAAATCCTCTCAAGTTGCGAGGCTGCCATTGCAGATTTTTCTTTTGAAGAAGAAACTAGTGGTGGTAGGGAAACTACTAGCCCAATCACTAATCCAGTGATGAGAACTAAGAAATTCTTAGGACTCAAAGTTGAATTGTGATCATTTTTAATAGATGTTTTCGGTTGTTTTTTGGTCTCATTGGGCAATTCCAAAGATGGCTTCCAGCCAATAATCAAACCTGTAAGTGCCCATCCCCACACGGCTAGCCCGATTTGATTGATGCTAATTACGGACTGGGCGAGATATCCAATCCAAACAGCGATGATTCCTTCAAAATACAAATCTCTTGAAGCTGCCTTGGTGTAATTCCAAACTTTTCTTGCTGCTAAAAGGAGGAACCCCAAATAGATTGCAAGAAGTGGAAACCCACCATTAGCTGCAAAATCTATAAAGACATTATGGGCGGCATTACTTACTACGTCAGGCCCTCTTCGTAAAGTCGCTTCAATTGTTCGGAATTTTCGGTAATTATCTCCATAGGAATCTAACCCAACCCCAAAAAATGGATTGTCTAAGGCCATATTCCAGCCTGCACGCCAATAATCGCCGCGGTAGGTAACTGATGCTTGATATAAGTACTTGGCGAAAGGACCTTTATCTAAGAAGCCAAGAATGGCGAGAAAGCCGGAAAAAGTTAGCACCGAAATAAAACTTGTAGAAACTAGTAATTGTTTCTTTGATATCACTTTGAAATATGCAAGGCACATCGAACCTATTGCAAAAACTAGAAGGCCTTGTTGCGAATTGCTCACCCCAGCAATAAATAAGGAAATCAAAATAGCGATCAAGGAACAAATGCGTTTTAGGGTCTGAGTTGATCCATTGACAAGGATAGCTAACGAAGCGATTGCGCCCATGCCCAGTAAAGAGGACTGGAAATTGGGATTTCCTAGAAATCCGATGACCGGACTATATTTATTGGCCCATCCAATTGGGTCTGCGCCAAGATACTGAATTACCCCATAGAGTGCTGAAATCGCACCCACTAGAACTAAAGAATTGATTACCTTCTCATAGAGCGGTTTCGCTGCTGCGACAAGCCCACCGAGTAAGACAAGTACTAGTGATACATAACAAAGCAAGCCAGTATTTCTGCCCATGGCCCCAAAAAACTGAAATGTTTTATCTACGCCTGAAAACACGAAGACTAAAGTCAATTGCACGAGCAAGAGTGCTGAAAGCAACATGGTTAGGCGATGTTCAGATACTAGATAGCTCCTTGAGTTAAAGAACGAAAGCGCGCCGATACCGAATGCGCCGCAGGTTAAAGAAACTAACTTGATTAAATTGATTGGATCAACGGTCATCCAAGGCGTTACCGCAATTGATGTGGCTACCAAAAGCCAGACTAAAACCTTGCCAATGGTTTGACTCAAATCCGCCGTTTTGACCATGGCTCAATCGTACTTAACCCACCTCAAAAATGCTGAAACCCTGAAAAAGACCCTCTCATGACATATGAGAAGGCACTTATTACCCAAAGCCGAGCGGGGGAAATTCCTCCGGTCGACTAATCGAAAGGAAACAAATGTCTACAAAGACAACTTTCAAGCGCGTAGCGCTTGTAGCAGTTGCAGCTTTGGGCTTTGGTGTTCTCACGTCAGTTGCTCCAGCTTCAGCTGTAGGCGCTAACGACAACATCACAGCTATCTCAGCTGGAACTTCAGCACCAGCTCGTGTTGGTGTGTCTACTGGTGCAACAACAATCACAATCACACACCCAGAGACAGCAACACCTGGCTACTCAGAGACAGTTACAGCACAGATCACATCTGCTCCTGCAACATCTGCAAATGCAGCTCTTACATTTGTAACAGCATCATCTACCAGCAAGCCTTTGACTACAGCTACATACACAGCTTCTACAAAGACTGACTATGCGGCAGCTTCAATGGCTGGAATCGCATCAGCATTTGGTGTGATTGCTGCAAGCTCAACGACTTCAACTATGACATTGAGCCTAAACGCTGACATCGCTGGTACATACACAATTCTTGTAACAGCAAACGCAACAGCCGGTGGTGGATTTACAGCTGGAAAGATTTCAACTAACTACACCATCACAACAGCTGGTGCACCAACTGCTTTGACAGCAGCGGCAGTTGCTGGAACTGTAACGACTCTTGGTTTGGGTCAAATTTTCTCACTGTCAATGAAGGATGCAGCAGGAAATGCAACAGTTCTAGGTTTGAATGAAGCTATTTCAGTTTCTGATAACTCTGATGCAACCACGCTATACAAAAACACAGGCAACAGTAACGCAAATACAGTCGCAGCTTTTGGTAGTGCAGATGTGAGCGTCGCTGGTGTTTACTATGTTCGTGCTGCTAAAACAGCAACACTTGCTACTGGCACTGCTGTATTGACTTTTACTGGTTCAGGTTTAATTGCACCATCAGTAACTGTCAATGTGACAGAAACTCTACAAGCTACAACAACTGAGCTAGCAAGTTCAACTGTTGCTTGCACAACAGCGACTAACTGCACAGGGACAACTCCAGGCTTCAGCACATCTGGTGCACAGTCTCTTACTTTCACTAACGCGTCTGCATTTGGTCTTACAACTGCAGCTACATACCACGAAGTAGGAGTAAAAAATGCTTCTGGCCTGTATTACTCTTCATATGCAACAGTTGCGTTAGCTACAACTGCAGCATTGACAGCTGTTTTCAGTGCACCAGCACCAGCTAAAGATAAGACAACAACTGTAACGCTTGGTGGAGTTACTGCAACAATGACTTATGCAGCAGCTGCTGCGAGCACAATTGCAGTCTCAGGATCTGCTGCTGTTCTATCTGCATTAGCAGGTGCAACAACTTGGGCGATCTACGCGGCTGATACTTACGGAAATGCTGCACAGTATGTACCAGTAAGCGTTACTGTTGCAGGACGTAACACAGTGGCAACAAAGTCTATTGGTGTAACTGATGTTAACGGTTTCATCACATACACACTTACAGATGCTGGAACAACAGGAACTAAGGACACACTGACATTCGCTTCAACAGGTCTGACATCAGTGACATCTACAGTTACTTACGGAACAGTTACTGTTGCAAAGGTTTCATTCTCTGGCGGCGGAACTCTAAAGGGTGTCGCTCCAGTAACTGCAACTGTTAATGCTCTTACATCTGGAGATACTCCAGAAGGAAGCGCACAGTCTGCTTCAGTTGTATTGACAGATGCTTCAGGTAACCTGCTTGCAGGCGTTCCTGTTGTTTGGACAGTCTCTGGAACAACAGCAGCTATCAACTCAACAATGGTTACTACCTATTCATCTTCAGCTGGTGTTGCAACATCAAGCGTCTACGCTTGGGTAGCTGGTACATACACAGTTACAGCAACTTCAGGTGGAATCACTGGAACAGGTACATACACATTCGCTAACTCAGCACCTACAACAGCTCGCGTTCTTTCTGCAACAGCTGACTCAGGAATCATCACAGCTAAGGTTGTCGATCGTTTCGGTAACGTTGTGTCAGGTGTAATTGTTTATGCATCACGTACATCAGGTAACGGATACTTCGGTACTGGTGTTACAAAGACATCATCAACAACAGGTGTTGATGGTATTGCTGAGTTCATCCTAAATGGAACTGCAGAGATCAAGGTTTCAACACTTGATTACAACGCAGTTGCAGGCACAAATGCTCCAGGTCAGACTTGCGCACTTGCAGGTAACTTGACTTGTGCACTTGGTGTAACAGCAGCGGTTGCTTTCACAGCAACAACTGCTGGAACAACAACTCTTGCTGCAGCAAACGTTGGTTCAACATTTGCACCAGCTGGCGTTTCAGCAGTTACTGTTTCTGTTAACAACAATGCAGCAGCAGACAACGCTCAGGCAGCAACTGATGCAGCAGCAGAAGCAACTGATGCAGCAAATGCAGCAACTGATGCAGCTAACGCTGCAGCAGAGGCAGCAGATGCAGCAACAGCTGCA
>Ga0304730_1003529_pt1 | contig 10493 bp, 13 predicted proteins | sample M_130628_MF_Meta_FD_190474 | JGI IMG/M metagenome (GOLD analysis project Ga0304730, IMG submission 190474) | Freshwater microbial communities from Lake Montjoie, Canada to study carbon cycling - M_130628_MF_MetaG (v2) (version 2) | ecosystem: Environmental > Aquatic > Freshwater > Lake | place...
GCAGCGATCCGCTCGATCGTGGCGGGTGGTGTTGCGAAGGAGTACACGATCGGCAACCGCAGCCTCAAGAAGTACGACATGGCGGATTTGCTGCAGCTCGAGGGTAAGCTCAAGGCTGAGGTGAAGCGTGAGCAGATGGCGGACCTGATCGCCAATGGGCTCGGCAACCCCCACAACCTGTTCGTGAGGTTCTGATGGGATTGCGCACGCAACTGTTCCGGGCGATGGGATTTGAACCATTGCGGCCCAAGCGTCGGGCGTATCAGGGCGCACGGGTGAACCGGCTGACGGCGGACTGGGTGACGAGTGGCACCAGCGCCGACAGCGAGATCAAGTCCAGCTTTAAGTCACTGCGCAACCGTGCACGGCAGCTGGTGCGGGACAACGACTACGCCAGGCAGGCAGTGCGCGCGATCCAGAACAACGTGATCGGGCACGGCATCCGGCATCAAGGTCAGGTGAAGATGCTCGGCGGTGGGCGTCTAGATGAAGTGATCAACGGCCAGATCCACGAGCAATGGGAGCGGTGGATGCATAAGAGCCGCTGTGATGTGAGCGGGCTGCTGGGCTTCCACGACATTGAGCGGCTGCTGTCGCGCAGCATGGCGGAGTCGGGTGAGGTGTTTGTTCGGATGATCCGCAGGCCGTTCGGTGATTCGCAGGTGCCGTTTGCGCTGCAGATCCTGGAGGCGGATTATCTGATCGACGACGACGTGCCGCAGGCGGCGGACGGCAACACGGTTCGGATGGGCATCGAGGTGGATGGCTACCTACGGCCGCAGGCCTACCACTTCTATGCCAACCATCCGGGAGACACCTATGCGGGCAACCCGCGGACCAATGGCCGGCGGATCCGGGTTCCTGCTGATGAGGTGATCCATCTGTTCCTGCCTGAGCGGCCGGGCCAGACCAGAGGCGTGACATGGTTCGCGTCGGCATTGATGCGGCTTCACATGCTGCAGGGCTATGAGGAAGCCGAGGTGGTACGGGCGCGGGCGAGCAGCGCGCTGATGGGATTCATCCAATCGCCGGAGGGCGAGCTGGTTGGTGATGAGATCTACGAAGGCGAGCGCGTGAGTGAGTTCACGCCAGGCGTGTTCAAGTATCTGGCGCCAGGCGAGAGCGTGACGGTGCCGGATCTGAACTCACCGGATGGCCAGCTTGAACCGTTCACGCGGTCGATGCTGCGTGCCGTGGCGGCTGGCGTGGGCGTGAGCTTCGAGAGCATCAGCAAGAACTTCAGCGAGAGCAACTACAGCAGCAGCCGGCTGAGCCTGCTTGAGGAGCGCGACACATATCGGGTGTTGCAGCGTTACATGATCGAGAACTTCCACCAGCCGGTGTTTGAGGCATGGCTCGAGATGGCGGTGCTCGGCGGTGCGTTGAGGTTGCCGGGCTATGAAACCAATCCTGACCGCTACCGGGCCAGCAAGTGGGTGCCAAGGAGCTGGGAGTGGGTGGATCCGCAGCGCGAGGTGGATGCCTACAAGGCGGCCGTGAGGTGTGGCTTCAAGACGTTGGCCCAGGTGATCAGCGAGCAGGGCGGCGATTTGGATGATGTGCTCGCACAGCGTCAGTCAGAACTGGCCAAGCTCGATGAGATGGACATCGTGCTCGACACCGACCCGAGTGAGGTGAGCCAAGCAGGCTTGACTCAAGTCAGACCAGCCGGCTCGATTGATCCGTTTGGTGATACCGAATCGCCAATGGAGGAGGAGGAGTACGAGGAGCTATCGGTGCTCGAGGATCCGCTGGAGGATCCAGAGGATTGATGGCGAACGTCAACGGCACCGAGATCGACCTGATGCCTACCGATGGGATGCGCACCGAAGCGGAGCGCTACCGCGAATGGAAGGCTGATGGCGAGCCGGGTGGCACCGAGGTGGCAGCGACGCGGGCTAGCCAGATCCTGTCGGGTGATGAGCTGTCACCCGAGACCGTGATCACGATGGCGGCGTGGTTTGCGCGGCATGAGGTGGACAAGCAGGGCGAAGGCTTCAGCCCTGACGAGGATGGCTACCCATCGCCGGGGCGTGTGGCATGGGCGGCATGGGGTGGCGATGCTGGCCAGAGCTGGTCTAATGGCAAAGCGGATAGAATCAAGGCACTACAAGACAGAAGCGCTATGGAGATGGAGCGCCCCTATCCGAATGAGCACGCTGCAAGACTGACCGATCCCGATCAGTACGATTCGCTTCGCCGCGAAAATGGTGCCGGCGGTCCGGGCATTGACTTCATCTATGGCATCAAGGGAGGCGAAAGCGAGATCCAGGCAATCCGATTTAGCAGCGCGCAATACACCCCAGCTGAGGCGCGCAACTGGCTGGGCGAGCATGACTTCAATCCGATCATGTTTGAAGAGGCAACAGGCGACGGCGAAGGTCGCAGCCTCACAGGCAAGTATCAACGCGCCGAACTGACCACCTTCGACGAGGTGGAGGATCGCACCTATGAGTTCCCGTTCAGCTCTGAGTTCCCCGTTGCTCGGTACTTCGGCAACGAGATCCTGAGCCATGAGGCCAACGCGGCCGACCTGAGCCGTCTGAACGATGGCGCGCCCCTGCTGTTCAACCACAACCCGGATCGTGTGATCGGTGTGGTTGAGGGCGCAAGGATCGACAGCAAAGGACGGCGCGGCTATGCGCGGGTGCGGTTCAGCCGCAACCCGTTCGCTCAGGAAATCTTGAGCGACGTGAAGGACGGCGTTCTACGGAACGTGTCTTTCGGCTACTCCATCGACAAAATGGAGGAGCGCGGCAGCGGTGACTTTGTCGCCACTGCCTGGGCACCTTACGAGGTGTCGATCGTCAGCGTTCCTGCTGACAAAACCGTGGGCATCGGCCGCGCTTTGACGCCCACAGAACCCGCTGCTTCGGCAGCACCATCCCCTGATCCCCTTCCTTCAATGGAAACCAACGCCACCGATCTGGCCGTGGTGCGGGCCGAAGCCGTTGAGGCTGAGCGCTCCCGCATTGCTGAAATCTCTGCCCTGTGCGACAAGCACAAAATGGGCGAGCTGGGCCGCCAGCTGGTCGAGTCTGGTCGTTCAATCGACGAGGCCCGGGCTGCTGTTCTTGACAAAATGAACATTCCCCAGGAGACCGTCAACATGAGCGCCGCCGATCTCGGCATGACCGTGAAGGAAGCCCGCAGCTTCTCCTTCCTCCGTGCCATCAACTACCTGTCCAACCCGACCGACCGTTCGGCCCGTGAGGCTGCTGCGTTCGAGATCGAAGCATCTGATGCTGCTGCTGCCAAGCTCGGCCGTCAGTCCCGTGGCATCACGATCCCCCAGGACGTGCTGCGTCGTGACCTGAACGTCGGCACTGCCACCGCTGGCGGCAACCTGGTCGAGACCATGCTCGACGCTGGCAGCTTCATCGACCTGCTGCGCAACGCTTCGGCTTTGGATCAAGCTGGCGCCACCGTGCTGACCGGCCTGACCGGCAACGTCGCTATCCCCCGCCAGTCCGGCGCTGCCACTGCCTACTGGGTGGCTGAGAGCGGCGCTCCTACCGAGTCGCAGCAGACGGTGGATCAGGTCAGCCTGACCCCCAAGACCGTGGCCGCTTACACCGACTACAGCCGCCGCCTGATGATCCAGTCCTCCATTGACGTGGAGAACATGGTTCGCGGTGATCTGGCCCGCGTGCTGGCGCTCAAGATCGACCTTGCTGGTCTTTACGGCACCGGCTCCAACAGCGAGCCCCTGGGTCTGAAGCTGACCACCGGCATCGGCACCGAGAACTTCGCCGCCGCTGCCCCTACCTTCGAGGAAGTGGTGGCACTCGAGAGCGACGTGGCAACCGCCAACGCACTGCTCGGCAGCCCTGTCTACCTGATGAACGCTGCCATGCGCGGCGGCCTCAAGACCACCAAGAAGGACGCCGGCTCCGGCATGTTCATCATGGAGGGCACTGAGGTCAACGGTTACCGCGGTGTGCTGTCCAACCAGGTGGCAGCTGGCGATCTGTGGTTCGGCAACTTCGCCGACCTGATCATCGGCTACTTCAGCGGCCTCGACATCATGGTGGACCCCTACAGCAACAGCACCAGCGGCACCGTCCGCGTGGTCGCAATGCAGGACGTGGACATCGCCGTGCGTCATCCTGAGTCCTTCAGCCGCGGCGCTGATACCCTCTGATGTTGATCCAGGTCCTACGGCAAACGATGCTGGCGGGCCAGGTGGTTCGTGTGGGGGATGTCCTTGAGGCATCTCCTACCGACGCCAAGCTACTGATCGGCATCGGCAAAGCAATTCAGACTGTCAAGGCGGCAGTCGAAACGGTTGAGGCAATCCAGCCTGAGCCTGCATCAAAACCCCAACTTCCTAGACGGAGGACTAAGCCATGACCATCCACAATCTTGGGACCAAAACTGAGGTCCTCAACTTCCTGCCCAATGATGTGGTGACAGCTACTGTCACCGCCAGCACCGCCATCGACCTGGTGGATTATGAAGGCGACATTGCCGTCATTCTTTGCGCCGAAGCAGGCGGCGCCAGCATTACCTACCTCGGCAAGCTGACCGAATCCGACACATCTGGTGGCACTTACACCGATGTGACCGGCGGCGCGTTCACCATCACTGCTGCTAACACCGCATCGGTTCAGAAGATCGCTGTCAACTCTGACAACACCAAGCGATTCATCAAGGCAGTGGTTACGGTTGCAGGCGGCACTGGTGCCGGCGCTGTGACGATCGTCGGCCTGGGCTCCAAGAAGTACAGCTGATGGCGATCACGGAAGATCTGGACATCTTCCTGGCAGACTTCGGCGTCAGCTGCACAGCTGGCGCCGTTACTGCTAATGGGATTCTGGACATGCCGAGCCAGATCCTGAGCGATGGCATGGTGCTCAGCACTGATTACACGCTGACTGCGCGGGCGTCAAACTTTGGCAGCTTGATCCGCGGCAACGCGATCACGGTCGATAGCGTGGCCTACACGGTGCGCGAGACCATGTTGATCGACGATGGCAAGTTTGTTCAGATCGCACTGCAAAAGACATGAGCGGCCCATTCAAGGTCAATACACGCAGCCAGTGGGCGGCAACCAATCCAGTGCTGCTGGCTGGTGAGCCTGGCCTTGAGAGCGATACTGAGAACCTGAAAATTGGCGACAACCGCACGGCATGGTCTGGCCTGCCCTATTTTGGTAACCCTGGCTACTGGGGTTCGTTCTGGGATGAGACGTCGCAGGTGGCGGCGCTGGCTAATACGGCCTATGCGATCAAGCTGCGGCAAGTTGACACGTCAAGCCGTGGCACCAAGATTATCTCAAACGAGCGGATCACCTTCGATCACCCCGGCATCTACAGCATTACGTTCTCGATTCAGTTCAGCAATACAGACAACTCGATTCACGACATCAACGTCTGGCTCCGCAAGAACGGCACCAACGTGTCCGCTAGCGACAGCCGGTTCAGCATCATTGCCCGGCATGGCAGTGTTGATGGCAACGTGATCGGCTGCGTCAACTTTGTGCTGGGTTTGACCACCAACGACTACCTCGAGCTGATTTGGGCGACCAGCAACGTCGCAGCCTACATTCTTGCCGAGGCAGCCCAGACCAGTCCCTACGCTCACCCGAGCGTCCCCGGCATCATCTGCACTGTCGTTCAAGTCGCATCGGCTTAAGCCATGGCAACCAAACGCGAGACCATCCTGGCGGCGATTCGCACGGCGCTAATCGGCACCACAGGAGTCAGCACGCGGATCTACCGCAGCAGGGTCGAACCACTGGCTAGGGGCGAGCTACCGGCGATCGTGGTCGAGCCTGTCAGTGACAACGCTGAGCAGAACACCAGCTTGCCAACCCTGGACTGGACCCTGACCGTTCGCATCTCGGTGATCGTTCGCGGCGACATCCCCGACCAAGTGGCTGATGCAACAGTTCAAAGCCTCCACGCCAAGGTGATGGCCGATCTCACCCTGAGCGGCAATGCCTACGATGTGCAGCCTGTCTCGGTGTCGTTTGATCTGGTCGAAGCAGATCAGCCCAGCGGTGTGATCAGCTGCGACTACGCTGTCAGGTATCGGACCAAAGTGGCCGATCTATCCCTCAGCCCGTAGCAGCTACGATGGTGGACGAACACAAAGGCCAGGGCGGCAGCTATCTGGTCGATCCTAAAACCGGCAAGCGAAAGCTCGTCGAGCGGACCCAGCCGGCCCCTCATCCAACCTTCGAGGTAGCCTCCAATGGCATCAGTTCTGACTCGCCGACGCCTGATCCTGGCGAAGATTGAAAGCACTTACGGCACCGACTCATCGCCGACAGGCAGCAGCAACGCGATCTTGGTGCGCAACCTTGAGATCCAGCCGCTCGTTGCTGACACGGTGAACCGCGACCTGGTGCGCCCATACATGGGCCAGGCCGATCAACTGCTGGCGCGAACCCGAGTCGAAGTCAGCTTTGAGGTTGAGCTGGCCGGTTCCGGCACCGCTGGTACAGCCCCGGCCTATGGCCCGGTGCTGCGCAGCTGCGGCCTTAGCGAGACCCTGGTCACCAGCACCAGCGCCACCTATGCGCCCGTGAGCAGCGGCTTCGACAGCTGCACGATCCATTTCCACGAAGACGGCATTCGGCACAAGCTGACGGGTTGCCGCGGCACCTTTGAGCTCAACGCTGAGGTGGGTGCGATCCCTTCGATCGCGTTCACGATGACCGGCATCTACAACGCCCCGACCGACGAGACACTGCCGACCCCCACCTACGCCAACCAGGCAGCCCCGCTGCTGTTCAAGGAGAGCAACACCACCAGCTTCTCCGCGTTCTCCTACAGCGGTTGCCTGCAGTCCTACAACTTCTCGATGGCCAACGATGTCATCTATCGCGAGCTGGTCGGCTGCTCGAAGGAGATCCTGATCACCAACCGAGCACCCAGCGGCACCGTTGTGATCGAGGCGCCGACCATTGCGGCGAAGAACTTCTTCGCGATTGCCACTGGCAGCAGCACTGGGAGCATCACCTTCCAGCACGGCACTACAGCCGGCAACAGGTGCACGGTGACGACTGCGCAGTCTGATCTGGGCAATCTGAGCTACAGCGACCAGGACGGCGTGCAGATGCTCAACATGCCCTTCATTGCAGTTCCGACCAGTTCGGGCAATGATGAGCTGTCAATCGCTTACACCTGATCCGCGTGGCATTCGTTCTTAAGCAATCTGGCACCTATTCGTGGCCGGTCGCCTTTGATCTTCCGATTGATGGTGGCCGCCACGAGCGCCAGACCTTTGATGGTGAGTTCAAGCGCCTGCCACAAAGCACAATCGGTCCAATGGTTGCCGAGCTCCAGAAGCTCGAAGACCTTGGCGATCTGGATCAAATCACCAACATCGCTCGCGATGTGCTGGTGGGTTGGTCTGGCATCAACGATGACGAAGGCAAAGAGATCCCTTTCAGCCAGAAGGGATTGGACGAATTGCTTGAGGTGCCATTCTTGGCCATTGCTGTGCTAAAGGCATACATGGACAGCATCAAAGGAGCTAAGCGAAAAAACTGATAGAGGCCGCGCAGCATTGGGCGGGCGGGAGCGTCGTTGACGAAACCGCCGCCGATGCCGCGGCCATGGGCATCGCCCTCCCGGATCTGCCGGATGCACCGGCTGAAGACTTCGGCGTTTGGCCAGAAAACTGGCCAGCCATTGAGATGTTCCTGCGCGCCCAGACGCAATGGCGCACGACCATGAGTGGGGTGATCGGCTTGGACTATGCAGCGGTCCAATGGCTGTTTAGACTGTATGGAGTGGAAGACCAGCGCACACTGCTGGAAGACCTACAGACCATGGAGGTCGCTGCCATGCAAGCCATCAACAAGCAGGGGGGCTGACCATGGCGATGAACATGGACGCCATGCTCCGCATCAAGGCGGACGTTCAGGGCGAGAACAACATCCGCCGGCTGGGCAACTCGCTGCAGGGCCTCCAGGGCCAGGCCAAGAACGCTGCGCTGGGCTTCAACAACCTCAAGGGTGCGGTGGGTGGCTTTGCCACGGCAATCGCCGGCAGCGCCATTGTGGCTGGCCTAGGCGCCATTGTGAAGAAGTCGATCGACGCAGGTGATGAGCTGTTCAACCTGCAGGCAAAAACTGGCGTAGCCGCTACCGCACTGATCGGCATTGGCAACGCTGCCAAGCTGGCGGACGTGGACGTGGGCACCCTGGGCAAGGGGCTGACCAAGCTCAACGTAAATCTGGTCAAGGCAGCCGAGGGCAACGAAGACATAGCGCGGAAGTTCCAGGCGCTGGGCGTCAACGTCAAAGATGCCAATGGCCAGGTGGTGCCGGCTGATAAGGCGCTCAAGCAGATCGCTGATCGGTTTGCTGACATGCCGGATGGAGCGCAGAAGGCGGCCGCAGCGGTGGCATTGTTTGGCAAGTCCGGCGCGGACCTAATACCGCTGCTGAATGAAGGGGCGGCCAGCATGGAGAAGTTCACCTACAAGGTGGGCGAAGATTTTGCGGCGCGTTCGGATCTGTTCAACGACACGATCACCGAGCTGGGCATCAAGACGCAGGGCTTTGGGCTGGAGCTGACTGACGCGCTGCTGCCGGCGCTGCAATCAATCCTGGAGGTATTCGCCGATCTGTTTGATACCAAGCAAGATTGGACGGCGCTGTTTGATGTTATTAAGTTTGGCATTCGACTTGTTGCTAGCGCAATCTTTATCACAATTAAGCTGGTTGACGTACTAGTTAAGAACTCAGTTACTGCATTTCAAGCAATAAGCAAAGCGTTGCAAGGAGATTTTGCGGGTGTTGTTGACATATATAAGAACAGGATTGGTAGTTTTGTTGAACAGGCAAAACAAGACTTTGGACAGCTCCAAAAGATTTTCACTGATGCACCATCCCCTGGCACAGGCCGGCGCACGGGCGGCCGCAACATGGAACTAGATACAAGTGCAGCTGATGCAAAAGCGGCGGCAGAAGCTAGGAAGGCAGCCACTGAGCAGGAGCGGGCTGCTCAGCGGTACAACGAAGGACTAAAAGGTGCAATAAACTTGGCGGGCAATTTGAATAAACAAATCAGAGACATTAGCCTGTCAACGCAAGACGTAGGAGCCGATCCTGTCGATCAAATCCTAAACGGATATCAAAAAAACTTAAACGCAATACAAGATGAGCAAGAAACTTTATTTAAAAAAGCAGATGAGTTTACAAACAAGACAGGGATAAGGTTTGAAGGACTGCGAAATAAAATCAAAGAGCTAGGCGCAGCTAGAACAACAGAAGCCGGAGCACTGCGTGATCAAGAATTGATTGACTTGCTGCCATCAGTAAAGGAATACAATGACAAAATTGCTGAAATCTCAAGAGGCAAGACTGAGCTGACCGAGCTGGAGAAACTGAACGCCCAGGTCAATCTGCTGCAGCTGGACATCCTTGCTGCAACCAACCCGGCACTGGCTGAGCATGTGCGGCTGTTGCGCGAGCGCGCTGGAGCACTTGATGATGCAAACAAAAAGCAAAAAGAACAAGAAGACAGCTTTGGCGTTAACTTTGGAGACAAGCTCACGGCTTACTATAAATCAATTAGTAACTTTGGTGCACAGGTTGGCGATGCTGTTGTCAATACTTTTCAAGGATTAGAGGATCAACTAACCAATTTCGTCACTACTGGTAAATTAAGTTTTGCTGATTTGGCGAATAGCATCATCGCTGACATCGCCCGGATCGCGATCCGACAGGCGATCATTGCGCCACTGGTAGGAGGTGTTGGCAAGATATTAAAACTTCCTGGCTTCGCCAACGGCGGCGTCTTTGCTCAGAACGGGATCCAGAAGTTTGCCCGCGGTGGCATCGTTGACAGACCGACCATGTTTCCGTTCGCCAATGGAACGGGCCTCATGGGCGAGGCTGGCCCAGAGGCGATCATGCCACTGCGTCGTGGCCGTGATGGGCGCCTCGGTGTTGCTGCTGGCGGTGGCGGTGGCGGCATCAACGTCAACGTGAGCGTGGACGCAAAGGGCACCAGCGTCTCCGGTGATGCTGGCAACAGTGCTGCATTGGGCAAAGCGATTGCTGCTAGCGTGCAGGCTGAACTGGTCAAGCAAAAGCGTCCTGGAGGATTGTTGGCCTGATGGCAACCTTTACCTACACACCGAGCTTCGAAGCAACGGAAGCAAGCAAGCCGCGTGTCTCCAAGATTCAGTATGGCGATGGCTATGAAATGCGCGCAACATTTGGATTGAATACTGATCCAAAGGAATGGACGCTTACCTTTTCAGAACGAACTGATACGGAACGCGACAACATCCTTGCATTTTTGGAGGCGCGTAATGCAGTCGAAAGTTTTGACTGGACACCACCGCGTGGCAGCGCAGGTAAGTATGTTTGCGAGGAGTGGCAGGTGACACTGCGGTCGTGTAACTTCAACACAATCCAAACCAAGTTTCGGGAAGTGTACGAACCCTAATGGCATACACAGCCTGGGCCAGTGCTACTAGCTATGCGGTTGGCGCCATTGTTCGCGCCAGTACGGTGCAGGACTTTG
>Ga0304730_1003530_pt1 | contig 10493 bp, 9 predicted proteins | sample M_130628_MF_Meta_FD_190474 | JGI IMG/M metagenome (GOLD analysis project Ga0304730, IMG submission 190474) | Freshwater microbial communities from Lake Montjoie, Canada to study carbon cycling - M_130628_MF_MetaG (v2) (version 2) | ecosystem: Environmental > Aquatic > Freshwater > Lake | place...
AGCTTGCAGGCCACTTGCACACAAGCGGTTTACCGTATTACCGCCAACGCTTATTGGAAGCCCTGCAAGCAAAGCACTCATACGTGCTACATCGCGATTGTCTTCGCCACTCTGATTAGCTGCACCTGCTATTACATCTTCTATTTCGTTGATATCTATATTAGGGTTGCGCTGTACGAGTGCTTTTATAACCATTGCCAATAGATCATCTGGTCTGGTATTGGCTAGGCTGCCTGCGTATTTGCCAATTGGGGTGCGCACTGCATCTATTACATAAGCTGTTTGAATACTCATGCTGCAAAGGTAAGCTTTACAAATTTGGGTAGAAAAAAAACTTAGTTGCTTTTTTATTAGAAAAATTAACATGAGGAATAGCCTGCCCCGAATAACAATTTCAGGGAAGCCATCGGAAGGGTTAATGCCTGGCAGTTCTACCTTGGTGGTATTGCAAGATGGCCACCTTTAGATTGTATTGTAGATTTGGTGGATAGCAATACTATAGCTATCGGATTTTTAAGCGTGTATAACAACAACGATAAAAAATATATTTACAAAAGAGTAAAGCAGTAATAAAACTTAATCTAATATCAACTTCCCAATTTTTCCTCTACCGCCTGCAAAATAAATTGCATTGCCATGCATTGCTTTTTTTGCTACATGAAAAGACAAAGGACTAATACTTTTCCATTTACGCAAATCACCACCATCATAAAACACACCATTCGTACCGCAGGCTATATAGTTGCTGTGTTTGGTTTTGGCGATGCTACTTTGGTAGCCAATCTTATCAAATGGCATAAATGATTTGCCATTGTTGTAAGAATAGTAGAAAGTATTTTTTGTGTCTTTAGCAGCAGTAAAGTCGCCACCTACTATGTAATATTTTTTTCTGTCAACATAAATAGCATTGGCTCCACTTGTTGCACTACCAGTACTAAAGTTAGTAGTATCTTTTGTAAATACTTTTCCATCATATTTATATAAATGACTATGCAAACCACCACTTACAAACACGAATGCTTTTTTTGTAATAGCAATATTGCTTCCACTACTAGCAAAGCACGCTTCGCCACTATCTGCCAATGGTGTGTTGTTCATGATACTCCAATGATTGCCTTTGTCTATAGTTTGTAGAATGAAAAATTTGCCATCAATCGGGTCGCCAATGCAATAACCTTTTTTACCTTTAATGTCCATAGCATCTAAAAACATGCCTTCTTTATTGTATTCAAATACTGTATGCCAAGTAGTACCGCTGTCTGTAGATTTTAAAATTGTTGCAGGATTATTGATAGCCATAATAATAATTTCGGCAGGAGAAAACACATGAATATCTCTAAACTCTTTATCTTCAAAACCTTTTACCTTTTGCCAATGCATAGTAGCACCACCATCGTAACTATAACCAACAGTGCCATTGTTACCACATAGCCAAAATAGTTGATTGTTCCAAACACTCAAGCCTCGGCAACTCACATTAGTGCCACTATCTATTAAACATACATGTTGGCAATTTGAATATTTTGAAATAAATATAAGAAACATCAAACAATAAATTTTCATTAACTAAAGGTAGGATTTATGTAATAAAAAAAGCATTGCAATTAATTGCAATGCTTTACCATTTCTATAATGTTTTTCTAATCCTTTGCCCTCTTCCAAGTAGTAGATTTTCCAATAAATGTAAATCCAATATAGCTGCGTACTTTAATGGTATTGGCATCTATTTTATTTATTTTGCACTTATAGCTTTTACCATCTTTAGGGTTGTATAGTGTACCACCTTCCCATTCATCTCCAGCAGCATTGTATTTAAAATTATACACCATCACAAGGTTTAAACGTGGTCTATTGCGCAATTTTGGATTAGGGTTAAATTTATCTAATTTTGGTTGGCCTGTAGCAACATCTATTGGTTGGCGCATCCAAATAATTTTACCTGCATAATGCCCACTAGTGGTTTTGTAAATTTGTATTTTAGCGCTATCGTCTTCAGTTTTCCAATTGCCTACTATAAAAGATTCTCCAGCAGTTTGTGCGTGCGCAGCAGCTGCAAAAAATAGTAAGCTAAAGAAAGTAATTATTCTTTTCATTATTCAAATATAATAGAATTTAGCAAAGCAACACCAAACGAATACCGTTTATTATTTAGAAAAAGGGAAGATTTATTGGTATATGGAGTGATTAGCATTGTACATTTTTTATTCATTTCGTATAAAAAACATGGTAAATGCTAGTATTTTATAAAAATAAATTTACTTTAGATTGCTTAAAATTATATGAAAACAAGCGCCAAATTAATATTACTTTTTATTAGCTCTATATTTATATTTAGTAGTTGTAAAAAATTAGACGAGAATAGTTATCCTAAAGATTCTATTGTATTAAGCCTTACTACAGTTAATGGCACAGAATTATTGACATGGACAAAAGTAAATGCATCAGATTTTAAACGCTACGAAATTTATGCATCTAATAAAGATAATATAGATATTATTAAAAGTACCGATAAATTAATAGGTACAGTTACAGATTTAGAGAAAACTACCTTTACTCCAATAGATGCTTTATCAGATTCTTCTACAATATTATCTAGCAAAACCTATTTTAAAGTAGCTGCAGTTTTGCAGGATAGAAAGCTTTCATCTAATGTAATTAGCAAAAATAGTGACATTATTTTTTCTAGTAAAAATGTATTTTTTCAAAAAGTAATTCCAGAAAAAGGCTATGTATATTTTTCAGATAATAGTTTTGGCAATCAAATATTAATTAATATACCTAATAATTCTAGAACTGATTTTAGCACCTCGGTTTCTGTAACCAACAATTCAAAATATGCAATAGATAATAATAATCAATGCGATATTATTTCTGCTACAGGCTCCAATACTTTTGATTTATATAAAGCAGAAGATTTGTCTTTGCATCACCAAGTTAATAGTCCAGAATATTTTTATAATTTTTCAATTAATAAAGGATTTTTATTTGCTGTTTATTACAATAGCAGCATTTCTAATTACGAAATTGGTAGCTACACATTGGTAGGTAATATTTTAAGTAAAGTTTCTACTACTTCTATAGGTTCCAATTCTAGTTCATCTACTTTCTACATTTCTAGTGATGGCACAAAACTATATGTAGCAGATTTTAATTATGTTACATCTTATAACATAGCTGCCAATGGACAACTTACAAAGATTGGCCAACAATTTTCATCTTCGTTTAATAATTTTATGTTTATGAATAATAATGGCACTAAAATTATTTCTAATTCTGGAGATGTGTATAATGAACAGTTTCAAATGCAAAAATCTTTAGGTTTTTCTAACACTGGGATGTATAATTTTTCAGCAGATGGCTCTAAAATAGTGTTTGGTAGTAACAATAATAAAATAGAATTATATGATGGTAATTCTTTAAATAAAATAAAATCTATAAACGTAGAAGTAAAAAATCAAACAGTAAATGGATTGACACCATTTTTTTATAACAACGAATTGTATTGTATAGTGCAAGCTTTTGATAATAATACTTTCCAACAATCTGTATTAATTATCAAAAAAACCATTTAATAAAGTTATGTATAAATTATTTTTCATTTTATCGGTTTTCATTTTTGCAAAAGTAGCTAATGCACAAGATGCAGATATAGTATATAAGCATGCAGTATCTGTAAATCTTACATCGCCGTTGATACAAGCCATTAATAAAAACAAACCAGACTCTACTAGCCTTAGAATACCTACAAATTTGGCATATAGTTTTACTGTAAAAAATAAATGGATGTTTCGCATTGGTGCTGGTGGCTACAACAATTATCAATCACTAAGTAGTGATATTTTTCAAGACAGAAAAATTACAAATATCAATAAATTATCTGCACTAGCTTCTGCTTATCATCTTACACCAATTTCAGAAAAGTGGTTGTTTGGTATTGGCATTAGTGTAAGCGCAGTATACAACCAAACCGAAAAATTATTTGATAGCGGATTTGATGTGTTGAAATCATACTCCTATAGCAAAGGCGGCGGCATAGGGCCTGGTGTATTATTCCAATACAAACTTAATAATAGATTGGCATTATTTACAGAGTATAATGCGTTGTTCAATTTATATACAACAGCAGAAGGCAAAGAATTTTCTAGCTATCCAGAACAGAACTATGCAAAAACAAAAGAGTTTAATCAAGGAATCCAATTTCAGTTTCCTTTAGCATTATATATTAATTATTTATTTTAAAAACTGAAAAACAAATTATGAAAAAAATTATCGTATTTAGCTTATTGGGTATCGGAGCACTTACTATGATGCAATGTACTAAATTTACTAGCACTGGCTCAGCTCCTGCACCTACACTACCATCTACTGCTTTCCACTATGCAATCAATATTCCTAATGGAACCATAGATAATACACCATCACATAATCCAATTTCTGATGATGGTGCTACATTGGGTCGTGTATTATTTTTTGATAAACAATTATCTATCAATAATGCAAATGCATGTGCTAGCTGCCATCAGCAAGAAAATGGTTTTGCAGACCCAGTAGCTAAAAGCCGTGGGTTTGAAGGCGAGCTAACCAGCCGCAATAGTATGAGCATCATTAATGCTGCTAATGAAAATAGTTATTTTTGGGATGGCCGTACAGATGGTTTAGAAGAAATGGTATTGCAGCCAGTGCGCCATCAAATAGAAATGGGCATGGAAAAAATGGATGTATTGCCAGCTAAACTTGCTAAGACTGCTTACTATCCAGAGTTGTTTAAAAAAGCATTTGGCACTACAGAAATTACTTCAGACAGAATTTCTTTGGCTATGGCACAATTTATTCGTAGTATGAGTAGCTACAAAAGCCTTGCTGATGAAAGTGGTGTAGCCAGAAACTGGGGCTTTGATTCTGCTAATGTATTGAACACAGCCCAAAAAGCTGGCGCGCAACTATTCTTTGGCCAAGCAGGATGCGCTAATTGCCATAGTGGTACCAACTTTAGAGGAATGACTGACAACGACATGGCAAATATTGGTTTAGATATGGAGTATACAGATAATGGCATTGGAGCATTTAAAAATGATGCAAGTAAAAATGGTGTATTTCGTATCCCGTCTTTGCGCAATATAGCACTTACTGCACCTTATATGCATGATGGTAGATTTGCTACTTTGAAAGATGTAGTAAACCATTATAACAAAGGTGTAAACAAACATCCAAACCTAGATAATCGCTTAAGAAACAGCGGTGGCTGGGGCGGCTCTGACGATAATCCACGCAGATTAAATCTTACAGACAATGATGTAAATAATTTAGTAGAATTCTTAAAAACAATTACAGATAAAGAAGTTACCACTCACGCAAGATTTTCTGATCCATTTGCTGCAAAGTAAATTTTATCTAATTTCAATATTTAGTAAAAGGTTATGCAATTTGTGTAACCTTTTTTTATTCCAAATTACGTGATAGGATTTGAGGAACGAGAATACTAGCGCGTTAGTTGGAGTTACCCCGAATTAGTATTTGTTAGCAATTTTTTTATTATAATTAATACCATTTGACTTAATAAGTAAAATACCTAAAAAAATTGGTTACAAATACTTACTTCGTATAAGCATTTTTAATGCTTATTTGGGTTGTGCCAAACCAAAAATAGTAATCCGCAAAGCCCAGCTACAGCAGCACTCACTAGCAATGCTGTAACACCTTTATCTATCTGCCAAAGCAAACCGGCAATAATGCCTGCACCCATGTATAATATGCTTTGCACCATACTAAACATACCCAATGCAGAAGCTTTATGTTCAGGGTTGCAAGTGTTTACTATCAAAGCTTTGCTTACACCATCTGTAAATGCATAGTACAATCCATACAAGCAATAAGCTGCAATAAACACCCAAGCCTGATTGCCCACAGCCATTAAAAAATAAGTAAGTGCAAACAAAAACAAACCAATGATTAATAAATATTTCTTTTGCATTTTATCTGCAATAATACCTACAGGATAAGCTGTTAGCGATAAGATGATATTGAAAAATAAATAATAATAAATACATGTTTTATCGGCAATGCCATTTTCTTTTAGGCGTAAAATGATAAACAAATCAGAAGCGTTGAACAATGCAAATAAGCCAAACACCAACAACAACTTTTTATAGTGGGCACTAGCCTTTTTATAAAAAGCAAAAGGGTTGGTAATGCGCAAGCTAAATGCTTCGCCATCTGCAGTTTTATTTTCTTTTAAAAAAAACAAACAAAACAAACCAATGGCAGATGGTATAACGCCTACCAAAAATATTTGCTGGAAAGTAAATGCATAACCCATCAATGTAATAGCAAGCAATGGACCAAGCACAGCACCTAATGTGTCTGCGCTTCTATGAAAACCATATACCGCCCCTCTTGTTTGTGATGTGCAATTATCTGCAAGCATGGCATCGCGTGCTGGTGTGCGCAAGCCCTTACCAAATCTATCTATACTGCGCGATGCCAATACACCTACCCAGCCAGTGGTAATGCCAAGCAAGCCTTTGCCAATGCCACTAATGCCATAGCCAAAAAGCACAAATGGTTTTCTTACTTTGGCATCATCGCTCCAAGTGCCACTAAGCCATTTCATTGCTGCGCTAATAATTTCTGCAAGGCCTTCTATAAAACCCATCAAAGCAGGTGCTGCACCCATTTGCGCCATAAACAATGGCAAAATGGGTAGCATCAATTCGCTACTAATATCGTTTAGCAAGCTTACTAGCGATAAAAGTAAAATGGTGCGTGTGATGTATTTTGGTAAAGCCATTGATTGTGTTTGCTTTTTAAATTGGAATAGATGCAACTGCTGCTGCTACATCAAAGCGTTCTACCTTTGGCAAAGATGCTGCTACTAATGCATAGGAGTCTAGTATCCATTGTTTGATTAATTTATCGCTGATGCTACCATCTATCATTACGCTGTTCCAATGTGCTTTGCTCATGTGGTAGCCAGGGATTACACAGCTATATTGCTCGCGCAGCTGAATAGCTTTTTCGGGATTGCATTTTAGATTAATACTATCAAAAGTATCTACACCCGTTAATGCAAACATTTTATTTTTCACTTTAAATACCAAGGTATCTCCACCAAATGGAAAGCCTTCTGTAACAAAAGGCAGTTGCAAACAAAAGCCGTAAAATTCTTCTATATTCATCAAATGATTTTTACATTTACAAACTTAAGCAATTAAAAATGAAATTAGTTTATATAGCCATTGGTGCATTGATAGGATATTATTTATTTAAAAAACTATTAATTAATAATGCCGACTACAAAGGCTTAATGAGCCGTGGCGCCATTATTATAGATGTACGCAGCCCGCAAGAGTACGACAATGGGCATATACAAGGCAGCATGAATATTCCGCTGAATGTAGTACCGCAAAATATAGAAAGACTAAAGGCAAAAAATGTACCCATCATTTGTGTATGTGCTAGTGGCATGCGCAGCGGTAGTGCTAGTAGCATGCTAAAAAAAGCAGGCATAGAAAGTTATAATGGGGGCAATTGGAGCGCGTTGAATAATAAGATTTAAAGGCAGATTTGCTAACTGGCATTAATACCTATAAATTTGTATTTTATGTATGTAGCAGTTTAAATACACAACATTTTTGTACACAAAAAAACATCGATTTGGTCGATGCTTTTTTTTAATTTTTATTTTCGCAAGCGGCAATTTCATCTAGCATTTGCTGATGAATAAAACCATTGGTAGCCAAAGTTTCTTTGTGGTACACGCTATAGGGTTCGCCTTTAAAGTTAGTTACAGTACCACCGGCTTCTTCTATAATTAAATAGCCTGCAGCTATATCCCAAGGGTTTAGGTTGTACTCCCAAAAAGCATCGAAGCGGCCACAAGCCACCCAGCACAAATCTATGGCTGCACTACCCAAACGCCTTACAGGTAAACCTTTGCGTATAAAATTTTCGAACACAGGAATTGGGTCTGTATCTATTTTTGCCCAGCGATATGGGAAGCCTGTTACCAAGCATGCACTTTCTAATTCTGCTTTTTTACTTACGCGTATTGGCTTGCCATTTAAGAAGGCTCCTTTCCCTTTTTCAGCAAAAAATAATTCATTCATAAAAGGGTTAAATACACAACCCATCATCATGATGCCATCTTTTTCTACACCAATACTAATGCAGCAAATAGGAATGCCATGCGCAAAATTTACAGTGCCATCTATAGGGTCTATAATCCACTTGTAATTACTTTCTGTGCTTAACTCGCCTACTTCTTCGCTGAGTATAAAATGATCTGGATAGGCAGTGCGTATCACATGAATAATAGCAGCTTCGCTTTTTTTATCTACCTCTGTCACCAAATTATTGATGGTATCTTTACTTTCTATTTCAAAAGTTCCTTCAAAAAAATGGCGCAAAATAGCAGCTGCAGAATGTGCCGCATTTAATAAAGTATTTTTTATTTGCTCTGTCATTGTAAGTATAAAGGTAGGAGAAAAAAGGTATTTTTCTTTAGGAAAATTAAAATCAAAAATTTAATAATTTATACGTGTAATTATGTGCATACAATGATAATGCAGTAAGCAAAGCGATATAGGTCTATTATTCTACAATCTTTGTCGGGTAAAGAATATGATTGCACGTAAGCCAATTTAAAAAAGCAATTATTCTATTTTGTTTCCAAAGTTCTACTATGGGGTGCATAACCTGTGGTTTGCAAATACAAAAAAACCAATTGCATACTTAACGAAAAATGAAAATAAATTATGTACAAATATTTAAAAGGTATTCACATACCCAAAATGTATTTTACTGTTTTTAAATTGAATGCCGCTTCCTAAATTATTGCCAAGCGCATACATAAAATTAAATAGTCCATTACGCGTTTGCAATGTAATACCAGCACCTACACCAAGGGCTTGTTTTATTTTTTTATTTGCTAGGTAAGGGCTTTGCACCCAACCTATATCTGTAAAACCAAATAGGTAAGAGTTTTGCGCTAGTAAATAACGAGGTTCTATAGTTGCTACATGGTATTGATTGACAAACAAACTAGCTTCATCAAACCCACGCATCAATCTATAACCACCTATTTGAAACAGTTCGTTGCGAAACAAAGTAGGATTATACAATATGCCGCCACTGTAACCAATTTTTGCAGTTATTCGTTTTGCTAGTGGGTAATAATAATTGCCAACCAATGTACTCGTGTATTTGTAACTACGCAAAGCAATGCTATCGTATAGGTATGCAAATGTTTTGCTGCTACTTGCATCATACAAATTTTCGATGATATTATTTTTTATAATATTGCGTATACCAGCATTGCCATTTAGGATAAATGTAAATCCTTTGCGTGGATTCCATTTATAGTCGGTAGCATTCCAAAACCACTCTGCCCCAAACGATTTTGTTTTTACATCTACATTGCTTGGAAATGCTTTGGTAGATTTTATAATAAATGTATCTACCGTAATTATATCCGAGCTATTGGTATTAAAATACACTTTAAAAAACCGATTGCTAGATGCCATATATTGCAAACCTGCTTCGCCTATTACGTTTCTAAAACTAGAATCGTTTTTGGTGTAATGAAATTTAGCTGTAACACCAATAGCAGTGCCAAATAAATATGGAGCAGATGTTTCTATAATTAATCTTGGGCTTTTGTATTGTAGGTTTTGCCAGTTTAAAGAAATGCTTTCGCCACCGCGCAAAGAGTTTACCAAAGCTAGTTTTACATCGCCAGTTAATAAAAATTTTCCACCCAAAGCATTGTTGTTTGGCAATAAGCCTACTAATACATCGGCCCTATTTGCATCTTTATTTTTTAAATACAATGTCAAAATATTTTGTGTAATGCTAAAGCTCATGCGCCATGCTTTTTCTTCTTGCATAAAAGGCAATTCTCTAATGCGATTAGAAATATTTTTAACTACAGACTCGTTGTATTCATCACCCGGATGAATGCCGAGATATTGATACAAATAACCTGTAGATATTTCTACATCGCCTTGCACATCTATACTATCTATTTTTATTAAATAATTTTTTTCTACAATTAGCTTAGCATTTAATCCATTTGTTTTTTCTACAAAACTATCTAAGTAAATATTGGCAAAAGGGTAGCCATTGTTTTCGCAATAGCGTAATAGTTTTTCGCAAAGTATTGCTATTTGCTTGTCTGCGATTGGCTGATTGCTAAATGTTTTTTCGTTGTAGCCTATATTATTGAGCATTACTGGTGCTACTTGGTCCATATCTATGGTAGCCCATTTATATTGCTTCCCTACATGCAACGCAGCAGTAATAGTATTTGCTTGTGTAACAATGCTATCAAGGCTTGCAGCTAAGTAGCCTTTGCTGCGTAGCTTGTTTAATTGGTCTTGTAAAAAAGTATTGGCGTCAATTTCGTTGGCAAAGTTGTGAGCAGTAGATTTTTCTTCTGTAAATACATCAATATCTTGTATGCTACCTTGCAAATGCACCACCACTTGTTGGGCATT
>Ga0304730_1003533_pt1 | contig 10489 bp, 7 predicted proteins | sample M_130628_MF_Meta_FD_190474 | JGI IMG/M metagenome (GOLD analysis project Ga0304730, IMG submission 190474) | Freshwater microbial communities from Lake Montjoie, Canada to study carbon cycling - M_130628_MF_MetaG (v2) (version 2) | ecosystem: Environmental > Aquatic > Freshwater > Lake | place...
CAGCGACGGCATGTGCCTGGCGTCGATGGGCATCTATTGCTTCTCGACCCGGTTTCTCCTCGAGCGGCTCAAAGAGGATGCCCACGAACGTACGAGCCGGCATGACTTCGGCCACGACGTGCTGCCTGCCGTGATCGGCTCTCACGTGGTGCATGCCTTTCCGTTCCGCGACGAGAACCGGAAGCGAGACGCCTATTGGCGGGATGTCGGGACGATCGACGCCTACTTTGAGGCGAACATGGACTTGATAGACGTCGACCCGCAACTCAACCTCTATGACGAGCAGTGGCCGATCCGCACGCATCATCCGGCCTATCCACCACCGAAGTTCGTCTTTGCGGGTGAGGGCCCTGATGCCCGCCGCGGAGAAGCCACCGACAGTCTTGTCTGCCCGGGCGCGATCATCTCCGGTGGCCGTGTCACCCGCTCGATCATCGGCCCCGGCGTGCGGGTGAATAGTTTTGCCGGGGTTGAGGAGAGCATCCTGTTCGAGGGCGTCGACATCGGCCGCCACGCCCGGGTGCGGCGTGCCATCATCGACAAGGGCGTCCGGGTGCCTCCCGGCATGACGATTGGCTTCAATGCCGAGGAGGATGCCGCCCGGGGCTTGACGGTTTCGCCGCAAGGCGTGACCGTGGTAGCAAAGGGACAGGTATTTTCGGCCGATCCACTGCCCCATGCCGTTGGCTGAGTTCCCGGTCCCACAGACTGCCATGCCCAAACGCAACCTGTTCGTGCTGCTCATGATGATCGCCGTTGCCGGCGTGAGTTGGCTGGCACGGGATCGTGCTGGTCACGGCCGTCGTTTTGCCGAAGTGCTCGGGGCGATCGAGCGGTCCTATCTCGACCCGGTCGATCAGCAGGGCCTATTCGATGCCGCCATGCAGGGTGTGTTTTCTCGGCTCGACGAACACTCCGCCTTCGTGGCGGGCGACCAGCGGGACCGGTTGGAGAGCCTCCTCGATCAGGAGTTTGGAGGCGTGGGGCTGGAATTGGACGGGTCGGATCGCCGTGTCGGCATTATCGTCGTGAGTCCGGTGCTCGGTTCTCCAGCCTGGCACGCGGGCATTGCCGCCGGTGATCGGATCCTGGCGATCGATGGAGTTTCCACCTCACTGATGACTCTCGAGGAGGTTTTTCGGCGTCTGCGTGGCCGACCGGGAACTTCTGTTCTGCTCTCGATCGGTTCCGCTGTGGCAGACCCGTCTGGTGAAGACGCCCCCGCTCGTGACGTCGCCTTGCTGAGGGAGGTGATCAAAACGGAGAGCGTGGTCGGTGATCGGCGCCGATCGGACGGATCATGGGAGTGGACGATTGAGGGCGAGCCTGCTGCCGCCATCATTCGCATCACGACTTTTGGGGAACGCACGGCCGACGAGGTCCGGCGGGCCGTGGAAGCGATCGCGAGTCGCAGGTCCGCCGCAGAACCAGAGGCTGGCAGCGATCGGAATCCCGAGGCCGCTCTGATTCTGGATCTCCGGGGCAATGCCGGCGGTCTTCTGTCAGCCGCGGTGGAAGTCTGCGACATCTTTCTCGACGACGGCGTGATCGTGTCGACCAAGGGACGGGGAGTGCATGACGCAGGTGCAGCCGGTGACGATGCTGCCGCCCTCGACGTGAGGCGGGCCACACGCGGCGCCGCGCTTGCCGATCTCCCCATGGCCGTGCTGATCGACGGGCTTACGGCGAGTGCGGCCGAGGTCGTGGCTGCCTGCCTTCAGGACCATGGCCGGGCGATCGTGGTGGGGAGCCGCTCCTTCGGCAAGGGCACCGTGCAGTCGATCATGCCTTTGTCAGACGGCAGTGGCGTCGTAAAGCTGACCACGTCGGAATATTTGCGGCCCAGCCGCGTCAACATCCACCGGCGAAACGATGAAGAGAGCGACTCGACCTGGGGGGTGAGTCCGGACAGGGGCTATGAGATCACCCCCACGGGCAGGCAGATCGAGTCCTTCCAGGCGTGGCGACAGATGCGCGATGTCGTGCCGGCGAAGGGCGGGCTCGCAGCGACGCCCCAGCCGCCGTCACTGGCAGTTTTGCCGAGACGCGTTGATCCGGTGCTGGCGACGGCGCTTGACGCTCTCGGCGAACGTGATTGAGTGACGGCACGTTTTCAACACGGCACACGCGTGTGAGTCAGATCGCACCACCGCCCCCGGCCCATTGCACGAGTGGCTCAGTTCACATCACCGCGCGGACCTCCGCCGCGAGAAAAAAGCTGCCGGCCACGCAAACCAAGCCGCGGGCCGTGGCGAGCGACCGGGCGACTCGTAACGCCTCGGCTGGTGTCGTGGCGACCTGCGGGGCGGGAAGGCCCGCTCGCCGGCAGGCGTCCACCAGCTGCGTGACCGTCGCGGCCCGGGGATTCGTCGCATAGCGGGTAATGACGATGGAATCGAAGTGGCCACGCACTGCCGCCAGCATCTCCTCGATTTGCTTGTCGGCGCTCGCGGCGAAGACGAGCACTTTCGGCTGAAAGATCTGCGCGGCCGGCGCGAGGGTCGCCACGAGGGACTCCATCGAGGCGACATTGTGTGCCGCATCGAGGATCACGAGTGGACGCTCGCTGATGCGTTCGATTCTGGCGGGCAGACTCACGGTCCGTAGACCCTTCGCCAGCGCCCGATCTGGCACGGGAATTCCACGCGCGTCGAGGCTGCGGGCGGCCATCACGACGAGCGACGCATTGATCGCCTGGTGCTCACCTCGCATGACGAGTGGAAAGACATGACCGTCGCTGGAGGGCGCGCCGGCGAATGTCACCGCCACACGGCCGGGCGCAAGCGGATCGGCCGGTGAGTCGCTCGCGTTGTGCGGCAGATAAGAGACTTGAAAATCTCGCCCCAATTGCAGGAGCGGCGCCCGTCGTCGGGTGGCGGTCGCTTCGATCACACGACGTGCCGCCGGATGGATGGCGGCCGAGATCACCGGACAGCCGCGCTTGATGATTCCGGCCTTTTCCGTGGCGATCCGGCCGATTGTGGAGCCGAGCAGATGCATGTGATCGAGGCTGATGCTGGTGATGATCGACAGCACCGGGATCGAGACGTTCGTGGCGTCGAGGCGACCACCCAGCCCGGTTTCGAGTACGGCGAGATCGACGCGGCATCGCGCGAAGTGCACGAACGCAACGGCTGTCAGCACTTCGAACCAGGTCGGCCCGCTGCCACCGCTCCGGCCCGCGGCCTGATCCATCTGCTCGACTGCTGGGATCACCACGTTGAAGGCACGCACGAGGTCGGCTGCGGAGATCGGGCGGCCGCCCACGCAGATGCGTTCTTCAAGAGCGTCTACATGTGGCGACATGTAGCGGCCCACCCGGTGGCCTGCCGCCTGGAGCACTGCCGCCAGCATGGCGACGGTCGAGCCTTTCCCCTTCGTGCCTGCCACGTGGACCACCGGAAACTCACGGTGCGGATTTCCAACGGCAGCCAGCAACCGCCGCACCCGCGTGAGCCCAAACGTGCCGGGTGGCGCAGCAGTGGGCACCGCCCGTTCAAAGTTGATGCGACGGTCGAGCCAAGCGAGGACCGACGCCCGCGTATGCTGCTCTTTGCGTGAACCGGGCATCTTCCTCAGACTCCCACAACGACCCTTGCTGCCACGGTCCGCCGGGATGTGTTTCTCGGTGCGGCTTGGTGGTCCATGACGGCGGAAATGCTCCGACGACCACTGCTCTGCGAGTGTACCGTTGAAATGGCGGCGCCGGGCCCCGCGTCGGAGGCCAAAGCGGCCTTGACCCCCGGTCGGCGTTTCCAGACCCTCCCGTGGCCTGTCCCGCCGTCGGCATCCTGCTCCGCGTCGCGTTGTGCCCCCATGATGTTGTCCCCCATCGCATCGAGCCAGCCAGCCACCCGCCAGTCGCGGCATCGTGCGGCTGCGTGGCGTTGGGGGGCCGTGCTCTGTGCGGCCGTGCTGTGCAGAACAGGCTGGCCGCAGGAGCCACTGCCGGCACCAGACGGGGCCGCCGTCGCAGCTCCCGGCGAACCGATCCTCGTCCCGCCCCCTGGTTCTGAGGCTGCTCTGCCCGCTGTGGGCGAGCCGCCGCCGATGTACATCGCCGATCCGCTCAATGCCGATGGCTTTGCCGGCATCCCCGTCGGTGCCGCAGCAGACATGCTCCCGAACTGGCCCCGCTGGTTCGCCGGTGCCAGTGGCCTTGTCATGACACGGACGCTCCCTGCTGGCACCGCCACCATGCAGCCGTCAGGGGGCGTACAACTCTCCACCAGCAACGCCGCAGCCACATGGCCCGGGGGCATCGATCTGCACGTGGGCCGCTGGTTTGGTCCGCGGCAGCAGCATGCCGTCGAGTTCATCTACTGGGGTGTGTATGGCATCGGCTCGGCCGCGACCGCCACGGCGAGTCCGTCTTCTTCAATCAACGCCATTCCTCAGGCACCTGGCGTGGTCGTCGGAGCCACGCCAGCCTCGGCGTGGCTCACCAACTCGGCGGCGCAGCAGATCGGTCGCTCCGATCTCGTCAACGACGTCGAGATCAACTGGCTCTATTCGCTGTGGGAACGGCCGGAATTTCTGTCGCAGGATCCGGCGGCCCCGAGCCGTCGGATCAATCTCATGTGGCTGGCGGGGTTTCGATTCTTTGAGCTGCAGGACGTGCTGACGCAGACGAGTTTCCCCGGCGGCAGCGGCACTCCCGGCACCCTCGATCTCGGCGTGGCTACCAACAACAACCTTTACGGCGCTCAGGTGGGTGCGAAGTTCGACTGGCGATTCCTGCCGCAGGTTCGTTTTTCAACGGTGCCAAAGTTCCTGATCGCCGGCAACTCGATCACGAACACGACGACGCTCGCCACCGGCTCGGGCACGGTGGCCACGTTTGCCTCGGGGTCTCCCGTCAACGCCCACTCGACACTGGGAGTATTTTCCTGGCTGGGGTCGGTCGATACGGGCGTGGCCTGGGACGTGACCGAACGCTGGACCCTCTCAATGGGTTATCGTGTGGTCGGCGTGGGCAACATCGCGCAGGCCGATAGTCAGTGGCCGGCGGTGATCTCGAGCCCGGCGAGCATCACCGGCATCGACGCCGGTTCGAGCACGATCATCCACGGCGGCTTCGCGGGATTCGAAGGCCGTTACTGAATACACGCGAAACACCGGCATCCTGCCGGTTTTCGCTTGGCGGGCCTCCGCCCGCAGGCGAGAGCCGGGCATCCTGCCCGGCAGTTGGGCGATGTTGCCGCTTGGCGGGGCTCCGCCCGCAGGCGTGGGCCGGGCGTCCTGCCCGGCAGTTGGGCGATGCTGCCGCTTTACGGGGATCCTACCCGGCGTTCCTCGCTGCAGCGGCCTGGCCGCCCGATTTTGAGGAGCCGGTCGGAGGCACGCGCAGGAGTCCGGTGAATTCTGCGACTCACGAGCGATTCACGATTCGTCCACGAGCCTCCTGTAGCAGAATCCGCCGGCGACGAGCATGCCGCAGACTGGCGAACCAGTGCGTGCCCGTCAGCACCCGCCTCAGACACTTCAGCCTATGTGACAACGGGCGTCCACCGGAGACTGCAAGGACCCCTGCCGAATACAAGTCGTGGTCGTGGTATTCTGCACCGATTCCCACCCTTCTTCCGCGAGGTCTCTTCGATGCCAACGCCCCAAGCCGCCAGCGATCTCTCCGTCAAAAAGTGCGTGCCCTGCGAAGGGGGCGTGCCGAAATACTCGTCGGCCGAAGCCGAGGCGCAGCTGGCAGCGCTGCCCGCCTGGCGGCTCACGCACGACGGCACGCGGATCCGCCGCGACTGGACGCTGCGAAACTTTCGTGAGTGCATTAAGCTGATCAATACCGTTGGGGCGCTGTCGGAACGGGAGCAGCACCACCCCGACCTCCACCTCGAGGGCTACCGCTGCGTATGGATCGAGATCTATACGCACGCCATCGGCGGCCTTTCCGAAAACGACTTCATCCTCGCGGCGAAGATCGACACGGCGGCTCCCGTGGTCGCAACGAACAGCGAGTCAGCGAACTCGCCTCAGGCGTGAATGCCGGAATAGGTCTCAGCCGCCGCAGTAGTCGATCGCCCGCGCGATCTCGCTCTTGAGATCCTTGCGGGCCACGATGCGGTCGATGAAGCCGTGCTCCAGCAGGAACTCGCTCGTCTGGAAGCCCTTCGGCAGTTCCACGCGGATCGTGGCCTTGATCGTCCGCGGGCCGGCGAAGCCGATCAGGGCTCGCGGCTCGGCGAAGCAGAGGTCGCCGAGCGAGGCAAAACTCGCGGCCACACCGCCCATGGTCGGATTGGTGAGGACGGAGATGAACAGTCCTCCGGCCTGCGAATGTCGGGCGAGTGCCGCCGACACCTTCGCCATCTGCATCAACGAGAGGATGCCTTCGTGCATGCGGGCACCACCACCGGAGGCGCTGATGATGATCAGTGGCAGCTTGCCAGCCGTGGCCCGCTCGACGAGCCGCGTGAGCCGCTCTCCGACCACGCTCCCCATGCTTCCCATGATGAAGGAGGAGTCGGTCACGCCGCAGGCCACGCGTCGGGCGCGGATCATGCCGGTGCCGGTGACGACCGCGTCACGCATCCCCGTTCTCTTCTGCTCGGCCACGATCCGTTCGGCATAGGCCTTCTTGTCACGGAAGCCGAGGGGATCGGTGGGCCGTAGGTTGGCGTCGCATTCCTCGAATGTGCCGTCGTCGAGGAGTTGGGCAATCCGCTGCGCCGCCGACACATACCAATGAAAGCCGCACTGCGGGCAGACGTTCTGCATCTCCTCCGCTTCCTTGCGGTAGATCGTCGCGCCGCAGCCCTCGCACTTCTGCCAGAGCCCCTCTGGCACGCCGCGTTTTGTCCGCGGGGCGGTCGCCGATTCGGCAGGCTCCGCTGGCAGCCGCGTGGCGACCTCAGCTGGCTCGGTTCCGGCGCTGGCGGAGTTGCCAGAGGCCGTGCCGACGGCTGTGGTTACGGTAGTCGGTCGCGGTGAGCGGCGGCGTTCCATGCGATGATTTCAACGCGCGTTGAAGCACGGTCTGAGAGAGGATGTCGGCGAAGCCGCTGCAACGGCGCGACGCATTGTAGCCCGGGGCTTGCCTCTCCCGCTGCGCCGAAATTGGCGGTGTGCGGCGTGGAACTCGGCTGTGTTTTTGCGGGCTGTGGCGGCTCAGATCGGGGTCGGCTGGTAGCGATCAACGCGGGGAATGCGGGCCCACTGGGACGCCACGGGGATTTCCCTGAGGGGCTCGCCGTGCGGATCGCGGGCCCAGAGGTCACCCATCGACTCTCCCGCCACAAGCCAGTAGACGAGACGGTCGAGAGGTTCAGGAACAACGATCGCCACGCGGCCTTCCGTGTATCGACGGAGGAGTTTTTCGAGCACCCGATCGACCCGTTCGCAGGCCTCCTCCAGCAGTTCGCCTTCGGGAGGCGCGACAGCCCACGGATTGTCCTGCCACTGCCGATAGAGCCGCGGTTGCTTACGGCGAATGTCATCCACGAGCAGCCCCTGCCAGAGCCCTTGGTCGAGGTTATGCAGGTCTTCGATGACCCGCGGCTTGAGTCCCATGGATCGGCCGATGATCCGGGCCGTTTCCAAGGCACATTGCTCCTCTGAAGAGACGAGCGCGAGCACCGGACCGTCAGCCAGCAGGGTGGCGGCGTGTTCTGCTTCGGTGACGCCTGCCGGGCACAACGGTATGTCGACCACGCCGCGAATCCGGCCCTGCATTTCGAAGTCGGTGGCACCGGCACGGATCACGATCAGAGAATCGGGCATTGAGTGGGCATTGGCTCCAGAGGAAAAGCATTTCCCGCGGCGGCGATGCCGTCGGGAAAACAGGTTCGCTGCGGCTGTGCCATCAGACGGCACTCCGGGCGAGTTGTTCGAGTTCGGTGATGGCCTTGGCGTAGTCGTGCGATCGGATCACGGCGCTGCCTGCCACGATCAATTCCGCACCGGCAGCCGCCACGGCACCGATGGTTTCGGTCGAGATGCCACCATCAACCCCCAGCCGGAACGAGTCGCCGCGTTGGGAACGCAGCGCCGCGAGTTGGGAGAGCTTTGCGAGCGCCACAGGGTTGAATGCCTGACCGCCAAACCCTGGTTCCACGCTCATCACGAGGACGCCGTCGCAGACATCGAGATAGGGCTCGATCCGATCGATGGGTGTGCCCGGACTGATGGCGAGATGGGCCCGGGGACCGAGCGACGCAATGGTCTTGAGGGTCTGCCTGGGATCGGTGAGTCCTTCCAGATGAACGGTCAGGATGTCGGCTCCGGCCTGTGCGTAGGCTTCGACACACGTCTCCGGTTGCTCGACCATGAGGTGGACCTCGAGCGGTCTCTTCGCGGCCCGTCGTACGGCCTCGACCACCACCAGACCGTAGGTCAGTTGCGGCACGAAGCGGCCATCCATGACGTCGAGATGAAGGGCGGCCGCACCGGCCGATTCCAATCGCTCGACCTCCCTGGCCAAGTGTCCAAAATCGCAGAGCAGGAGGGCCGGAAGAACCACGGGACCGCGGGCATCAAGCGTGGCCGCCAACTGATCGAAAGCCTGTCCTGCCGGAGGATTCACGTGTGTGCGGAGCAGAAGTTTGTGGCGCTGGCTACCATGCCAGCTGCCATGGCCCGCATTGTAACACGGCCGAGGAGGGGGGCTGGTTCCAACGCCGGGAAGGTCTGGTCGACCCATCTGCAAACGCTTTCCGTACAAAGACTTGGAGAAAGGAACGCAACGCCATGGCCGCCACATCAGGAGCCGCGCTCGAGGGGGTGCTTCACAGCCGGCTTTCGCCGGCCGACCGAGAGCAGATCGAACGACGGGTGCAGCAGATCGGCCGCGGACTGTTGGAGCAGTCGCTCGCCGCCGAGCCCACGGCCGTCTCTCCGGAGTGGTGGGCGCAGCAGGCGGGAGAGTGGGCCACGCATGACGACGATCTGAAAGTGCGGCTGTTTCGGCTCGTCGACTGCATGCCGATGCTGGAGGATCCCGCCTCGCTCGATCGTCACCTCCGCGAATACATCGACGATGACGTCATCACGCGACTGCCCTCGTCGCTACGGGTGGCGCTCCAGGCTGCCCGGAGCGGCCTCCTCGCACCGCTGGCAGCCCGGGCGATCCGGGCTGCGGTGCTCGCTCAGGCCCGCCGGTTCATCGCCGGCTCGAATCCGGCGGAGGCGGCGTGGGCGGCGCTCGCCCAGCGCCGCCGCCACCGCGGCTTTACGCTCGACCTGCTCGGGGAGGCGGTGACGAGTGAATCGGAGGCCGATGCCTACGCCGACGCCTACACGCGACTGCTCACCGAACTGCCCCGCCTTGCCGCAGCCTGGCCCGCCGACCCGCTGGTGGACGACGGTCCCGACGGGCCGATGCCGCGGGTGAACGTCTCACTCAAGCTCTCCGCGCTCGACAGCCAGTTCGACGCCATCGATCCACTGGGCACCTCGCATCGCGTGCTTGCGCGTCTGCGGCCGCTGTGGCGATTGGCCCGCGCCCATGACGCACAGGTGCACATCGACATGGAGAGCCACGCCACGAAGGACCTGACGCTGGCCATCTTTCGGCAGATCGCCATGGAGGACGAGTTTCGTGACTGGCCCCATTGCGGGGTGGTCGTGCAGTGTTATCTCCGCGAGTCGCTGCGCGACCTCGAGTCGCTGGCTGCGTGGGCGCGAGACCGCGGCACGCCGGTCTGGATCCGGCTCGTCAAGGGTGCCTACTGGGACTTCGAGACGGTGCATGCCGAGGCCGCCGGCTGGCCCGTGCCCGTCTGGCAGCAGAAGTGGCAGACCGATGCCTGCTACGAGGCGGCGACCACGTTTGTCATGGAGCACGCGACGACGCTGCGGCCGGCGCTCGGGAGCCACAATCTACGGTCGCTCGCGCATGGCATGGCGGTGGCTGAACACCTGGGCATCGACCGGCGGGGCATCGAGATGCAGATGCTGCATGGCATGGGCGATCCGGAGAAGGAGGCGGTGACCGCCGCCGGATGGCGACTTCGCATTTACATGCCCTATGGTGAACTCGTGCCCGGGATGGCCTATCTCGTCAGGCGGCTCCTTGAGAACTCGTCGAACGACTCGTTTCTCCGTGCGGGCTTCGTGAAGCACGTGGCGCCCGCCACGCTGCTCGCGGCACCAGCGCCGGTCGCGAACGCCGACAACGCGGGTGCTGACCCTCCGGCCGCGGCCGGGCCTCTCGCAGCGATCGGATTTCGCAACGAGCCGCTCGCCGATTTTTCGATCGAAGCGTCGCGGCGGTCCATGGAGGAGGCGGTCGCCCGACTGGCCACCGGCTTGGCGGCACGACCGGTCGCGGTAGCAAGTGTGATCGACGGCCACCGCGTGGAGTCTGGGGACGTGTTTCCGCGTCATGATCCGTCGGATCATGACCGACTGATCGCAAACGTGGCAGCGGCCACGCCCGCGGATGCCGACCGCGCGGTCACGGTGGCCCGGCAGGCGTTGCCTTTCTGGAATCAGATCGGCTGGGAACGGCGGGCGGGCATTCTCGAGAAGGCTGCGGACA
>Ga0304730_1003535_pt1 | contig 10486 bp, 9 predicted proteins | sample M_130628_MF_Meta_FD_190474 | JGI IMG/M metagenome (GOLD analysis project Ga0304730, IMG submission 190474) | Freshwater microbial communities from Lake Montjoie, Canada to study carbon cycling - M_130628_MF_MetaG (v2) (version 2) | ecosystem: Environmental > Aquatic > Freshwater > Lake | place...
TCCAGCCACTTGAAGTGTGCTCTTTGGTTTGCGTGTACTGCACATCCAAGCCGACGAGTTCACTCAACCGCAGTCCGCTTGAGTAGAACAGCTCAAAAATCGCCCGGTCTCGCAACGAGATTGGGTTGGTCTGTGCCAGCAGCACAGGCGCTTCAAGAAGCGCCTGAGTTTGATCGACCGATAAGGCTTTGGGCAGACCCCGCGCTGCCTTGGGGGCGCGAACGTCGGCGGCGGGGTTGAGCGCCATGCCACTTTGGGGTGCCCACCACTTGTAAAAGCCGCGCCAAGACGCAAGCATTCGGGCCAGACTACGAGGGCCCAGTCCCTGGCCGTGTAGTCGAGCTAAAAATTGTCGAATGTTGCCGTTCACCAAAGACTGCAGCGGTCTGTCTTGGGCCAGTTGCACTAACTGTTGCAGATCGCGCTGATAGGCAGAAAGGGTGTGCGGCGAATAGCGCCGGTTTTGCTCAAGATGTCTGAGCCACTGCCCTGCCGCTTCTGGCAACTCAGGGGCAGGCGGCACACCAGTTGTCGTTTGACCTGCCTCGGCATTCTTTGAGCCTGTTGTGCTGGCAGGTTTGGGAGGCGACATCAGCTGTTCGCTCAGTCAATGGTGAACGACACGTCATTCGCCCTGAGGGACGCCAGCGGGCTTGAGCCGCGACAGTGCGGCACTCGCAAGATTGCTGACGGTTTGTAAAAAGGTCGTGCCCATGTCGGGGGCAAAGCGGTCTGGGTCATCTGAGCCTAACACCATTAGACCAAAGGCGGGCTCTAAGGGCTTGGCGCGTAACGATAGGATTGCGAGCGAGGCCGGTTTTTTGTGTAACCAACTGACGGCAGTGAAATCAGTGTTTGAGCCGCAATAGGGTGCTGCCAACGTATTGGCAAAGTCATGCACTGAGGCATCGACTGGGACGCCAACCCCTTCAGCAGGTACGTCTAACCCCCAGACGCGCAGCGCGACCTCTTGCAGATTAAATTGCTCGGCTAAGCCAAGGGCGACTTCACCGGGCAGGCGCAGTGGCGACTGCTCAGCGAGCATGCGTGTACACCAAAGATTTAACTTGGTGGTGGTGGCCTCGTTTAAAGCGCCGTTTCGTACAAGCTCAGCTAGGCGAAATTCAAATTCGCGCAAGCGCTCGCGCAGCGTCAAAATCTGCCGCTCGCCTAATGAAATCGTGCGCGACTGATGCGGGTGAGGAACTTCGATTGTTGAAAAAATATCCGAGTATTCAACAAAAAAATCCGGATGTTCTTGTAAAAATTTTGCGATGGTGTGCGCGGTATTTATCATGTCGAAGGTCTCGTTAAGGAAGGAATCGAGGCGACCAATTGATCGATATCAATGCTGCCAGAAAAAACCGTGGTGGCCGGGCCTGTCATACGCAGCTGGGTGCCATCGAACGCCACGGTGAGCCAACCGCCGTGGGTACGCACGCGCACCGGCGATTCAAGCAGCCCTTGTCGAACGCCTGCCGCGACCGCCGCACAGGCACCCGTGCCGCAGGCCAAGGTTTCGCCAGCGCCACGTTCGTATACACGTAAATAGATCGTGTGCGGATCAACGATTTGCATAAAACCTGCGTTGACTCGCCGCGCAAACCTTGGGTGCGACTCGATGAGAGGGCCAAGCAACGCCACGGGCGCGGCTTCGACATCACTGACAACTTGCACGGCATGCGGATTTGAAATGGCAACGGCTGAGAGCCAAACTGTTTGTGGTGGGGTGGTGGCAAGCTCGACCCCATAAAGCGTGTCTTGACCCTGCGTTTTTTTAGGAAGGCCTTGGATATCAAAGGGCAGATCGGCTGCAGAAAAGCGTGTTTGCCCCATTTCGGAGGTGACTTCGCCATTAGGTAGCTCTTCGAGGGTAATGAGCCCTGTTGCGATCTCGGCTCGCAGGGGGTTACGCGACGACAGTTTTTGCTCGTGCACAAAGCGTACAAAGCAGCGCGTTCCGTTACCGCAATGTTCGACCTCGGTACCATCGGCATTAAAGATGCGGTAACGAAAATCGGCCTCAGGGTGCAGCGGGGTGTCGACCAACAAAATTTGGTCACAGCCCACGCCAAATTGTCGGTGCGCAAGCGCTCGCGCGCGCGCTGGGGTCATGTCAATGGCTTGCCTGACCCCGTCTAGCATGACGAAGTCGTTGCCCGCCCCGTGCATTTTGGTAAAGTTCCATATCATCGTGCCATTATCCCTTATTCACCCTGTCAGGACGTAGGGGATTCGCCATAATTCGGCAAATTGGCATAAAATTGCAACAGTCGCTGAGTTAACCGACAACTTGCGGAGCGACTGAGTTGGGTCAAGACTGAAATGTCTGGCCGACAAAAAAATAATTCTGCTAAAGCGTCGCGCCCAGTCCAACGTCTTAACAGGTGAAGGTTCAGGGGTGCAACGCACCTCCTTAACCCACCTCTGGCTTTGCCAGTATAGGACGTGAGCATGTCTACTAAATCAAACGATTTTCTCTTTACCTCTGAGTCCGTGTCTGAAGGTCACCCTGATAAGGTTGCCGATCAGGTGTCTGATTCGATTCTTGATGCAATTTTTACCCAAGATCCCCATGCACGTGTCGCGGCCGAAACGTTGTGTAACACCGGCTTGGTGGTGTTGGCCGGTGAAATCACTACCACTGCCAACGTCGATTACATCCAAGTTGCACGTGACACCATTAAGCGTATCGGCTATGACAACACCGATTACGGTATCGATTACAAAGGTTGCGCGGTCTTGGTGGCGTATGACAAGCAATCGCCTGATATCGCCCAAGGAGTTGATCGCGCGTCTGATGATTATCTGAATCAAGGTGCCGGCGACCAAGGTTTGATGTTTGGTTATGCCTGCTCTGAGACCCCTGATCTGATGCCCGCGCCGATTTGGTACGCGCACCGCTTAGTGCAGCGTCAAAGCGAATTGCGTAAAGACGGTCGCTTGCCTTGGCTGCGCCCTGATGCAAAATCACAAGTGACCTTTCGGTATGTCAATGGCAAACCCGTTGAAGTCGACACCGTGGTGTTGTCAACACAACACGCGCCCGAAATCACTCTCGACGAAATCAAAGCGTCAGTGATCGAACACATTATTCGCCCAAGCTTTCCGGCAGAGTTGTTGACGCCAAAGACCAAATTCTTGGTGAACCCAACCGGTCGTTTCGTGATCGGCGGCCCCCAGGGCGATTGCGGGTTAACGGGTCGCAAAATCATTGTGGATACCTACGGCGGTGCCTGCCCCCACGGCGGTGGCGCGTTCTCGGGTAAAGACCCCTCAAAGGTTGACCGCTCGGCCGCCTATGCCGCCCGCTATGTTGCCAAAAACATTGTGGCTGCTGGTTTGGCAACACAGTGTCAAGTGCAAGTCAGCTACGCAATTGGCGTAGCTGAGCCGATCAACATCACCGTTTACACCGAAGGCACAGGCGTGATTTCGGATGACGCCCTTGCCTTATTGGTGCGCGAGCACTTTGATCTGCGTCCAAAAGGCATCGTCAATATGCTCGACTTATTGCGTCCGATCTACACCAAGACAGCAGCCTACGGTCACTTTGGTCGTAACGAGCCCGAGTTCACATGGGAAGCGACCGACAAAGCCGCTGCACTGAAAAAGGCAGCCGGTAAGTAATGTTGGTGTTGGTCTAGCGGCCACGATTGCTTCAGTGATGTAACTGGATAAACGCAGTAAAAAATGCCCCTACACAGAGAGATTTGTGTAGGGGCATTTTTACGCGAGTGGGATCGCGATGCTATGCTGCGCTGATGACTTCATCGACTCAACACACCAACCACCTCTCAAGCGCCGAAACAGCCCCCGAAGTGGGCCAACCCGGCGCAGCAGACTCGCCTTGCGTAGCCGTCTGCTCAACCCTCTTTGACGATATCTGCCGCGGCTGCGGGCGCACCGTCATGGAAGTGTCAAACTGGGTCTTTATGGACGACGCCGAAAAACAAGCCGTGTGGGTCAGAATCCGTGCCGAAGGCTACCCAAGGCGCCCCGGCACGACTTAAAACTTTTAGGCTAACGCAAACCCCAAGGTCAGACCGGAGACACCTAAATTTGCTCAGCACAATTTAGGTGCGTAGAGTCTGACCGTGCGCAGGCAAAGAACAAAACTCACACGCCCAAACCCATAAGCCCCGCGAGCAACCTACTTATCAGACAACACAGTCCCAGCCAGCTTCTCAGACATCTTAGCGACAGCAGTGTGATCCTGACCAGGCCCGAGCATCGCAGCCGAGGCTGCCCACATCTCACGGCACAGCGCGGCAAACGGCGTTGGCGTGTTGGTATCTTTGCCAATCCCCAACGCAATGCTTAAGTCTTTGACCATCAAGTCCAGACCAAAACCCGCGTTGTACTGACCTGACAACACAAACTGTTTGAATTTTTTCTGCGTTGAGTTGTTCATGCCGGTTGAAGAGTTCAACACGTCGACCATCGCAGCAGGATCCAGACCAAAACGCTTACCGATCAGCAAAGCCTCAACCCCGATCAAAAAGCCACCCGCAGAGACTAGATTGTTAAGCGCTTTCATGGCGTGAGCCGAGCCGACATCACCGGTTGGGGTAATCGAAGTGCCCATACAGGACAAGACCGGGCGCACACGCTCGAGTAAAGCTGCGCTACCACCAAACATAATGGCCAGTTCGCCAGTTTTGGCGCGCGGTACGCCGCCCGATACTGGGGCATCAACCAAATGACCCTTGGCGGCCGCGACCTGCTCAGCCAGCGTGCGGGTGATAGTGGGCACGCCCGAGCTCATTTCGACGATCACGGCGTCAGGGCGTAGGCCTGCCAACACGCCGTCTGGGCCATTGAGCACGGCCTCAACGATCGCGCTGGTGGGCAAGATGGTGATGATGATGTCGGACGCCGCAGCCAGCGCACGATTGGAAGTGGCAACCGTGCCACCGATCTCTTTGCAAAAGGCTTGGGCGCGTTCGGCCGAAGCGTCAACAATTTGAAGGGGGTAGCCGGCTTTGTGCAATAAAGCGGCCATGGGCCATCCCATGCTACCTACACCGACAAAACCAATGGTTGGTTGAGCGCTCATGTTTGACGTGCCTTTTTTAAAGTAGATTCAATTGAGCCTGATTGTCTGTGTTTGGCTTTACTCGTGTCAAGTGAGGAGTCGATCAGCGGGCTTGACAAGCACCGCGGGCAGCTCTCAGAATGACCCACGAGTTAGCATAACGGTAAGCTCTCAAAACGAATGAGTCGCAAGTCGAGTACAGCGATCAACTCTCAGAACGACTAACAAGCCGAGCAAAACGGCATCCGGAGACACCATGACACTACCTAATTACGAAATTTTTGCACTGCGCTACGCCACCATGCCTAAGCGCACGCGTCGCGAGAACTTCATCACCCACGACCCACACGATGAGCCCATGCCCATGGATTATTTCGTGTGGCTGATTCGTGGCGAGGGTAGAACCATCATGGTGGACACTGGCTTTAACGCCGAGCAGGCTAAACAACGAGGCCGTACGCTGACGCGCTGCCCCGTGGGGTCTTTGGCATTGTTAGGCGTTGCTCCTGAAGATGTCCAAGATGTCGTGATCACACACCTGCATTACGACCACGCAGGCAATATCGACTTGCTACCCAATGCCAAGTTTCATATTCAAGATGGCGAAATGGATTACGCATGTGGGCGACACATGTGTCAGGGCCTGTTTAGGCACGCTTATAACGTCGAGGATGTTGTCGCGCTGGTGCGCCGCGTGTACGCAGACCGAGTCGTGTTTCACGATGGTCGCGAAACGCTTTGCCCCGGGATTGAGTTGATGAAGATTGGTGGCCATACAAAGGGCCTGCAATCGTTACGTGTGCACACCGCGCGCGGTTGGGTGGTACTGGCTTCAGACGCCAGCCATTACTACGAAAACATGGAAAAACCCTCGCCGTTTCCGATTGTGTTTCATCTAGGCGAAATGCTAGACGGCTACGGTATTTTGCGTGACGCAGCGGATTCGCCTCAGCATATCGTGCCCGGGCATGATCCACTGGTGCGGGCGCGTTACCCGTTTCATGGCGATCCAGCCAACGATATTGTCGCGTTGCACTTGCCGCCGAAGGGCTAACATTTCGTTACAAAATAAACGAGCAATACGTATTGCAAGCGAGGTCGCAAGCATTTTAAAATTGCGCAATGGAAACACGACTCACTCGCTTAGAAGCCCTCATCCCAACCCTCGCAACACGCGAGGATTTGGCCTGCCTCGAAACTCGTATGTCGGCCTCAATTGCCAGGGTCGAAACAACGTTACACAGCGAAATGAGCAAGCTGACGTGGCGGATCATGGCGCTGTTAGCAGGATTGTTGCCCAGCCTGTTTGCGGCAGCTGTGTACGTGACCAAATACACGAACTGAACTAAGTAAAAAATCCTTTGGATGCAAGAGGTTGTAGGCTTGATCCGGGCAAAAACCCCTCGCCTTCAAGAGGTTGTACCGCAACATTTTGCTGCAAGTGCAAAATAAACGCGCTACAATAGCTTTGCTTTTGAGGAGCGTTGCGACGGATCCAATGCAGTATGCCGATCCGCCAGGCTCATAAGCTTCTACGTTACCGTTGGTGCTTTTGCCAACCTTAACGGCGCTCACCCAATCCTGCCAGACAGCGATTGCGGTGGTGCTCAAGTTCACCCCAACATCGCATTGCTGAGCAGGCTCACCGGAGCCTTCTTGCCATGACTGTTGCTACACAAAAATTTACTGACTTCTACGTTGCTGACCTCTCTCTTGCAGAGTGGGGCCGTCGCGAAATCCAGATCGCTGAAACTGAAATGCCAGGCCTGATGGCCACACGTGCTGAGTTCAGCAAAACGAAGCCATTGAAGGGCGCCCGTATTACAGGCAGCCTGCACATGACGATTCAAACGGCTGTGCTCATCGAAACACTGCAAGCGCTGGGTGCTGAAGTGCGTTGGGCATCGTGCAATATTTATTCAACCCAAGACCACGCTGCAGCCGCAATTGCCGCAGTTGGTACGCCAGTGTTCGCCAAAAAAGGCGAAACCTTGGTTGAGTACTGGGATTACACCCATAAGATTTTTGAATGGCCAGGCGAGCATCAAGCCAATATGATTTTGGATGATGGTGGCGATGCCACACTGTTGTTGCATCTGGGCACCAAGGCCGAGTCAGATTTGTCGGTATTAAACAGCCCAAGCTCTGAAGAAGAAGTGGTGTTGTTTGCTGCGATCAAAGCCACGATCAAGCGCGATCCAAAGTGGTACTCCTCGCGTTTAGCCCAGATCAAGGGCGTGACCGAAGAAACCACCACAGGCGTCTTGCGCTTGTACAACATGTCAAAGAAAGGCGAACTCGCCTTTGCGGCGATTAACGTCAATGATTCAGTGACCAAGTCAAAGTTTGACAACCTCTACGGTTGCCGTGAGTCGTTGGTTGACGCGATTAAGCGTGCGACCGATGTCATGATCGCCGGTAAAGTTGCAGTGGTGGCAGGTTACGGCGATGTGGGTAAAGGTTCGGCTCAAGCCTTGGCAGCTTTGCGCGCTCAAGTTTGGGTCACTGAAATCGACCCGATCTGCGCACTGCAAGCGGCGATGGAAGGCTTCAAAGTGGTCACTATGGAAGAGGCCGCCGATAAGGCTGACATCTTCGTGACTGCCACGGGTAACTACAACGTCATCACGCGTGCCCACATGGACCGCATGAAAGACCAGGCAATCGTTTGCAACATCGGTCACTTCGATAACGAAATCGATGTCGTCGGTATCGAAAATCTGGTGTGGGAAGAAATTAAGCCACAGGTTGACCACGTGATTTTCCCTGACGGCAAGCGCATTATCTTGTTGGCAAAGGGCCGCTTGGTGAACTTGGGTTGCGGTACTGGCCACCCCTCGTTTGTGATGTCATCATCGTTTACCAATCAAACGATGGCACAGATCGAACTGTTTAGCCGTAACGAACAGTACACCTCGGGTCAGGTCTATGTGTTGCCTAAGCACCTTGATGAAAAAGTCGCTCGTTTGCATCTCGACAAAATTGGCGCACACTTGACAAAACTGACGCCACAACAAGCTGCCTATATCAGCGTCAAGCAAGATGGCCCCTTCAAGGGCGAACAGTACCGTTACTAAGCCACTAGCCGTGCGGCCTCGTCTGCAGTTTTAGGCAAGGTCGCATGGTCAGGCCGGTTGTCCGCTACGTTTCACTCACCTGGGGTTCGCCATGACTTTGTTACTTGTCTGGATACTAAATGCAGTTGCCTTATTGGTCGTTGCATATATTTTGCCCGGCATTGCTGTAGCGAGCTTTTGGTCTGCGATGTGGGCAGCGTTGGTGCTCGGTTTGATCAACATGTTGGTGAAACCTTTGTTTGTGCTGTTGACCTTGCCGATCACGATCGTGACCGTTGGCTTGTTTTTGTTTGTGATCAACGCGCTGATGTTTTGGCTGGCGGGTTCACTCTTCAAAGGCTTTCGGGTCGATGGCTTTTGGTGGGCAGTTGGGGGCGCGTTGTTATACAGCTTGATTTCCAGTTTCTTGACGAACTTAATCAATAAATAATCAATGACGATGCAAGCAAGCACGGCGTTTAGCCTAGAGTTTTTTCCGCCTCGCGATGACGCTGCGAAGCAGCGGTTGGTTGCGGGCGCCCAACAGATGTTGGTGATAGATCCGGTTTACTGCAGTGTCACATTTGGCGCAGGTGGTTCGACCCGTGATGGCACGTTTGATACGGTGCGTGTGTTGCGTGAGTTGGGCCGCGATGCGGCGCCTCACTTGTCTTGTATCGGGTCAAGTCGAGACGAGCTCAAGTCGTTGTTACAGTTATATCGTAAAGAGGGTGTGCGCCGTATTGTGGCCTTGCGTGGTGATATGCCTTCGGGCATGGGCGCCGATGCTGCCGGTGCGTTGCGGCATGCCAGTGATTTGGTTGACTTGATTCGCCACGAAACCGGTGATTGGTTTCATATTGAAGTGGCGGCTTACCCTGAGATGCATCCTCAGGCGGCAGGGCCTGAACATGACTTGACGCACTTTGTGAATAAGGTGCGGGCCGGTGCAGACAGTGCGATTACGCAGTATTTCTTTAATGCAGATGCATACTTTGATTTTGTCGATCGCGCGCAGGCTAAAGGCGTGAATATCCCGATCGTGCCGGGCATCATGCCTATCACCAACTATACGCAGCTCATGCGGTTTTCAGAAATGTGTGGGGCTGAAGTGCCGCGCTGGATCCGCTTGCGGCTGGCAGAATTGGGCGACGACAAAGAGTCGATTCGCGCCTTTGGTACCGAGGTAGTCACAGATTTGTGCCAAACTTTGTTGGATAACGATGTGCCAGGCCTACACTTTTATACCTTGAACAACGCCGAGGCGACGCTCGCAATTTGGCGAGGGTTGACTGCTTAGCGTCAGACAGTCTGCGCTGCGAAAACTGTCCAATTTAGGCCCGTTAGCTTGGTCTTCAACCCCAGACCTATCGATTTCAAATTAAAAAAAGCCTTCTTTGCAGAAGGCCTTTTTGCCACAGTACCTAAACAATCATCTTAGTCGGCGTATTGATTCGCCGCCTTCAGTAAAGGCGCCCACTTATCGATTTCTAACTTCAGCCATGCTTGCAGTGCCGCTGGAGTCTGTTTGTCGACAGGAACAATTACCGCTCCTAAGTCACCTGCTTTTTGAATCACATCTGGGTCTTTGAGTGCGTCTTGCACAGCTTTATTGACCTTGGTCACGACCTCAGGCGCCATGCCCTTAGGGCCATAAATGCCGTGCCACACCACGATCTCAAAATCTTTCAGACCACTTTCACGTAGGGTCGGTGTATCAGGCAAATACGATAAGCGCTCGGCTGAGGTCACGCCATAAAGTTTGACTGTATTGCCTTTGATTTGTGGCAAAGTCTGGGTGGTTTGATCGCACAGCACATCAAGCTGGCCGCCCAGCAGGGCCACCATGGCTGGAGCCGTACCCGAGTACGGAATTGCAGTAAAGCCTACGCCCAATGCTTGTTGCAACAATGTGCCGCACAGTTGCGAGACTGCACCTAACCCAGCATTGGCCAGATTGATTTTGTCGCCCTGTTCTTTTGCATACTTGATGAATTCAGGCATGGTGTTAGGTGGAAACTTTTTGCTGCCTAACAGCGTCATCGGTACATCGGCAACCAGGCTGATATAGGTAAAGTCGGTGAGCGCGTTGAAAGGTAGTTTGCGATAAAGCGTTGGCGCAGTGGCCATGCCATTATGGTGAATGAACAAGGTGTAGCCATCAGGCGCAGCCTTCGCCACGGCGGTTGAGGCAACAGTGCCCCCCGCACCCAAGCGATTTTCTACAACGACAGTTTGGCCAAGGCTTTTAGACATGGACACGGCTAATGTGCGTGCCAAAACATCTGTCGGGCCACCCGCCGCAAAGGGCACAACCAGTGACACCGGTTTAGTTGGGTAGGCTTGCGCATGGGCAATACCGGCAACAACAGAGGATACGAATCCCGTTGCT
>Ga0304730_1003540_pt1 | contig 10477 bp, 9 predicted proteins | sample M_130628_MF_Meta_FD_190474 | JGI IMG/M metagenome (GOLD analysis project Ga0304730, IMG submission 190474) | Freshwater microbial communities from Lake Montjoie, Canada to study carbon cycling - M_130628_MF_MetaG (v2) (version 2) | ecosystem: Environmental > Aquatic > Freshwater > Lake | place...
CCACCACTTAACAAGGACACTACCGTACCAGTTCCCCCAGCTACTCCAAGATTTACACCTCCTGTATATTCTCCAGAACCTCGATAAGCGTAATTATCTGGAATACCATCGGCAGCTACACCTCCGTTTGCCCCATCATCCAGGCCACCCGCCATTATCAATTTTCCTCCCTGCGTATTTACCGTAACGCCGGCACGCAACCCAATTTCATCAGAATTACCACCCGAAGAAACCTGGCTATTATCGGCATCTGACCAAAAGGTGATATCCCCATTATTAGATTGCACCGTTTTTCCTTCAACATTCACCCAAACCCAGCCTCTGGCTTTAAAGAGTATTTTAGCCCCTGGGGCGGTTGAAAAAAGATTTTCTCTAATTTCAACAAGTGTACCTTGTAAGGTGATTGGCCCGGTTACAGATAAGCCACCAATATGGTCATGTACTATCGCATAATTGTCTGTCGATTTTCCAAGGGTCAAGCCACCCATTCCGTTGGCATCCTGGTCTAATTTAAACCATACCGTATGAAGATTTGCATTAAAGGAAGCATCATTTGACTCCATCGTGAAGGAGCCCGTTCCATTTATCCAAGGTCTATGGTTATCAGTATTCGTGTACCAATTAAATGACTCCCCTCTGATGATAGTATTACCTGCCCCAGGATTGATGGTCAAATAGTCCAGGTTCAATTCACCCGAACCATTAGCCTCCATATCGGCATTAATGGTAATATTTCCTCCTGCCGAAGTGATGGCTTTTCTGTTTAAGTCATTTAAAGTATTTTCAGAATAGAACCCACCGTTCGCATTCAAAGTAATGTTAGAAGCTGCAGTAGCTGTTATATTTGCCCCTGTCTCAATATAACCTGTAGCCTGCAAAAGGATTTCGGCATTATTTACGGTCGTGGTTAAGTTTTGTTGAACAATAAGGTTGCCAGCATAAATACGCATGGCACCATTGGTCGTCATAGGACGTGATAATGTCAAATTAGCGGTATTGGTTGATTTACCGTAGGTAAAACTGCCTAGATTTGTACCGAAATTCCAGTCATCGTCAAAGGTTAAAGAACCAGCATCTCCAGCCCTCGTATAGGTAAAGGCGTTACCTGTGGGTTGAATGGTCAGGTTACCTGTAGTCTGAATGGCAATAGAACCTGCTCCCGCATTATTATTTCGTTGATAGATAGAATTTCCTTCAATCAATATGTTTCCAGAATAGGTATTGGTTCCATCAAAACCGATACGTATGGCATTGGTTGAATTATCGGTGGAGAAACGAATAGAATTACTATATTGACCATCGGATTCCCTGGTATTGGTTCCTCTCAAGGTAATATTTCCCGTTTGAGAGCACACACTGGTACCTTTTCCCAAAATAATTCCTTCCTTGTCGTTAATGGCAGAAGAGAAATTAGCTGCCCCAAGAATTGAGATATTTCCAGAAACCGTTCTGATGGCTACAGTACCATCAGTAGTAATACCATGTCTCCAAGAATTCCCGGCAGAGGCAGCATCAAAGCCATAGCCATTAATATTCATAGCTCCAGAAGTTGTACCAATGGATACGGCACCACTGCTTCCATCTATATTCGTTCCAAAACCAATGGTGTATTTACCCTTTACTTCGCCATTAATCTCGATAGAGCCTGCCGCAGTGGAAATAGATGAATTCCTAATTAAGACGCCAAAATTAATGCCATCATCGTCTCCAGTGTTGAATGATAGTCCGGACATATAAAAATTTCCTCCATTGGTTGTAATGGTGGAACCAACCAGTGAGATACCAGGAAGGTCATCTCTCCAAGTCCTTGCCGCATTGTTACCAACAGTCAATCCATTCCAGGTAACTGTCCCAGAACCACCTCCTGCATGAAAATGTCCCCCATTGGTTTGTATGGTTACGCCATTCATCTGGATATACCCATAATCAGGATCGGTTGAACTCAAAACGGTTCTCAATACAACATTTAAACTTGCGGTAGATGAAGTAATCCCCGTGGCATTGGCAAATACCATATCATTGGCACAATTGAGGGTCAACGTGCGATTAGTTCCACCTGTATATGAAATACTGGCATTGATATTCATGTTGCGGGGCGTCCCACTCTGCCATGGTAAATTTACGGTCAAATCACCCACATTGGAAAGATGGTTGGTAATTACGCTAACATTAATGTCGGCAGAACCAGATGCCCCCACATTGAGGGTATTTCCAGTAATGCTCCAGTTGGTTCCTGAGGTTCCTGTTTGTCCGGTAGTGGATATCGTCAGGTGTTGTGCAAACCCTGACGTGACAAATAATGAGATGAATACACAAACGCTGAAAAATTGCGTAGTGAGGGGGGATTTTCGAAAATTCTTTTCCATTAACAACTGATTCAATGAATTATGAACCGGCAAAAATAGTATTTACATAAAGAAAAACATGATATACCTCTACGGGAAAAATACGGTGTTTTATAAAAAACATTAAAAAATGCTTCAATTTGAATAAATTATAAAATAAAATAATTACTCATTTAAATGCTTTGCTATTCTTTGAGAAATTTTAAAAATGCGGTACAAGATTATTCTGGGATGTAAGGTTTGTTATCTTGCAAACAAAATTTCGCATCTATACAGTAGGTTTTTTTAAATAAAAATTGCGAATTGCGGAAGGAATTTATCATAGCGTCTCGCAAAGGATACGGATTATTTCCAAGCGCAAGGAACCCAAAAACTACCGTTTAGTCTTACATGAAATAACCATTTCTCCCCCAATAAAAACCTTTAATATTTGAATCCTTTCCCAATCCTCCAGTGAGGTTGAAAAAGGATTTTTATCTAAAACAATGAAATCTGCCAGAAAGCCAGCGGCAATTTTACCCTTTATTTCCTCTTGACCATCTGCTTTTGCGCCGCCTACGGTGTATGACAAAAATGCATTTTTCATTGAAATTCTTTCCTTAGGATTATGAATGTGTCCTTGAATATCTCTTCTCACCAGGGCGTCTTTTATGCCCGTTAATGGTCTAAAATCTTTTACGACTGGTGCATCTGAAGAAAAAGCTAAGGTAACTTTTTCGTCCAGGATATGCTGATAAGGATAAATACCCTGCTGATATTCCTCATCTAAATATTTTCTAAAATTGGGTCCTAACTCTCGAACAAACGCTGGTTGACTTACCGCAATGATTCCCAGTTCCTGCATATCTTGCAAGTTCTTTTCCCGAGGTAGCCCCAAATGTTCTATGCGGTGACAAAGATCACTATTTTCTTCTTTCTTCAATGCTTTGTAAACTGAAATAACCTGTTCTATGGCAGCATCACCTATCGCATGGGTTGCTATTTTCCAGCCTTTTGCTTGTGCTATCTTTGCTCGTTTGAAAAAATAGTCATTATCCATGCGGAGAATTCCATAACTTTCTGTTCCTAAATAGGGTCGAAATAAGGATGCTGTTTGACCACTAAGCCCTCCGTCTGCAAAAAATTTCACGGTATCTACCTGTAATTTTCGATCGCATTTTCCATCCAAAATCTTATGTTTAACTGGAGTTATGTCTGGAAGATGAACAGGAAAAATATTTATCCTGATTTTGAGTAATCCTTCCTTTTCAAGCTGTTCATAAGCTTTAAGTTGAGGAAGATAAATTTCAGGATCTGTGATGGAGGTGATGCCCATTTCCAGACATTTTTCCTGCGCTACAAGGATCATTTTTTTATACTCGTCTTCTTTTATTTCAGGAACAAAGGGAGTAATGAGTTTTAATGCTGCCTCAAATAGAATCCCATTAGGATCTCCATTCTCAAAATGACCGATCGTTCCTCCCTCCGGACTCAGCGTATTTCGGTCAATTCCTGCCAATTTTAATGCACAACTATTTACCACAACGATATGGGCGCAGGTACGCATAACCTGACAAGGTCTGTCTGGAAAAAGAAGGTCCAGGTCCTTACAAGTTGGCGAGGAGGGGTCGTCCCATAAAGCTTCATTAAATCCTCTGGCTAAGATCCAGGCATCATCTTTCAGCTTTTTTTCTCCAGCAGATTTTAGTGCATCCAGGACTTTTTGTTTAGCATCGAACCCCCTTAGATCAAGCGTATGGGATAATAAACTGCCTACTTTCCAAAGATGAATATGCGCATCATTAAATCCGGGGAAAACGAAAGTCCCGTTTAAATCTATCAGATTGGCATCTGGGAAAGCAAGTACTAAGACATCAAATTTCCCACAAGCGGTAATCAACTCATTTTCAACGATGATGGCATCCGAAGTATCATTTGATCCATCAAAATGAAAAAAAGTAGCATTATAAAATAAGCTGGAAGCCATATTTCATCCTTTTATGATCCATTAATGAGCCCGGGCAATGGCATCTTCCAGCACCTGAAGGCCTTCTTCCAACTGATCATCGGACATCACTATTGGAGGAAGCAAGCGAATACAATTGCTGTAAAGTCCTGCACGAATAAGAATAATACCGTGTGCGACCGCATCTTTTATGATTTGCAAAGCCAGTTCAGGATAAGGTTCCTTTGAATCCTTATCTTTCACAAATTCCACCAGACGCATAGCCCCCATACCTCTCACATCGCCAACACAAGGATATTTCGACACCCAGGGAGCCATTAAAGCTTCTATTTTTTCTCCAAAATGGGTCGCCTGTGACAAAAATGCTGGGGACGATAAAATTTTAACAGCTTCAATGGCTGCTACTGCCGCCACAGGACTTCCACCATAGGTTCCCCCTACGCCACCAAGATGCACCGCGTCCATTATTTCTGCCTTACCTATCGTTGCACTAATAGGCATGCCGGCACCCATTGATTTTGCCAGAACAACCATATCGGGGATAACGCCACTGTGTTCAATAGCACAAAAACGGCCTGTTCTGCCTGAACCGCATTGAACTTCATCGGCGATCATAATGGCTCCGGTACGGGTACAAATTTCCCTGATTTTTTGAAGGAATAAGGGAGGAACAGGAATAAACCCAGCTTCTCCTAGGACAGGTTCTATTAAAATAGCTGCTAAAGCCTCGGGATCTACCTGGGCAATCAGCGCATTTTCAAGTTGTTGGATAGAAAAATGAAGATACTCGTCTTCCGTCATCCCCGCTGGAATCCTATACAGATTTGGAACGGGTAAGCGATAGATATCGGAAGACATACTACCAAATCCTTTTTTAAATAAGCCATATTTACTGGTCAGGGATAAGGTCAGATGCGTTCGCCCGTGATATCCGCCTTCAAAACAAATAACGCCGGGTCTTTTTGTGTAATAGCGGGCTATTTGAACGGCATTTTCCACTGCTTCAGACCCTGAACCTGCCAATAAGGTCTTTTTAGGAAAATCACCAGGGGTTACTTTATTTAATAATTCTGCTAATTCAACATAAGGTTCAAAGGTAGTGACCAATGCACAAGAATGGAGGTATTTATCGGCTTGTTTATGAATGGCATCAACGACCGTTTGCGGCCTATGCCCCAAATTCAACATACCAATTCCTCCGGCAAAATCAAGCAATTGATTTCCATCTGCATCCCAAACCAGAGCCCCCGAGGCTTTTTCTACCACAATTTCCGTAGATTTTGCTAATCCCGAGGGGGTTGCTGCCGCTCTTCTCGCAATCAATTCTTGCGATTTTGGCCCAGGAATAGGCGTTATAAGCTTTATGTTCTTCATAAAAAAGTGAGATAATGCATGGGTTAAACATCTAAATTAGCTGGTAATACAAGTAAAACACCTGCATTTCCACAGGTAGGGTCAGAAAGATAGTCTTTCATAAGTCCACAAAGTTTAAAGCCTATTTTTTGCTGTACAGAAACTGTAGGATCTTTGAGCACACCATCGACCAAGGCCAGATAATATTTTTCTAAAGTATATTGAGTTGAATGAGCAGCGAAACCATTCAACATACCAACCGTCACTTGCCCCTCTAAACCTAATTCTCTGACAAGGTTTTGCCTTGCACGGTATAACTTCCGGGCAATTCCTAATCCTCTGTACTCAGGAAAAACGGCCATATCCATACCATAAAGCCAATTTCCCTCTGGCTGATGGGTCCGCATGAATCCATCGTCAAAAAGATCAGCAAATCGGTGCATTTCAGGATGTTCCGGATCAAAATGATAGCGAATACTTGAGGTACTACCCGCTATTTTACCGTCAATTTCAGCCACCCATTGCCCCTCTGGAAAAAGATCTACATGAGATGAAAAATGAATGGCCTTCATGCGCTCCTCCGGAATCAAATCGGGAAAAACCACCTCTTGAAGATGCGCTAATTGAGGGGCATCTCTCTTTTCCATTTTCCTGATTAATATGTTCATGAAAGGGCATTTTTAAAAACTATTAAATATTGCTTTACTACATTTTACAATCATATAAAATAAATTTATAAAGCTGTGGAAGAACTAAAAAACAATAATGAGGAGAGCATTAGCACATCTAAATCATTGTTCATAGCATCCTGCCTGGGATGAAATAGATAAAAACTATCAAAACACTCCACAAGAATACAAGATAAATATATTCTTTTATCCTTTTAAAATTTCATAAAATTAACTCACAAAAAAGAGGATATGCCCATGAACTAAATTAATGCTTGCTGCATTATCCCGGAATATGGTTCGCACCCTTTTACAGATGTTTATGTGTTGAAAAACCTATTTGATTTTAGCTGCATTAATTTGTCTATTGGTTATTATGATCATCACACCGCTAACGAATATGTCATTTTAGAAGATGTGTAAAATGGCATAAAAATAGGGAGAGAGATGATTGCAAGTCTGGGTTGTGAAAAATACAAAAAGAGATATCTGCTTGTTGTATAAAGAAAGGGGGCAATAACCTGATATTTTATATCAGGAGGGTTGTTGATTTGGATCTTCCGGTTCAAAATGGTTCACTTTGAACCGGAAAATGCAAATAATAAAGGTATCCGTCTGTCCAAGTACTTGTAAAATATAGTGCGATATATAGCTCTTTTTGTTAAAGTTTTAAAATTTAGTATTATATTTGCATCAAATAATGCTTTATAATGCACTTTTCAGAATTAATAAAAACCATAAAAGAACGTAGGGAAGTTTTACAAGTAACACAGGAGGGATTGGCAGAACTATCAGGTGTTGGATTGAGAACTTTAAAAGAACTTGAAAGCGGAAAAGGAAACCCTACGCTTTCAACATTGCATAAGATATCGGATGTGTTGGGCATGGAGATTTGCCTAAAAGTTAAAAACTTGACACATACTAAATGAGAAAAGCCAAAGTATTATTCAAGAATGTAGCAGCGGGTATCTTGACCCAACACGATGATGGTTCGTTTTCATTTCGTTATCACGAAGACTGGGTAGCAAATAACGATAGGCAAAGCATCAGTCTAACTTTACCTAAAACAGAAAAAGAATTTCATTCTAAATACTTGTTTCCATTTTTTTACAACATGCTTCCTGAAGGTTCTAATAAGCAAGTTGTATGCAAACTAAATAGAATCGACAGAGAGGACTATTTCGGATTGCTAATGACTACTGCAAAAAATGACAGCATAGGTGCCGTTAGAATTATTAAACTAGTAAATGAATGAGCATACCAGAAATTAAATCTTGTCCCGGCACATTATCTAAAGGATTTAATACCTATAGCAAAATAGCTTTGAAAAGAGTTTTTCAGGGCAAGAAGGTGAATCATGTTTTGCCATACGATTCTCAAGCATCCAATCCAGAAACTGCTCAGATGTTTGAAGAGAATCGAAATCGTATGTCGATATCAGGTGTACAAGAAAAATTTTCTGTATTGCTTGACAAAAACAAGTTAAGGCTAATTAATGAAAATGAGCAAGGTACTTATATTCTGAAACCAATTCCAGGAGCTGGTAAAAAGCCAGATCAAATGCCTGCCAATGAGCATTTAACCATGCAAATTGCCCGTCAGGTTTATGGAATAGAAACCGCAGAAAATGCTATGATATTTTTTAAAGATGGCACACCTGCATACATCACAAAAAGATTTGATGTAAAAGAGGATGGCTCAAAATTAGCTCAAGATGACTTTGCTTCCTTAGCAAAAAGAACCTCACAAACTCATGGAGAACACTACAAATATCTCGGGAATTATTTAGATATTTTTGAATTAATGCGCAATTATTTAACAACTTACAAGATAGAATCACCAAAACTTTTTAGAATACTTGTCTTTAACTATCTTTTTTCAAATGGAGATGCACACTTTAAAAATTTCTCTATACTAGAAACACCTTTTGGAGATTATCGACTAAGCCCGGCTTATGACTTGCTAAATAGCCATATACATATAGAAGATAAAGAGTTTGCGTTAGATGATGGACTATTGCCTGGAAATCTAGCCCAAGGCAACATCGGTTTACAGTTTGCTAAACTAGCAGAGAAAGCAGAAATCAGGGAAAAGACTTTTCAGGAAATTATGGCATTAATGATTTCCAAATCAGAATTAGTTGAAAAAATGGTAGCTGCTTCTTTTCTAAATGATACCACTAAAAGAAATTATTTCCAATCGTTTCAAGGCCGTTTAAAACAGCTGACCAAAGTATGAGATATGATGCTCATAAAGAATTTGGAATTTGGTCTAAAATACTAATAAACATTTATTCTCACTCTTAAGGCGCGATAATTCAACAGGCTGGAAGTTCTATCAGACATTTTAAAAGTAAATTTCCTAAAGATCCATCCATGATTGACTTTATTAAAATCTCTAATCCAATTTATGATATGATGAATAATCTACTCAAACAAAACCCAAGCTACATAAGGCAAGTGATTCTGGTGATATAGTGCCACTAATAATGGCTATTAAGTTGAAAATGGGTTTGTGTCGATTGTGGCTTCGTTCCTGTCGCCATTATGTCTAATCTTGTTGGACGAATCATTAGGCAGATTTCACGCAAAGCACGCAGGATTAAGATTGACAGGAACAATCGGAATTTTAGTAAAAGCAAAAAAGCTAAGACTTATTTCTGAGCTCAAACCATTGATTCTCGAACTGAAAGAAAAAGGAGTTTGGTTGTAAAATCAATAAAAATTTACCTGACTGTCAGATAAAGTCTTAACTATTACATATTCTGATAAAATAATTAATCACTACTGCAGACATCGGTTATGCCACATGCTTCATAATCATTTCGATGTAAAAAAAACCATCAAAATTTGCATTTGGTTATCTAAAAAGGTAAGTTTATTAATTCTGGACCTTCTATAACGCACAGATTATTCCTGAGAAATTTTTCAAACACATGGAAGGAACTGATGGACTTTTCGAAATGAGAATAAAAGTTGGCAGTAATATCTTTCGAGTTTTTTGCTTTTTAGACAAAGGGAATTTGATAATTATTCTGAATGGATTTCAGAAAAAGACGGACAAAACCCCTAAAAATGAAATTGAAAAAGCTGAACGTTTAAAACAGAAATACTATGAAGAGCGACAAAACAACTAAACTAGTTTCCTGGGACGATCATATTGACGAAAAATATGGAAAAATAGGAACCCCAACAAGAAACAAATACGAAGAGGAGTTTGAAGCCTTTAAGATTGGAGTTCTTATTCAGGAAGCGCGTAAAAGAAAAAATCTGACGCAAGAAGAACTTGCCTTGAAAGTAGGAACAACAAAAAACTACATTTCGCGTATTGAAAATAATGCCAGTGACATTAGATTATCGACTCTTATGAGAATTATCCGAGAAGGTCTTGACGGACACGTGTCCTTGAATTTTGATCTATAGTTCTTGACATAAATACATTCGTAAAAAAGGACGAGGCATAACAGCGATTTGCCAACCGAACGCATAGCTAGAAAAATATTCCAAAATAAATGAGTAAAACCTGATTCAGACAAAGAGCAATATACTCATCTACCAAATCAAGGATGGCAGTATCAAATTACAGGTGCAACTCAATGATAATATCGTTGTCAAGGAATACTTTTACAAATGTATACTTATGAATTAAATAGTATATCTTTATTTAGAAATAAAACGAAACGATTCTTCGCTAATACAAATCAAAATGAGTAGCTAGACGAAAGGTTGTTTCGGATATAAGCTAGTTAGCAGGCATACTTTTGAACTTGCTGTAAAAAACTTACCTTTACGAAAAAGAATTGATATGATTACCAAGAAACAACTAACTGTAACGCTAGAGAAACTCCCAGATGAATTTTCTCTAGAAGATTTGATTGACAAGCTCATATTACTTGATAAAATTGAGAGAGCTGAACAAGAATCTGAAAGAGGAGAAACTATCACAGAGTCTGAATTAGAAAAAGAGATTGAGAAATGGTTCAAATAAATTGGACTCGCATTGCAGTCGATGACTTAAAAAGTATTTATGAATTTATTTCGAAAGGATCCAAAAAATTCGCACAACTTGAAATAATTAAAATCAAGACAAGGACAAGAATTTTAAAGACGAAACCACTTGCTGGAAAAGAGGTAATTGAAAAAGGAAATACCGCTATAAGGGAATTA
>Ga0304730_1003543_pt1 | contig 10470 bp, 6 predicted proteins | sample M_130628_MF_Meta_FD_190474 | JGI IMG/M metagenome (GOLD analysis project Ga0304730, IMG submission 190474) | Freshwater microbial communities from Lake Montjoie, Canada to study carbon cycling - M_130628_MF_MetaG (v2) (version 2) | ecosystem: Environmental > Aquatic > Freshwater > Lake | place...
CGAAGCCAGCCTGCGGGACATCGAAGCTGGCGCGCGGCGGACCATTGAATTTTCCAATCAACTGTCCTTGCTGACCATATCGTGGACCAGCGCGCTGATAACTTCCATCACCGCCGGAGCTACCCTGCCGACCGTCGAAGCCAGCCTGCGGGACATCGAAGCTGGCGCGCGGCGGACCATTGAATTTTCCAATCAACTGTCCTTGCTGACCATATCGTGGACCAGCGCGCTGATAACTTCCATCACCGCCGGAGCTACCCTGTCGACCGTCGAAGCCAGTCCGCGGGACATCGAAGCCGGCGCGCGGCCGAGATCCATTACCGCTGGCGCTACAATCATGTTGATCATGCGCAAACCTGCATTTTGGTCCAAATTTACATGTGCCATCTTTTTGGTACTTGCGGCATTTCTTCGGACCATTCTGGGATTCGACGGCGCTACCACGACCATCACGCTGTTGGTTGGGCAGATGACCATTCATGTCGGCTACATCTTCCTGTGCGACTGGGTTTACCTCATCCAGTGAGCCCATGTTTTCTTCTGCCACATCTTTTTGCGGCTCATCTAAATCTTCTTCCAGGTCAGTATTTTCCTTGTTTTCCTCGTTTTCCTGGACTGACCAAGAGTTATCTTCATAATGCACTGAGTTGGCGGCAACTGTGGTTGCTTGTTGCAAAGGCGTGTCCCAACTAGTGCCAGGTCCATGAGCCTGCACTTTCTCGTTTTCCTGGACTGACCAAGAAGAGCTATTTTCATAATGCGCTGGGTCGGCGGCAACTGCGGCTGGGTCGGCGGCAACTGCGGCTGCTTCCCGACTGCTGGTGTTCTGGACAAGAGCTTGTTGCAAAGGCGTGTCCCAACTAGTGCCAGGTCCATGAGCCTGCGCTCCCTCTGACTTGATCGCTAATGCACTCATAACGTCTTCAATCAATGCCATTTCTGTCTTTTTTTTCTTCTGAACTGATTTTGAGGAATTAATGGATATTATATATACATATTTTTTCAATTTTTTTATATATTAAAACAATTAACCTGATATTAAACGACTTAAATATAGTTGTTGTGGATTATGTATTATGATGATTTTTAGCATGAATATGTGTTAAATGTGTATATACAAAAACAGATATTTATCCGTGAAAAATCCTAGTAACATTTTTTATAAATTTTCTAAATTGTCGACAATTTAGAAAACTGAAAATAGATATTTTTCGTCTATATTTGTCTATGAAAAATTTAACATAAACTAAAAAATAAATAAAAAAATATGTGATGTACGTGGCTTCCTAAAAAATTAAGTACTCGTCATAATCATTACGAGATATGATATTACCCGATAATGAGTTATGTGAAATTTACTTTTTCTTGATAGAAATAGCAGTCTCAATCAAGTTTTTAGTTACGGACTGACCAACTGGAAAACAAATAAAAAAATTAACTGGAAAAAAACAAAAAAATACCATCTTAAACTGGAAAACAATAAAAATATTATCTAAAACTGGAAAACAATAAAAATATCATCTAAAACAAGAAAAAATAAAAAATAAAATCAATTGATATGGTTATTTGCTGCAGCATGATCATCCACAACAAAACCACCAGCACCATATGACACTTAGTGCTATCCTAAAAGCGGTAATTTGTCTTGATTTTTCAAGAGATTCGATATACTGTACTTTTCCAAACGCTCCAATATATCGTCCTCTTCTGTGATCTTCGACACATAATCATATTATGAAAGCTTCAACTCCTCATCCTCTTTCAATGCATTGTCTTCTTTCAGGAGCAATAGCTTCAAGGCATAATCCACCTGAGAGCGCAATGCACCATAATTGGACAAAATCCAATCATGCAGTTCCTTAAAAGGAATTGCTTCCAACAACATACCGACCACTTTGCCAGTAAGAGACTCATGTTCCGGCAGCAACATCTTCTGCACGATCGGGAACAGTTTATTCCCTATTTTTTTGTAGGCAACACTATTTTCCATGTGATCTAATTCTTCGTGCTCTTTCAAGAGCTGCAACGCATCTTTCACGCGCGCACATAATGCACCGTGATTGGATATACTCACCAAATCAATCAGGTCCTGAAAAGGAACCTGATTCATGATGATTTTCACCACTTTCATGGTACAAGATTCTTTTGCCGACAACGTCTCCAAATACATATCCGGAGACATAATTTGGACGATATCCGGGACGATGATAGATAGCTTATGGCGGATTATTTTGTTGCCATCAACGGGATCACTGAACATGATATCAGCAGCTAACTCAGATTCTCTTTTGGATACTTTTTCTGGGAGACTGCAATTTGATGACTGAGTTTTGAGAAGCGTGTCTGCTTCAAGAGGAAAAGGAATTATATCCTCTTCAGTCAACGTTCGACTAATTCGAATAGCTCTAACTGGAGCAGTCGGTGTCTGAATGAATTTTAGCGAACGAAGTTTACTCTGTTCAGGCAAGATTCTGTCACTTTTACCGCTTTTAATAGGGGCACCTGGCATTTGTACGTCCATTTGTTTTTGAGGAGTCTGCATTTTTGTATGTGATAGATCTACAAATAATGGAATATACATAGAAAAAAAAAATCAATTATTTCTTATAGGTTTTGTGAGACTTGTTTACTACATTTTGGTGTAATTGCCCTCGACGACGGTAGACCGCTAAACCGCTCAAATTTACGCCGACGGCACGTGACAACGCATCCACGCCCGGGAGCATCAACAGCCTTGGGTGGGACTCAATGTAATCCTTGAGTATCTTATTAACTACAGGATCCCCAATTCGAGAAATAAGAGGCATCTGAATTACGCCAAGAATACGCACCGCATACGAGGTTGCATCATTCAGGATACACATTCCAGGACCAAAATATGATAACCATCTTTTGAAAATTCCCATCCATATCCCTACCTGGAAGCAAGGACAGTCGTCTGGATTGCTGTCGTCGTAGTTACAAGAGCAAGGATATACATTCTTGATACCGTTTTGGGAGAGGAACACACTCTCTAGATAGGAGTTAATCGCACGCTGCACCTTATGCCCCTGTTGCGTCTGATCAAATAACTGAAATATCTCTTGCAGTTCTTTGACAACTAACTGGAACTGTGCACGGTCTTCCGGCGTTGTTATTGCCTGAATACACTTGTTGTATTTTCCTTCGAAAGACAATCCATTAAACTTAGCCACCATGATATCATAACCACTTTCAGAAGACATTTTTGTATATTTTTAAAGATATAACACTTAAAACGAGAATGGAAAACAAATTAAAAAAAAATTCAATTATTTCCTACAAGAAACAGCAATTTTTAACACAAACACAATACATAATATAGCAAAATATCATCTTTGTCAAACAAAAATAAAAGAAGCATATCATATATATTTAGAGGACAATTTTATCCATAAAAAATTAACAGTAACGATTACTACAGCGTTCAGCGTTAATAAAGAAATAGGTGCACCGTCCTTCGCACCTATTTGTATTGTCCTCCATTAGAAGAATACAAATCCGGAATCGTTAAATCCATCTCCATCGACTGTGTAATTCTTTTTTCAAGCTTGTATGCCCTACTTGAAAAAAAATTACACAGTCGATGGAGATGAATTGAGCGAGTCCGCAATTATACTCAATTAGTATGACAATTCCAACATCCTGAGATGTTTCTTTATTAACACCGACCCTGTAGCAATCGAAAAAAAAGCAAAAACAAACACAAAAAATACTTGTAAAACAAAAGACTGGTAAAACAACAAAAGATACTGGAAAATAATAAAAACAAATTGAGACAAATCCCAATAACTGGAAAAACAAAAAAGAGACTAAAAAACAAACACAATCAAATAGAAACCAAAAAAGCAAAAAAACCACCCATCCCAAGGACCATGACGATCTGGGCATTCAGCTCCGTGTCGACACGTCCCAGTTGCCCCCACTCACGGCAGACCTTTCATGCCAATGCGCAGCATCGCAATCACATCCGGCGGTATATTCCAAGCAGCATTCTCTTCCGCTGCTGCCTTTTCCGCCGCTGCCTTCGCCTCCGCTGCTGCCTTTTCCGCCGCTGCCTTCGCCTCCGCTGCTGCCTTTTCCGCAGCTGCCTTCGCCTCCGCTGCTGCCTTTTCCGCAGCTGCCTTCTCCGCCGCTGCTTTCTCCGCCGCTGCCTTTGCCTCTGCTGCTGCCTTCGCTTCCGTAGCTGCCTTTTCCGCAGCTGCCTTTTCCGCAGCTGCCTTCGCCTCCGCTGCTGCCTTCGCCTCCGCAGCTGCCTTCTCCGCTGCTGTTTTTTTCGCTGCCTTCGCCTCTGCTGCCTTCGCCTCTGCTGCTGCCTTCGCTGCCTCCGCATCATCGGCTTCCTTCAGGAGATGCAAAGCATCGTCAACCTTCTCTGCAAGTGCCCTGGTGTCATCGAGCAAATTTAGGAGTTCCAGCACATCTATCGCCTCCAGCAACATGCCAGTAATTTTACCGGACAGACTCTTTTTCGGTCCATCCAGGATTTTGGAAATTGCCAGATACATATGCTCCCCAACATTGCGCTTTGCCTGTTCTGTCGACATACGCGCGACGTTGGACCTAAGTTGAGATAAAATATCCTGGCTCTTCTCAGCCGGAGTTGGTGTCCGAGGCACAGTCCCCAGCAAATTTATTGGTTTCACCGGCAGCGATTTACTGGCGGGTTGCTTATGTTGAGGGACGCCTTGATGCGATAGAGAATTTGCTAGAAGAGATTCTGCCCACTTACGAACTGCGTCGTCGGTACCCACTGACGCCACAGGGACGGCGACAGCACTCGCAGATTGCGAAGAATCATCCACAGTCGCCACGCCCACTGACATCACGGGGACGGCGACAGCACTTGAAGATTGCGAATGAACATCCACTGACACGGCGGCACTTGCTAATAGCCGAGGTGCAGGCAAAACCACCTGATACGGAAGAGTATTTAACCCGCTTAACATATCAATTTCAATTGGTGATCGACGCATTAATCCGTTCAACGGCGTTTTCTTCAACAACTCCGACGGAGGAATCAACGACTCCGACGGAGGAATGCGCTTCTGCAACACCGTTACATTAAGTCTACGCGCCAGCTCACTGAAGCATCGCAATTTCAAGAAGCCAGGATTTTCCATGAGAATTGTCCTGAGGACATCCGCGACTTTCGGGTTCTCGATAGATCCAATCAACGGGCGCTTGTTGACTTTGCCCAGTTGTAGCTCTATATACTTCCTGATATCGTTCGGCAGACAGTAGCAAGAGCAGAAGCTTACGTACCCAGATTCGAAAACTGTCGACACCGCAGATACCTTAGCCGAGTAACAATCGGTTGGTGTCTTTCTCATAAATTTGCACAGGTACACATCATCAAAACCTTCTAAATCAAGGTAGATTTTGAGGAGGTAAGAGTCCCGAGCATGAAGCACTTCTTTATAAGTTAGCCCGTATTGGAAAGAACATGCACTCAACTTATCCAAGACGGATAGAGAGAAATTGAACTCGTCGCGCTGGACAGGAGACAATTTATTCCTGCAATACCTAAGTCTGTCTTCTGGATACATTTGTGTGAAACGTGCCACTACTGTATCCTTATCAGGCTTGGGCGCAGGCTCATGCGCAGGAACCAGCACGGACCCGAACACATTTATCGGAACAAATTGAAAATAGCTCATTTTTGGTCTTGATGGTCTACAAGTAAAAAAAGAATGGGGCGCAAAAGAAAAAAAAATTTCAATATTTTTTAATAAAGAAATCAATAATAATCGTGAATAGATTACATTACATGATTATGGACTGACTAACAGTTTTCTAAATTATAGACATCAATTTACAATTTTACCTATAAAAAAATCAACAGTAACGATTACTACAGCGTTCTGTGTTAAAAAAATAGGTTTACCGCTTTCGCACATATTTGTATCATTGGATGACAATTCCATCATTTTAATATGTATCTTTATAGCAATCAAAAATCAAAAAAACTGAGCCTTAGACCAAAACTGAAAAAACAATAAAAATAAATGAGACAAATCCTCAGACTGATAACTGGGAAAAACAATAAAAATAAATGATACAAATCCTAAGACGGATACTGGAAAAAACAAAAAAAATAGATTGAGACTGACTGGTAAAGAATCAAAAAAATAAATTGGGACCGACTTGAAAAATAGAAGTGGATACCGATGCAAGAAAAGACGATAAGTGGATGGCGGCAAAAGTGGCGGAGGGTGTTAGAAGCGGTGGCAGAGGCGGGAAATCTCAGCAAGAATCCTATTGATGCATATTCAACGCTGCTAATTCCGCTGATTGATCAGAAGTCAGCTCTCCTGATTCTTCGATGACATCCAACGCCTCAAGAACCTTATCTTTCAGTGCCCTCGTGTCCTTGAGCAAATTGAGGAGATTCGATACTTCTAGCGCCTCCCGCAACATGGTAGTAATTTTACCGGAGAGCCCTACAACTTTTTTTCCTTTCAGAATGACGCCGATCGCATGATACATGTTTTCCCCAATCGTGCGCTTTGCTTGCTCTGTCGTCATATGCGGGACCTTTAAATACCATTGTTCTAACTCAGTCCGTTCCTGCTCTTCCTTTGTTGGAAGGGGAGGTCGCAGCAAACTTCTTGGGTCCTGCGACTGCAGTTGACGGGCAGGTTGCTGAAGGACGAGTCGGTTCATTTGTTCCTGCAGCTGCGATTTACTTACATGTCCCTGGGATTGAGAATTGGCTTGATTCTTTCTACTCTGCGCCCACTCATTAAGAGACATTCCAGGCACGGCAGCATTTGCAGATTGTGGTAAAAGATCCACACCTATGGATCGTGCGGGTTGGTGGTGTTGAATGATGGGTTGGTGGTGTTGAATGATGGGTTGCTGGGATTGAGAATTGGCTTGATCCATTTTACTCTGCGCCCAATCTTTAAGGGATATTGTGGGAACGGCGTCATGTCTGGACAGTGAAAAAAATGGTTTTCTTGACGCATTGGCATCACTTGCTAAATGTGTACTATTAAGTTTCATGGCGTCATGTCTGGACAGTGGTGAAATAAAGGAAGTATTAAGTTTCACATCGACAGGTCTGGACAGTGTTGAGACGGGGAAAGTTTCAGAGGAGCAGTGTCTCGACGCACCGTCAGCACTCGCAGATTGGTTTCTATTAAGTTTCACAACGACAGGTCTGGACAGTGTTGAGACTGGGAAAGTTTCAGAGGAGCAGTGTCTCGACGCACCGTCATCACTCGCATATTGGTTTCTATTAAGTTTCACATCGACAGGTCTGGACGGTGTTGAGATGGGGAAAGTTTTAGAGGCGTGGTATCTTGGTGGATTGGCGATACTTTTTAATTGTATACTAGAAAGATCAACTGACGCGTCTGTAGACTGTGCGGGGGCGGTGCCGGTTATGGATGGTGATTGAGTGGGTAATCCATATGGTTTTGATGCAGCTGCAGCCGCAGGTTCGAGATCTTTATTTCCACGAATAGCTTCTTTTTCATCTCCACTAGAATCAGATTCAGACAGAAATTCAGGATATGGAAAATCAGGATCATCAATATCTAAATTCTGTAGTGATCTGTCATTATACGTCTTTTTGCAAATGTTCAATGCTTCTGTGGTGATAGGATGTTTAAAAGCGTTTCTTATATCATCAGGAATATTTACATCATTTACAAAATTTAATTCAGATTGTACAAGCGCGCGGTAATATCCTGGACCAATAAAGTAGATTATTTCAATCGGTGGTCTTGATTCACATAACTCATTTGTGAATATAGCATATGCAAGTATGAAATTCGACAGGGTTTTTTTTGCATTAAATATCAGCCAGTCAACATTTACACACTTGCATGTATAATTCTCTGAAAACGGGGAACAAGTACACCTCGAACGTGTATATTCAATAACTCTACCAATTGCAAAACCATCTGAAAACACAGAAACATATGTTTCGCGACCCAAGTCTTTAGTCTTATTTATTTTTACATCATCATCCTTGATTTTTATAAACACAAATGGTACATTATACGTCTTTTTTAGTGCTAGTTGTTTACCTGTAACAGTTTGTAATATTTCTTGATATGTTAATGAAGGTGCTTTTGCTACTGCTGCCATATATAGAATTAATGAGAAAATAATTTTGATTAAATTATACCTATTAATTTTAATTAAATATATTAAATCTACATGGGAATTCCAAATATGGTAGCAGTAGCAAAAGCACCTTCATTAATTTATATATAGAATTTATGGAAAAAATCATATAGATTATAAATAATCTATATGTTTATCGTAAATCAAATCACGTACAATGACAACTTTGAACACAATTACGTGTCAACGAATAATAACCGTGAATAGATTACATTACATGATTATGGACTGACTTACAATTTTACCCATAAAAAAATCAACAGTAACGATTACTACAGCGTTATGTGTTAATAAAGAAATAAGTGCACCACCTTTGCACATATTTGTATTGTCCTAAGGATACAAATCCAAAATCGTTAAATACTTCTTTAACGAATCCGCAATTATACTCAATTAGTATGACAATTCCAACATCCTGAGATGTTTCTTTATTAACACATAACACCGTAGCAATCAAAAAAATCAAAAAAAATCGAGCCTTAGACCTTACTGGAAAAAAAACAAACAAAATAATACTGGAACAAAAAAATAAATTGGACCAACTGGAAAAAACAAAAAAAATAACACTGGAACAAAAAAAATAGATTGGACCAACTGAAAAAACAAAAAAAACACGAAAAAATAAGCGAGTGAGGGTAGAGATCAAAAGGATGAAGATGAAAGTTCCTGATTAGGAACTGCGCTATCCTGCACATTTTCGCAGTCTGATTCGTCATTCGCCTAATTTAACATTCCAGCTTTATTCAGTGCACGCAATGCCTCGTCGATTATATCTTTAAGAGTGTGTCTGTTAAAGATCAAATCGATGACGCCAGAAGTGTCAAGTGCATTGAGTAGCATGCCAGTTATCTTGCCAGCTAAATGACTATATCTCACGGGCAGCTTTTCTTGGATCATGAAATAAAGTTCCTTCTTCGTCTCGTACGTAGATTCATCATCAGTCGTTGTTGAAAGATTATCCGTTGTTGGATGGATACTGAGCTGTTGTGGCGCTTCACGTTCGCGCATCTCGCTCGCCCCCTTAAATAACTCCGTTTTGTCAACCGGAGAAATCGCAATTTCAGGCTCGGGTCGTTCAGGTTCCTTCATCTGCATTCCGTCAAATGGCATTCCGTTAAATGGCGTTTCGTCAAATGGCGTTCCGTTAAATGGCGTTTCGTCGTCTGGTTTGACATCAGCCAATCGGTATGGCTTGACGCTTGTAGCCGCTAATACTTTATTAAGAACACCCGATCCCGCCAACTCTCCAATCTGTGATCTACTGGGGTTGAATAAATCATAAATGATATCCCATAAGTTGAACTCGGACGATGACCCTTTTGACTCTCTAGTCACGCATCCGCCTATACACTCTGGCGGTGTCCCTTCTGATGCGGGTTGACCGGCTGCCGCACCATCGTTTGCGCTTGGTGATTGTTGATTCATCTTTCGTGTTTGCTTTGGAGATATAACATGTAAGGTGACATGGGTTATAAAATAAATAAAAATTTCAATAATTTCTTATTAGAAATATCAGTTTTCCAAATGTCTATAATTTAAAAACTGCAACTAAAACAAGTCGCAAACACAACACATAATATGGCAAAATATCATCTTTGTTAAACAAAAATAAAAAATGCAAATCATATATAGAATTTATGGAAAAAATCTTTTAGATGATAATAATTATTAAATAAAATTAGCGTCTTAATAAAAATTAATATTTATATTTAAATAATAATAAATTATTAGATTATTATATTTTATTTAATAATTATTATCATCTAAAAGATTTTTTCCATTAATTCATAATTTTATTGTAAATTATGTGTCAATAAATAATAATTTATAAAAAATTCTAATATTTTTAATATAAAAATTAATAAAGAAAGATTGATTGTTCATGGTTTTATAAAAATTAAGTTACTAAGTTATAATAATCGCGAATAGATCACATTACATGATTATGGACTGACCGACAATTTTACCCATAAAAAAATCAACAGTAACGATTACTACAGCGTTCTGTGTTAATAAAGAAATAGGTGCACCGCCTTCGCACCTATTTATATTGTCCTCCATTAGAAGAATACAAATCCGGAATCGTTAAATCCATCTTCATCAACTGTGTAATTCTTTATTTTCAAGCTTGTATGCCCTACTTAAAAAATAAAGAATTACACAGTCGATGGAGATAAATTTAGCGAGTCCGCAATTATACTCAATTAGTATGACAATTCCAACATCCTGAGATATTTCTTTATTAACACATAACGCTGTAATAATCGAAAAAAAAGCAAAAACATACGCAAAAAAAAACAAACAAAAAAAAAA
>Ga0304730_1003544_pt1 | contig 10468 bp, 8 predicted proteins | sample M_130628_MF_Meta_FD_190474 | JGI IMG/M metagenome (GOLD analysis project Ga0304730, IMG submission 190474) | Freshwater microbial communities from Lake Montjoie, Canada to study carbon cycling - M_130628_MF_MetaG (v2) (version 2) | ecosystem: Environmental > Aquatic > Freshwater > Lake | place...
AACCGAAGCGCAGGTGCAGGAAATTGTGCTGAATAATGAATTGATTCAAAAATGGATAGAAGAAAAACCAATAAAAAAACTCATATTCGTAAAAGGTAAAATGATTAATGTGGTGATTTAGCATAAAAATAAAATACTATGAAAAAAACAATCTTATTTGCAGTCGTTTTCAGTTTGATCTCTTTTTCAGGGATAGCACAAATGCCTCAAAGTGGTTTACCACGTTTTATACGTTGGGTAGACAATAATCAATTTGTATTGAACACTAAAAGAGGAGATGATGCTGCTCCAAAAAATTATGTGTACAATCTAACTACAAAGCAATATAGCATTGCGCCAGCAGATGTGGTGCCAACTGAAAAAACGGTGTACCTAAAAAAGGGAGATGTATTTTTAAAAGAAAATGGAACAGAGACGCAATTGACTTTTGACGCCCTGGAAGAAAAAAATCCAACTTTATCTCCTGACGGAAATTACGTAGGGTATACTAAGAACAACAATTTATTCACTTTATCCTTGGCCACTAAAAAGGAAGTAGCGATTACCAATGATGGTGCTACAGGTATTTTGAATGGTTATGCAAGCTGGGTGTATTTTGAAGAGATCTTTGGTCGTCCAACACAATACCGTGCTTTCTGGTGGAGCCCAGACAGTAAGTATATTTCATTTATGCGTTTTGATGAGCGTAAAGTGCCTATGTTCCCTATTTATAATAGTGAAGGACAGCATGGCTTTGTGGAAGAAACAAGGTATCCAAAAGCGGGTGATCAAAATCCAACAGTAAAAATTGGATGGACTACACCAGATGGTGGCAGTATTACTTGGGCTGATTTTAATGAAGCAGAGGATCAATATTTTGGGTGGCCTATTTGGAATCCAAATAACAATAGCATGTGGTTAAGCTGGATGGATCGTGGACAAAACAACCTGAAAATTTTTGAATTGAATATGACCACAGGTGCAAAAAAGCCTGTGTACACAGAATATCAGAAAACATGGATTGATCTAGAAGATAGAAACGGTGGTAGAATTAATTTTATCCCAAACAACAAAGGATACATCGCGCAGGCGGATGCTAGTGGATGGAATCAATTGTACATGTATGACATGGAAGGTAATTTACAATATCCTATTACCAATGGTAAATTTACCATTTTAGGTATTCGTCAGATTGATGAAAAAAATAAGACCATTTATTTCACTGCAAGAGGCATTGAAAGTAGTGCTAGAATAGATTTATACTCAATTGGATTTGATGGCAAGAATCAAAAAAGATTAACAGTGGGTGATGTGAACAATGCACAGGTTTATTTAGCACCTGATGCAAAAAACTTTGTATCGGTGTATAGCAATATACAAACACCAACAACAATGGCTTTGATCAACGCACAAAAGAAAACTGTAGAAGTGTTAGGCACAGCAACACCATCTAATTTTGATGCGACTAAGTTGGCTAAAACTGAATTGATTCGTATTAAGAGTGCCGATGGTTTATTTGAATTACCAGCCTTGGTGACTTGGCCTAAAAATATGGATCCGAATAAAAAATATCCATTATTAGTGAGTATTTATGGTGGACCAAATGCAGGTACAGTCATGGACAGTTGGTCTTCTAATCCAACAAGAGAGGCATGGGCAGAAGAAGGTTTAATTCAGGTGGCATTTGATCATAGAGCGAGTGGACATTTTGGAAAAGAAGGTGTTAACTATATGTACCGTGACTTGGGTCATTGGGAAATGGAGGATTATATGACGATGGCAAAATGGTTTATCGCCAATGGACAAGCGGATCCTACTAAAATTGCGATGACTGGATTTAGTTATGGTGGCTATATGAGTTCTTATGCATTGACTTATGGTGCATCTGTATTCACACATGCAATGGCCGGAGGAAGTGTAACGGCTTGGGAATTATATGATTCACATTATACAGAACGTTTTATGGATACGCCGGCAGAAAACCCAGAAGGGTATAAGTCTAGTAATGTCTTGACCTATCTTAAAAACTTTAAAGGCGTATTGCAGTTGGTGCATGGTACAATGGATGACAATGTGCATATGCAAAATTCCATTCAATTTTTGAGTGCATTGCAAGAGCAAGGCAAACAAGTTGAATTCATGTTATATCCTGGGGGCCGTCATGGTTGGGGTGGTGCAAAAGGCAAGCATTTTACCGATTTGAAAAATCAATTTATTTACAAACATTTATTGGAAAAGGCGATGCCTGCTTCAAAATAATACAAGCAATGTCAAACCCAAACTTGGATAGGCCTTTTCAAAATGTACCAGCACAGGACAGAGAATTTGAAAATACAATTCGTCCTGCTGTCATGGATGCTTTTGCTGGTCAGCCACAGTTAATTGAAAATATTAGCATTTTTATTAAGGCTGCAAAGTTAAGGGGAGAGGCTTTGGACCATATTTTATTTCATGGTCCTCCAGGTTTAGGTAAAACGACATTAAGCAGGATCGTGGCCAATGAGATGGGCGTGCAGATTAAGGAGACCTCTGGACCTGTCATTGAAAAACCAAGTGATTTGGCTGGCTTATTGACGAGCTTAGAACCCAATGATGTCTTATTTATTGACGAGATCCATCGATTGAGTACCGTGGTAGAAGAGTATTTGTATGCAGCGATGGAAGATTATAAGATTGACATATTAATTGATAGTGGCCCTAATGCAAGATCAGTACAGATTAATTTAAATCCATTTACGTTGGTCGGTGCCACCACCAGAAGTGGATTGTTAACAGCACCGTTGTTATCTCGTTTTGGAATTAAATCAAGATTGGAATATTATCCAGCGACTGTCTTGCAAAAAATTATTGAAAGAAGTGCAGGCATCTTAGAAGTAAAAGTAGATTCAAGTGCAGCAGGCGAGATTGCAAGAAGAAGTAGGGGGACACCAAGAATTGCCAATGGCTTATTAAGAAGGGTAAGGGACTTTGCACAAGTATTGAACGATGGGATTGTTGATTTAGGCATCACGCAACATGCATTGAAAGCATTGAATGTAGATGAGCATGGGTTGGATGAAATGGACAATCGTATTTTACTTGCCATTATAGAAAAATTCAAAGGAGGCCCTGTTGGGATTAGTACTATTGCAACTGCTGTAGGTGAGGAATCGGGCACGATTGAAGAAGTATACGAGCCATTCTTAATTCAAGAGGGGTTCTTACAAAGAACACCTAGGGGCAGGGAAGTCACTTTTAAAGCATACGAGCACCTTGGAAAGCATAAGGGACAAGGCTTTGGAGAGCACCCAGAACTATTTAGATAAGTATAATATTAATACACGACCAATCTAAATCCATTTCCATGGATATTGACAATTTCAATCGTGTTATCTTCTTTTAAATATTTTCTCAACTTAGCAATATACACATCCATGCTTCTTCCATTAAAATAAGTATCACTCCCCCATATTTTTTTCAATGCTTTTTCTCTGGTCAATAAATCATTCTTATATTCTGCAAGCATTTTCAATAACTCATTTTCTTTAGGCGAAAGCACTTGTGTGTTTTCTTTAATTTTTAATTCTCTCAATTTTGGATTGAAATGATAAGCGCCTAATTCAAATTCAATATGGTCTGTAACCTTATGGTCTTCCTCGTTACGTTTGATAATGGCTTTAATTTTATGCATCAACACATCACTATCAAATGGTTTAGTGATATAATCATCTGCACCAAGTCTGTAGCCTTGAATGATATCTTCTTTTAATGTTTTTGCACTTAAAAAGAACAAAGGCACATCTGGATCTATATCTCTGATATCCTCTGCCAATGTAAATCCATCCACATTGGGCATCATCACATCTAATAAACAAAGGTCAAATTTCTCACGTTGAAAAGCACCAAGACCTAATCTTCCATCTCTTTCAAGTGTAACATCATAATCGTTTAATTCTAAAAAGTTTTTTAAAACTAAACCTAAATTACTATCGTCTTCACATAACAGGATTTTATACTTTTTCTTGTCTTCCATAATTACTTGATTTGTGTAAAGAAACAGATTTTATTTTTTAAACTATAAAATGGTTTTCCAATCTTTTGTTAAAAATATACCTAATGCTTATTAGCTATACAAAGGTCGCATATTCCACAGTTTTGAGGCGATTTTTCACCAAAATATTTTGCAAGAAATATGTTTCTACAAGTGACTAATCTATTTCCTATATAATCTCTCATTGCTTGGATACGGTCTTCGAAAGCTAATTTTCTTGCTTGGTATTCGTCTAAATTAAGGGTCATAAATTCGGCAGATGCCCTATTCCACTTAAATTCTACAATGGGTTGATTGGCTTTTTGCTCCAATGAAATCATGCCATATTGTAGTAATAGTTTTAAATGTCCCTGTACAAATGCAATCTCACGTTGTAATAATTTTGCAAGTATGCCTTCATTGATATACTGGGGGCTGTCTAAAATACCACCATAGGTCCTTAATAAGGTTTGCAAAACAAAGCCAGTTTCAGGATATTGTTTTTCAAATAATTGAATGCTAATTCTATTTTCAATGACTTGAACTAATGTGGGTTTGAAAGAACTTGGTGAAAATTTTACATGCCCCTCTTGTTCTATCCACTGGAGTGCATTCCTTGCAATGATTTTATCCCACTTAAATTGCAAACAAAATACCTCAAAGTCAAATAAAAACTGCTCTTGTTCACCCATGCCCACGGGCAACTGTACAAAATCGGCAAGGTCTTGAAACACTTTTTTAATCACTGGGATTGGGGGGATCTTTTTTTCTTGTAACTGATTCCAATAGTCTAAGTCATTTTGCTGGTAGAGTAAAATTGCTTTTGCTGATAATCCATCTCTGCCTGCTCTTCCTGCTTCTTGATAGTATTGCTCGATGCTGCCGGGAATATCAAAGTGGATGACTGCACGCACATTGGTCTTGTTGATCCCCATTCCAAATGCACTCGTAGAAACGATTATCTGAAGATGGTCTTGCATCCAGTCCTCTTGTACTTTTTTTCGTTCTTGCAATTCCATCCCCGCATGGTAACCTTCAACAGAAAATCCATAACTGGTTAACATACTTGCAAGTTGGGCCACATTATTTCTTGTATTGCAATAAATGATTACAGATCCTGTGATGTCTTTTAGTAAATTCTTTAATACAAATAATTTAACCGTTTCCTTTTTGACTTGATAGCTTAGGTTAGGCCTTAAAAATTGATCTGTAATGAGGTTGGCATCTTCTACACCCAATTGAACTAACATGTCTTTTTGTACCAAGGGAATCGCAGAGGCAGTCATAGCTAAAATGGGTATTGTAGGAAATGTCTTTTTCAAAAAGTCCAACTTTCGATAGCTTGGTCTAAAATCATAGCCCCATTGTGAAATACAATGCGCTTCATCAATGGCAAATAATTGAATGGGTAAGCTGCTTAATAAATTTTGAAAATGTTTCTGTGATAACTTCTCTGGAGAGCAATAAATGAATTGGTATTTTTTTGCTTCAATCTCTTTAAATACTATAGATTCCTCATAAGCACTCAACTGGCTACCTAATAAAACTGCTTTTAAATTTTTGGAAACTAAGTCTTTCACTTGATCTTGCATCAGCGCAATCAAAGGGCTAATCACAATGCAAATACCTCTTTGGTAAATGGTGGGTACTTGAAAGCAGATGGACTTGCCCGCGCCTGTTGGCAATAAGGCAAGTGTGTCTTTGCCAGCTAAGATAGATTCAATCACAGCTAATTGCTGTGGTCTAAAACGATCATAGTTCCAATGCTTTTTTAATATGTCAACTAAGGCTTCCAATCAGTCAATTGATTCTATTAATTTAATTTCTTTTTAAATAACCTTAAAGAATTCAACGCCAAGACCACATCACTAAGTGCCATGATCATGGCACCGTAGGTTGGTCCCCAGGTGCCTAAAAATCCAAATGCGGCCACAGGGATGGCTATGATATTATAAGAGAATGCCCATCCTAAGTTTTCTTTTATGGTTTCGTATGTTTTTCTTCCTAATACTAATGACATTGGCAGGTTCTTTAACCCACTGTTCATTAATACCACTTGTGCACTTTGAATGGCGATATGTGACGCGTTGCTTAATGAGATACCAATGGTGGCTTTTGCTAGTGCAGGTGCATCATTGATGCCATCCCCTACCATAGCAGTTGGTGCAATTTTAATTAAAGCATCGAGTGTTGCTAATTTTTCTGAAGGACTTTGTTCTGCTATAATTTTTTGAATTCCTAATGCTTCACCAACTTGTTTACATTTTGTAGCCCTGTCTCCACTCAATAAGATAGTAGCAATACCTTGACGATGTAATTGATCCACCACTTCTTTTGCTTCTGGTCTAATTTGATCTGCTACATCAATCCATCCAATGAATTGATTGTTTTTTTGGATATAAATATTATGACCATCTTCAATTGTCTTATCTTCTAATGTTTTAAAAGATCCTGCCCAATAGGTATTGCCGTCTTTATCTGTTGCTTGAATCCCCATCCCTTTAACTTCTTCAATTTTTGCCCATGGAATGGCATCTTTCGTTTTCCAGGTTGCTTGAATACAATTCGCAATGGGATGATTGGAATATTTTTCTAAAGAGTAGCTTAGGACTTTAAATGCAGCTTCTGAAGTTTGCTCATTTCCATTTTGTACAATATGAAAACCACTCAACTCAAATTGACCCGTTGTTAAAGTCCCTGTTTTATCAAAAACAACTTGCTTGATATTTTTAAAAGTTTCTAAGCTTTTTGCATTTTTAAATAAGACGCCATTACGGGCACCTCTGCCAAGTCCAACAGCGATGGCTGCTGGCGTTGCCAATCCCATAGCACATGGACATGAAATCACCAAGACTGCGATGGATCTTAACATACTTTCACTGAATCCAATATTGGTAAAAAAGTAATTTCCAATTAAAGTGAGTAGTGCAATTCCAACCACCAAGGGTACAAAGATGGCACTAATTTTATCTGCTAAAATTTGTACAGGGGGTTTTTCGCCTTGTGCAGCTTTGACCATTTTTAAAATGTTAGCTAGTACAGTTTGATCACCAACAGCAGTAACATAAGCTTTGATAGAACCATTTTCGATGGTACTGCCTCCTAATAAGATATCCTTTATGACACGATGTACTGGTATGCTTTCGCCTGTTACAATGGCTTCGTTAACATCTGCTTCCCCTGACAATATTTTACAATCCATAGGCACTGTTTCACCTGAATTGATCAATAAAATATCACCTACTTTTAAGGTATCAGCAGCTACATTAAAAATAATTTCTTTATGATGTTCATCAAAGACAATCATATTAGCCATCACTTTCTGTGCTTTCACTAAATCTTTTAAAGCACGTTGAGTGGAAGCAATGGAGGCATCTTCTAAATAATTTCCAAAAAATACAAAAGTTAAAATCGTGGCGGTGGTTTCATAATAAGCAAACTGTGCACCTTGTCCAATGATGGTTCCATATAAACTATAACCAAAAGAAGCAATCGCACCTATGGAGACCAATACATTCATATTTGGAATACCATGCAATAAACTATTGATGGCACTTTTTCCAAAGTAGTTCATACCTACTATAAATACAGGTAAGGTTAAACCCAATTGCACATAAGGGTTCATTAAGAAATGAATATGCACTCCCGGTATCATATGTAGGATCAATGGAACTGTAAAAATCAAAGAGAAAATCGCACGCTCTTTATTATTGTCCAACCATTTTTTAGGGACTTCATCAGTTGCTTGGCCCCTCACTTTATATCCTAAACCTTGAATCCCTTTTATTAAAGCGGGTTTTTGAGCGGCATCTGCCAATTCAAATTGCACTTCGCCCTCCATGAAGTTCACTTTAGGCTCATGTATCCCCTTGCTACTAAGATATTTATGAATGGATAACGCACAATTGGTACAACTCATACCATCTACTTTCCATTGAATGTTTTCCATAATGATCTATTTATCACATAAAGGTACGAAACCATTTTAGGATTGTATTTGAAGCTTTATATTTGCAATATGGACTTAATCTATACCCTTTATGACATCGATGAAATTGCCGCTCAATTGGTGCATCAATACGCATCAAAACCGGTCTGGGTCTTTCAAGCACCCATGGGCGCGGGTAAGACAACCCTGATAGCTGCAATAGGAAGCGCAATGGGTATTCAGCAAGCCATGTCAAGTCCTACATTTTCTATTATGAACGAATATGAGGTGCAAGGGAAATTGATTTACCATATGGATTGGTATCGATTAGAGAATGAGGCAGAGGCAAGACAGGCTGGGGTAGAGGCTGCAATGGAAGAAGCTGATTTGTCTTTGGTGGAATGGCCTGAAAAAGCGCCTAATCTAGTGCCCGAGCATGCAGTGGTGTTCAACATTGAGTTCATCGATCCCGATCATCGCAGAATTTATACCAATCAGTAAAAGGCGTCAATCAAATCGGCTTTTTCCTATTTTAGGATCTCTGGTATTTTTGTATCTTCATGAAAATATTTCTTATGAGTGTCACCAAGCCCCAAATTCATCCTTCATTTTCCTATGAAACACAGGAAGAGGTATTGGATATTCCTCATAGTGCAAAGCCATTGTTGATTGGCATCCCAAAAGAGACTGCATTTCAAGAGAATAGGGTTGGCCTCATTCCAGAAGCGGTTGGGGTCTTGGTAGCCAATGGGCATCGTGTGATGGTGGAATCAGGCGCAGGGAATGGCAGTCGATATACCGATAAAGATTATGCAGAAGCAGGTGCAGAAATAGCTTTTGAAAAAGTAGCAGTGTATCAGTGTCCGATTTTAATTAAGACGGCGCCGCCAGTTGAATCTGATTTACCTTTTTTACAAATGCATCAAACCATTATTTCTCCTTTGCATTTATCTGCAATTAATCAAGAAGTATTGGTGGCGTTGATGGCTAAAAAAATTACTGCTTTATCGATTGAGAATATCAAAGACGAAAATCAAAACTATCCTATCTTAAGAAGCATGAATGAAATAGTGGGTAGCGCGGTGATGTTGATTGCCGGACAATACCTAAGTAATTTTAATTCAGGCAAGGGGGTGTTGTTGGGCGGTATCAGTGGTGTGCCTCCAACTAAAGTAGTGGTGATTGGTGCAGATATCACTGGTGAATTTGCAGTACGCAATGCACTTGCATTGGGTGCAAGCGTCAAAGTGTTTGATAACAATGTTTCTAGACTACAGAGACTACAAAATAATTTAGGTCAGCGTGTTTGGACTTCTGTGATTGAGCCAAAAATATTAGCAAAACAACTTAAAACCTGTGAAGTAGCAATTGGTGCATTGACAAATGAAATTGGCAGAGCCCCCATTGTAGTGACAGAGGAGATGGTAATGAATATGCGTCCAGGTAGTATTATTATTGATGTAGCAGTAGATAGGGGTGGATGTTTTGAAACCACTGAATTGACTAATCATGAAAATCCTATTGTCATCAAGCATGATGTGATTCATTATGGGGTACCCAATATCCCAAGTGGTTTTGCGAGAACAGCAAGCCAAGCAATAAGCAATGTCTTGATGCATTTGATGGTGGAGATTGGAGACCAAGGTGGCTTAGAACAAATCATCTGGCATCAATTACACCTTCGCGAGGGGGTTTATTTATACAAAGGATCGTTGACTGATTTTTATATGAGTCAAAAATGCAATTTAAAATTTACCGATTTGAATTTGTTGATTGCAAGCAGAAGCTAAGACAGTTGCTTATATTTTAAAATCAGAGAGGGATAGTCGTTGACCACAAAATTGGTATTCTTGAGCGTCATTGCTTGCTACGATGATTAATTTATGCATCGCGTATGCTTGCATTAATTGATGGTAGGTTTGAATCCCTTCTTGGTCTAAATTGCTACATGGTTCATCCAATAATAAAATTGGGGATTGATCAAAAATAGCCAAAGCCAATTTCAATCTTTGTTTCATCCCACTACTAAAATTTCTTATCTGTTTATCGGTAGCCTTACTAAGTCCGATTTTTTCTAAGAGGTCAATCGGCTTTAAGTCAGACTGAATGGATTTGAATTGTTGATGAAAAGCGATTTGTTCTAATGCAGTGAACTCTTCTACCAGTTCTAAATAAGGTGTAGCAATGCTTATATGTTGAAATATTTTTGAGCTATCAATGGATTGACCATTGTTGTCAACCCAATCTACTTGACCTTTTGTAAGTCCAATATAACCTGCAATAATTTGTAAGAGGGTACTCTTGCCTGATCCGTTATTTCCAATCAATGCATATTGTTGTCCGGTGACAAAACTGAAATTAAGATTGGAGAAAATCCATTCTTTATTGAATCTTTTGGATGCAGCTGTAAAGTGAATTTGCATATTAATCTTCTTCTGATGCACCTTTGACAAAACGCTTGATGATGCCTCTTCCGCTATCTCTAATAAAAGTCACAATTTCATCGCGCTCATCTGTAGCAGGTAGTTCTTCCTCAATAAAAGCAAGTGCCT
>Ga0304730_1003550_pt1 | contig 10462 bp, 9 predicted proteins | sample M_130628_MF_Meta_FD_190474 | JGI IMG/M metagenome (GOLD analysis project Ga0304730, IMG submission 190474) | Freshwater microbial communities from Lake Montjoie, Canada to study carbon cycling - M_130628_MF_MetaG (v2) (version 2) | ecosystem: Environmental > Aquatic > Freshwater > Lake | place...
GCAATCGCAAAGGATTACTTGAAGGTCGCGGAATGCCAGGCAAGTTAGCTGATTGTCAGTGGACTGATCCTGCAAAGTGCGAGCTCTACATTGTTGAAGGTGACTCCGCAGGTGGTTCTACAAAAGGCGGCCGTGATTCACGCAATCAAGCAGTGCTTCCTATTCGTGGAAAGATTTTAAATGTTGAAAAAGCACGTATTGACCGCGTTCTACAAAATAACGAAGTTCAAGCGTTAATTACCGCACTTGGTACTGGTGTTCACGATGATTTTGATATCGACAAACTGCGCTACCACAAGATTATTTTGATGGCAGATGCTGATGTCGATGGACAACATATTCGTACACTACTTTTAACTTTATTATTCCGTTTCATGCGCCCACTAATCGAACACGGTTTTGTTTACTTCGCACAACCACCACTCTATAAATTGAAGTGGGCCGGTAAAGAGCCAGTCGAATATGCATTTAGTGATCGTGAACGAGATGGCATGATCGAACTTGGTGTTGCTGCAGGAAAGCGTCTTCCAAAGGATGATGGAATTCAGCGCTTTAAAGGCTTAGGTGAAATGCCAGCAAAAGAGTTGTGGGATACAACCATGGATCCAGAGCATCGCGTTCTAGTTCGCGTCACATTAGATGATGCTGCAGCTGCAGATGATTTGTTCTCAGTACTTATGGGTGAAGATGTTGAAAAGCGCCGCGCGTTTATTCAGCGCAATGCTAAAGATGTTAGGTTCTTAGATATCTAATGGATGAGTTAAACCCAAAAAACCTTGAAAACTTTGACAAGATCGAAACAGTTGATCTTCAAGTTGAAATGGCACGTTCATATCTTGACTATGCGATGTCAGTCATCGTCGGTCGTGCCTTGCCAGATGTTCGAGATGGTTTAAAGCCAGTTCACCGTCGTGTTTTATATGCAATGTATGACGCCGGCTATCGTCCAGATAAGGGTTACTACAAATCTTCACGCATTGTTGGTGATGTTATGGGTAATTACCACCCACACGGTGACGCCGCAATTTATGACTCTGTAGTTCGTTTAGCTCAACATTGGTCACTTCGCTATTTATTGATTGATGGAAACGGAAACTTCGGTTCTCCAGGAAACGATCCAGCTGCAGCAATGCGTTATACCGAAGCTCGTTTATCTCCTATTGCAATGGAAATGATGCGAGATATCGATGAAGACACAGTTAATTTCATCCCCAACTATGACGGCCGCTCACAAGAACCAACAGTTCTCCCCAGCCGCCTACCAAACCTTTTAGTTAACGGCTCTGCAGGTATCGCAGTTGGCATGGCAACAAATATTCCACCCCACAATCTGCGTGAAATTGGCGAAGCTGTTATTTACTCTCTTGAACATCCAGAGATGAAGCAAGAAGAACTACTTAACGAGTTAATAAAGATTGTTAAAGGCCCAGACTTTCCAACAAAGGCGCTAATTGTTGGTCGCACAGGTATTGAAGAGGCATATCGAACAGGCCGTGGATCAATCACAATGCGTGCAGTTGTTCAAGTTGAAGAAATCAACAAGCGCACATGCCTTGTAATTAGTGAATTGCCATACCAAGTTAATCCAGACAACCTTGCGTTGAAAATCGCAGAGCTTGTTAAAGATGGAAAAATCAAGGGCATCGCAGATGTTCGAGATGAAGGTAATGAGCGCCTCGGCCAACGCCTAGTAATTGTCTTGCAGCAATCTGCAATTCCTAAGGTCATCCTCAACAACCTATACAAGCAAACACAGTTGCAGGACACATTTGGTGCAAACATGTTGGCACTTGTTGACGGCGTGCCACGCACATTACGTCTTGATGAATTTATTCGTTACTACATCGAACACCAGGTTGAAGTAATTGTTCGCCGTACTAAGTACCGCTTAGCGGAAAAAGAAAAGCGCGCCCATATCTTGCAGGGCTATCTCAAGGCACTAGATGCTTTAGATGCTGTTATTGCCTTGATCCGCGCATCAACAACACCTGAAGAAGCCCGCACAGGCTTGATGAAACTGCTCAGTGTTGATGAAATTCAAGCTAACGCTATTTTGGATATGCAACTGCGCCGTATTGCTGCGTTGGAGCGTCAAAAGATTAATGATGAGTACGACGGTTTAATGGCTGACATTGTTGAACTCAACAAGATCCTTGTGAGCCCAGAGCGCCAACGCGAAATTGTTAAGACAGAGCTTGCAGAATTGGTTGCAAAGTATGGCGATGAGCGTCGCACGCAGATTGTTGCAAGCGAGGGTGATTTCAGCGCTGAAGATTTAATTCCAGACCAAGATGTTGTTGTGACAATTACCCGCGGTGGTTACTCAAAGCGCACCATGGCTGATCTGTATCGCTCACAACGACGTGGTGGTCGTGGAGTAAAGGGTGCGGCGTTAAAGGAAGATGATGTTGTAGATCATTTCTTTGTCGCATCAACTCACGATTGGTTGTTATTCTTCACAAACCAAGGTCGTGTATATCGCTCAAAGGTTCATGAACTACCAGATGCTGGACGTGATGCACGTGGACAGCATGTTGCCAACCTGATGGCATTTAAACCAGATGAGAAAATTGCTGAAGTTTTATCATTAAAGGATTACACAATTTCTCCATTCTTGGTCCTTGCAACTCGGAATGGATTAGTTAAGAAAACCCCTTTGGTTGAATATGACTCTCCTCGCACCGGTGGTTTGATTGCAATTACATTAAAACCAGGCGATGAAGTTGTTTCCGCATCATTGATCAACACAGATGATGAATTATTATTAGTATCAACAAAGGGAATGTCTCTGCGCTTTACAGCAGATGATGAATCACTTCGTTCAATGGGGCGTTCAACAAGTGGTGTGATCGGAATGAAGTTCCGTGCAGATGACAACTTGCTGACAATGGCGCGCGTTAATGCAGAACAAGCAAAGGATTCATTTGTCTTTACAGCTACCGATGGTGGCTATGGAAAGAAAACCCCAATCGATGAGTATCGATTGCAGGGCCGTGGTGGTATTGGTATTAAGGCCGCCAAGATCGATGAGAATTCACGTGGATCTCTTGTTAGCGCATTGGTTTTACGTGATGAGGATGAAGTACTTGCTATTACTTCAGCTGGAACTGTCATGAGAACCCCTGCAGCAGAGGTCCGTCAGACCGGACGCGACAGCATGGGTGTGCGTTTGGTGAACCTTGATGAAGGTGTGAGCCTGTTATCTGTCACCAAAAACGGCGAAGGTGAGATTTCAGCGAAAAGTTAGTATGGTTCGCATCCTGAGTTAAGGAACTAACGCTCGTTTTGGGAGTTAGTGAAGTTCAAGGTAATCTTGGCACTTCGCGCTTTAAAGAGAAATCTTTACAGCGGGCCCATAGCTCAGCCTGGTTAGAGCGCTTCCCTGATAAGGAAGAGGTCGGTGGTTCAAGTCCACCTGGGCCCACCCGTTCTAATACGGGGACCTAGCTCAATTGGTAGAGCGCTGCCTTTGCAAGGCAGAGGTTAGGGGTTCGATTCCCCTGGTCTCCACACAGTTTGTCTCCACCGCACCCACAACAAGAAAAGAGAAAACCATGTCATCAACAGCAACTCTTCACACATCACTCGGTGACATCGTTATTGAACTTTTCCCAAACCATGCACCAAAGACTGTTGCAAACTTTGTTGAGTTAGCAACTGGTGCAAAGGAGTGGACTGATCCACGCACTGGCGATAAGACAACTGCAAAGTTGTATAACGGAACAATTTTTCACCGCGTCATTGACGGTTTCATGATTCAAGGTGGAGATCCACTAGGTCGCGGAACAGGTGGACCGGGATACCGTTTCGAAGATGAGTTCCACGGCGAACTAACTTTTGATCGCCCATACATTCTTGCAATGGCTAACTCAGGTCCAGGAACAAACGGTTCACAGTTCTTTATTACTGTTGCACCAACTACATGGCTTAACCGCAAGCACAGCATCTTTGGTGAAGTAAAGGATTCTGCAAGCCAGGCAGTAGTTGATGCAATTGCAACTGCAAAGACTGGCGCACAGGACAAGCCAGCAACTGACATCACTATCAACAGCGTTACAGTTGCTTAAGCGTTCTGCCACCTACTCTTTAATCGCAGTAATCTGCGCTGCTTACCTTGTGCAGATGGTTGTTCCATCACTGCAGCAAGATCTCATGCTTCCAAGTTTTGAATACTTGCAAGCTACAAACCAGTGGTATCGACTCTTCACCGTTGCGTTAACTCACGCAGGACTTCTTCACCTTGGATTTAATATGTACTCCTTGATGGTTTTAGGAAATCCACTTGAAGAGGCATTTGGTAAAAACAAACTCTTTATCGTTTTCTTCGTTTCACTTTTAACTGGCTCACTTGCCTCTTCATACTTCGCATCTGTTTATAGCTACTCTGTTGGTGCATCAGGTGCGATCTTTGGATTATTTGGCGCACTTGCAATTGTTGGAAAACGAATTGGCGCAGATATACGATCCATTGTTGTGATTATTGGAATTAACTTTGTCATTGGTTTTGCAATGGGCGGGGTTGATTGGCGCGCACACCTAGGCGGATTAATCGGCGGGGTAGTGGCAGCTCAGTTAGTAATGGCTAAGAGATAAGTTATCCACAGGTTTTACCCACACTGTGGATCGAATTACAACTGTGTAATTAGCGCCAGCGAGTGGCAAGTGAAAAGCCAACACCGATAAAGCCAAAGCCAATAATCATGTTCCAGGCACCGATTCCAGGGACTGGATACGAGGTCTGGGTTACATAGAAGACCACAATCCAGAACAAACCGATTAAGAAGGCTGCAACCATTGTTGGAGCAAGCCAGCGTGGGCTCTCCAGTGGCTCATGAGGCGTCTTCACATCAACCTCTTGATTGTGAGCGCGCTGCTCTTCGACCTTCTTGCGTAGCTTTGATTTAGGCATACGCGAAAGATACACCATGAGAGAGAATGCTCCTATGGCCGCCAAGATCCTCGTCATCGATAACTATGACTCCTTTGTCTTTAATTTGGTGCAGTACCTGCAGCAATTAGGGGCCGAGTGCACCGTTGTCAGAAACGATGCTGTCCAAGCAAGTGAAGCTGGCAAGTACGACGGAGTCCTTATCTCTCCAGGACCTGGCACACCTGAAAAAGCTGGTGTATCAGTAGAGACGATTAAGTACTGCGCAGAACATTCAATTCCATTATTTGGTGTGTGCCTGGGTCATCAAGCAATTGGTGTTGCATTTGGCGCAACTGTTTCCAGAGCACCTGAATTACTCCATGGAAAAACATCTCTTGTCTATCACAAGCAAGAAGGTGTCTTGTCAGATCTGCCATCACCATTTACAGCAACTCGTTACCACTCACTGTGTGTTGAAAAAGATTCAGTACCAGAAACTCTAGTAATTACAGGATCAACCGATTCTGGATTAGTAATGTCAATGCAACATGCAACACTTCCCATTCAAGGTGTGCAGTTTCATCCAGAATCTGTTTTAACAGAACATGGACACCAGATGCTTGCTAACTGGTTAGTGATGTGTGGAGATAAAGGCGCTCGCGAACGCGCAGTTGGTTTATCTCCAGTAGTTGGCACCGCCAAGTAATTTACGGCGTTTTATTAATTGTAATTGTTACTGACTTACCAATTGTTTGTGTAGTTCCAGCATCTGGTGCTTGGCGAATAACAACACCTATTGGCTGATTTGCATCATAACCAACAACTTCATTTACTAAGAAGCCTGCTTGAACCAAAATAGTTTTTGCTTGCAAAGCATCAGTTCCGATTAATGATGGAACTAGTACTTGTCCGCTAGCAATTTGTAATACAACACCTCTACCTGCAGTAATTGTTGATCCAGGTTCTGGCGTTACCTTCAACACAGTTCCTTGTGCTTCATCTGAAGGAACAGCTTCGGTTGCGGTTACAAGTAGTCCAACAGCAGATAAAGCAGTGCGGGCATCAATGAGTGACATTCCTACTAAATCAATAGGAACAATTGAATCTCCAGGCCCATCTGAAATTGTTAAAACAACCCCTGAACCTTTTTGCACACGAACCGTGGCAAGTGGAATCTGGTTTGCAACACGATCCTTTGGAATTCGACCATCATGTGCGCGAGTAACAGTGACGATGTAATCGCCAAGTAATGCTTCAGCTTCTGCTTGAGTTAAACCAACAACATTAGGCAATTGTGGCAATCCTGAAGGATCTACACCTGGTCGTGTCATAAACACGCCTGCGACAAGTAGACCAAGGGCAGCAACACCACTAATAGCACCAATTAACACCTTACGGCGTGACATCGGAGCCTTTGCAATCTTTGTAGTTACAACTTCGCCACCAGCAATTTTATATAAATCATCAAGCATCAATCCAGCTGTTTGATAACGATCATCCGGGTTTTTAGCAAGTGCAACTGTTAATAAAGTATCAATACCTGCAGGAAGTTCAGGAACAATTTTGCTCGGCGCAACTAGAACCCCTGAAACATGTTGGTATGCAATTGAAACAGGTGTTTCACCACTAAATGGTGGCTTTCCAGTCAATACTTCATATAACAAGCATCCAGTTGAATAAATATCACTTCGAAGATCTGCAACCTCTCCTAACGCCTGTTCCGGAGAAAGATATTGCGCAGTTCCGACAACATTCCACGTGCTGGTCAGAGTTGCACCTAAATCAGCAAGTGCGCGTGCAATTCCAAAATCCATCACCTTCACATCGCCATGATCTGTGATCATTATGTTTGCCGGCTTTATATCTCGGTGCACAATTCCGCTGTGGTGTGAATATTCAAGTGCGGCCAAAATGCCTTCACCAATTTCAAGTGCGCGCTTTAGAGGAACACGTTCACCTTTGTGGATGAGTTCGCGAAGAGTGTGACCAGAGATTAACTCCATAACAATGTAGGGCGCTGGTTCTTCACCTGAGTCATACACAGCAACAATTCCTGGGTGATTAAGGCCGGCAGCAGCGAGTGCTTCTTTTCTAAATCGAGCAACAAAAGATGGATCGCGCGCTAGATCACTACGCAATACTTTTACCGCAACTTGTCGAGCAAGGCGGGTGTCTTCAGCAACATACACATCAGCCATTCCACCCGTGCCGATCATTTCACCAAGTTTGTAACGTCCACCAAGGAGCTTATTAATCATGAGCTGCTCCTAACAAGAGTGATGGTGTCGTTGATGTATCTGAAATATCAGCGATCAGAATGGTGACATTATCAGGTGCGCCATTTATATATGTTGCATCATTTAAAAACTTGACCGCTTCATCTTTATCAGATTTCTTTAAGCCAACCTTGATCTCTTTATCCGTTAAAACACCTGATAAACCATCAGAACAGAGTAAGTATCGATCACCCTTTTTCACCTCATACATTTGCAATACTGGAGTCACATCGCCATCTCCCCGTAGTGCCTGGGTCAACATTGAGCGTTGTGGATGTTCTGCAGCTTCTGCTTGTGAGATTGCGCCTTGATCAAGTAGTTCTTGAATAACGGTGTGATCGTTGCTGAGTTGTTCCAATATGTTTCCGCGCAAGCGATAACAGCGCGAATCACCAACATGTAGCAAGGCGATGCGATTGTCACGAATAAGTAGCGCGGTCAAGGTTGTTCCCATGCCGCGCTTTTCAATCTCTTCATCAGCAACTGCGGCAATTTCTGCATCGATGCTGTGTAGTGAGTGCATCAACAAGTCTTCTACAGAATCTTCATCGATATCTGTGGCGGTAAGTGTTGGTGCTAACTTTTCTAAGACTTTTACTGCAATGCGGGATGCGACTTCGCCTGCGGCGTGGCCACCCATACCGTCAGCAACCGCGATTAGTTGGTCAGATACAAAAGCCGAGTCTTCATTTCCTTGGCGAACTAAACCAATAGCCGAACGCGCAGAGGTTTCAAAGAAGTGCGCGCTCATGATGTAAGCCTAACGGTGTAACCTACAAAGATGAAGATCTACGCACACCGCGGATCCTCGGTTGCCCATCCTGAGTTAACGATGGCCGCCTATAAGGCCGCCGTCGATGAAGGCGCCGATGGTTTTGAATGTGATGTGCGTTTAAGTAAAGACAATCAATTGGTTTTGTGGCATGACGCAGACATGCAAAGGATTGCAGGCAACGCAGCGCGTATTGCAGATTCAACCTTTAAGGAAATCAAGTCTCACTATCCCCAAGCAATGATTCTTGATGAACTACTAACTCTTGCTCGAGATAACAAAAAAGAGTTAGCAATTGAAACCAAACACCCAGTGCCATCTGCAAGTGCGGTAGAAAAGAAGGTGATGCAACTGTTGCACCAAGAAAAACCGGTTGCAGATATTCATGTTATGTCATTTTCTTGGTTAGCTTTAGAAAATATAAGAAAGATTGATCCTGAACAAAAAACAGTTGCATTGCTTCACGACACATTTTCTTTTGCGATGAGAAGGCTTACATCAGCACATTCAATCGGCCCAGGAATTACAGCATTTAGACAAAAGCCACATTTGAAGCAAGATCCACGTAATCTCTTCGTGTGGACCGTTGATGATGCCGACGATATGCGCTTTTGCGCTGATAACGGTGTTGATGTCTTGATCACAAATACCCCGTCATATGCAAGGTCGGTACTCGGGTACAATTAGCAAGTGAGTACATACGCCTATCTCGGTCCCAAGGGAACATTTACAGAGGCGGCTCTTAAAAAGATCACTTCTTCTAATGATCGCCTTATGCCTTATGCCAACGTTACTGCGGCCCTTGATGCAGTCCGTCTTGGTAAAGCCCACTATGCATTAGTCCCAATTGAAAACTCAGTTGAAGGTGTTGTTGCTCGCACCCTAGATGAGCTTGCAACTGGTGAGCCTTTAGCAATTGTTGGCGAAGTAACCTTGCCTGTTTCCTTTGCATTAATGATCAAAGGCGATGAAAAAGAGATTTTACGTATAGCCACACACCCACATGCAGAAGCACAGTGCCGCAACTATGTTGCTAAAAATTTCCCAGATGCTGAATTAATTTCTACAGCATCAACTGCAGCAGCAGCCGAAGCTATTTCACGTGGTGAATTTGATGCAGCAATTGCAGCACCTGTTGCAGCTGCCCACTACGGTCTTCGCGTTATTGCAGACAACATTGGCGATAACCCGGGCGCAGTTACTAGATTCATTGTGGTTGCAAAGCCAGGATCAGTTCCAAAGAACACAGGTTGGGATCGCAGCTCGTTAGTGGTCTTTATCGGTGCTGACCACGCTGGTGCGTTGCTCGACATCTTGACCGAGTTTGCTAAGCGAGAAGTAAACCTAACTTTTATTCAGTCACGTCCGACTGGTTCAGCCCTTGGCCATTACCATTTCATTATTGACGTTGAGGGTCACATTGCAGATGCACCTGTGAAGGAGGCAGTAGAAAGCCTTCGAGCAATCTGCGAAGACATTAGATTCCTTGGCTCATACCCACGAGAAAAGGCAAGTAAATGATCGACATCAAGTACCTGCGTGAACACCCTGATGCGGTACGTGCATCTCAAAAGGGTCGCGGTGAAGATGTAACGATCGTCGATAAAGTTTTAGCAATTGATGAGATTCGCCGCGCAGCGCTCGATAAATTTGAAACATTACGCGCAGAGCAAAACGTATTGTCTAAATCAGTTGGTGCTGCTAAAGGTGATGAAAAGACTGCCCTCTTAGAAAATGCAAAAGAGCTTGCAAACAAGGTTAAAGATGCGGATTCAAAGCGCGCAGATGTGGAAGAACAAGCAAAGCAATTGATCATGCAGCTATCAAATATTTTAGATCCAGATGCACCTATTGGCACAGAAGCCGATTTTGTAGTTATCGAACATGTTGGCACACCGCGCACATTTGATTTTGAACCAAAGGATCACGTTGAACTCGGTAAGTTACTTGGTGCAATTGACACAGAACGTGGCGCAAAGGTTGCAGGCTCTCGCTCCTACTACTTAACAGGTGCTGGTGCGATGCTCGAGTTCGCACTTGTTAATTATGCAATTGCATCTGCCAACAAAGCTGGCTTCACACCTGTTATTCCACCAGTACTTGTTAATCCTGCAGCAATGGAAGGTACAGGCTTTTTAGGACAAGCTGCCGAGAATGTTTACCACCTTGAAAAAGACGATGTGTACTTAGTTGGAACATCTGAAGTTCCTCTTGCTGCAATGCATATGGATGAAGTTCTACCAGCTGACAAACTTCCTATGCGATATGCCGGATATTCATCATGTTTCCGCCGCGAGGCTGGCACATACGGCAAGGACACTCGAGGAATCATTCGCGTGCACCAATTTGATAAAGTTGAAATGTTTTCTTTCTGTCATCCAGATCAGGCTAAAGAAGAGCACAAGCGTTTGTTGCAATGGGAAAAGGATTTCCTTAATGCGATGGAGATTCCATACCGAGTTATCGATGTTGCATCAGGTGATTTGGGATCTAGTGCCAACCGTAAGTTTGATATTGAAGCATGGATTCCTACACAAAACGCAT
>Ga0304730_1003555_pt1 | contig 10455 bp, 8 predicted proteins | sample M_130628_MF_Meta_FD_190474 | JGI IMG/M metagenome (GOLD analysis project Ga0304730, IMG submission 190474) | Freshwater microbial communities from Lake Montjoie, Canada to study carbon cycling - M_130628_MF_MetaG (v2) (version 2) | ecosystem: Environmental > Aquatic > Freshwater > Lake | place...
ATCCAATACAATATGCATGCCTTGTGGAATTGCTTCTAGCTTAGCTTTGATACCTAAATAATTTGTAAAAACCGCTGCCCTATTCACAGTTACTAAATATTCATTATCATTAAAACTAACAGAAACTGGTGCTTTGAATAAAGAACTAATTGGCATCCCATTTACTATATGAAAAATAATTTTCAACAACATGCCAGCAGCAATACCTACTAATAAATCTTCATACAAAGTAAAAAATATTGTAACTAAAAATATAGCTAATTGCTCTTTACCAATATTAAATATATGCATAAACTCTTTTGGATGCGCCAATTTTATACCTACAGATATTAGCATTGCAGCTAATGCTGTATTTGGAATTAATTCTATTAGGTGAGAGGCCAACAATACAAAAACCAAGATAAAAAACCCATGAAAGAAATTTGCCCATCTAGTTTTTCCACCATTTGCTACATTTGCACTACTTCTTGCTACTTCCGATATCATTGGCAAGCCGCCAAGTATACCAGCTATCATATTTCCTATACCTACTGCAATTAAATCTTTATTGGCATTTGATTTTCTTTTGTATGCATCCATCATATCTATTGCCTTTACGGTCAATAAACTTTCTAATGTCCCAACTAATGCAAACATGATTACATACTTAATAAAAATTGCAGTATAATGAACTCCTGAAAAATCTACATTTACTTTAATATTATCCAACAAATTACCTAAATGCACAAGCGCATAAGTAGGTTCTGTGGTTTGAAAATCCATGAGTAATTCTGCAGGAATTGCAATTATTAAAACCACTAATGGTGCAGGAATTTTTCTAAACAAAGGTATTTTAATCTTGTTCCATCCCATCATAATTGCAAAACTAACAACACCAATAATAGTTGCCTTTGGATCTAAATGCACAAAAAAAGTTGGGATACTTGCAATTAATGCAAATGGCCCTTTCCCTTTAGCTATTGCAGGATCTATATCTAACAATACTGGCAATTGCTTTAAAATAATAATCATTCCTATTGCGGCCAACATACCATGCACTGCAGATAATGGAAAGAAATCTACAAGCTTTCCCAGCTTTAATACGCCAAATAAAATCTGAATAAATCCGGCTATTACAATTGCTCCTAAAGCTAGATGCCAACCTGTTTCTCCTCCGCCAAAATCGGCAACTGCACCTACTATTATTACAATTAATCCGGCTGCTGGACCTTTGATAGTTAGTTTTGAGCCAGCTATTAAACTTACTACTAATCCACCAATAATTGCAGAAATCAAACCCATTAATGGTGGAAAATCGGATGCTTTTGCAATACCTAAACTTAGTGGTAGAGCTAATAAAAAAACGACAAAACCAGACATGGCATCGCTTGTAAAATTTTCTTTTAAACCAGCTATACCATCTTTTGGCATGCTATTAATATTTTTAATCATTGATAAATATATTGAATGTGATAAAATGGAAATATGTAAATCCTAGAATGGATTACAAATAAATTTACTATGCACAGTAAAGCCATCGCATAGCATTGCTTACCAAACTAAATTTAGTATTGGTTAAAATAATTTCCATAAAATCAAATTCTGAAATTTTCTACAAACAAGTATATTGGTATTTTGCAAAAACAGAAATTCTGCACTGCTGAATAATTAGGTGCAGAAAGGATAGCAAATAAGGTATAATATTTTTTAGTATTGCTTTTATTGCAATGACTCCAGATATAACAATTGTTATCATTGCCGCAATCCTCATCTTCATCTTCTGTATCATTATCTTCATCTATTGTAGATGAAACAAGGTAATTATAACTAGGGGCGCTAGCTTTTTTAAATGCTAAATGGTGGTTAGTTTTAATATTTGCTGATAGGCCCTGAATAGGCATAGTGGCAAACAACTGTAACACCGAAAATAATATTAAAAATAAAATGCGCATTTAAATGAATTATTCTCTGTATTAATTTGTGCAAATGTATCTATAAGCCTCTAAAAAGTATATTGTAAATTGTTAAAACTAAATTAAACTAATTTTGTTTTACTTTTACCACATGATAAACTGGCAAAATTATTTTGAAATTGGCTTGCGTTCTACGCTTGTTTATTTATTTATTTTATTTGCTATTCGCTTGTTTGGCAAAAAAGAATTAGCACAATTATCCGTAATAGATTTAGTATTTATTTTATTAATTAGTAATAGTGTACAAAATGCTATGGTTGGCAGTGACAGCAGTTTACAAGGCGGCATTATAGCTGCACTTGCCTTATTTATAGTTAATTTTATTTTCAAAAAAATTATTTATCGTCATCCAAAAATTAGTGAAATCATACAAGGCAAACCAATACTTTTAATTTATGAAGGAAAAATACAAAAACACAATTTAGCAGAAGCTGAAATTACTTTAGAAGAATTGGAATCGGCAATTAGAGAGCACGGCACGCAAGATATTCAACATGTAAAAATAGCAATGCTCGAGTCTGATGGAAATATTAGTGTTATTTGTGGCGAAATAGAAAATAAAACTATTCATCAATTGCAAAATAAGAAAAAGATAAAAGGTAGGTTACTGAAAAAATAATTCCTTATTAGATTGCCTATATAAGCAATCGAATGCTAGATGCAATGGTATTAGTACTATTAAATGTCATCATATAAGAAGCAAAAAAACTTTTGCTAATACATTAGCAAACGCCAATATTAAATTTAGATGTAATTCCCTTTTATCTCCAAGTAGTTGCAATTAGCAAAGAAAAAATGAGAATTTATTTGAATGTATAATAATAAATGTAGAACTATACCTTTGTTTGTGTATTGACAGAAATAAAGTTTAACAAAGAAATTTACCATGTAAATAATTAAAAAAACAAAATGAGAAAAAATCAAATCAACCCAATGCCAAAATATTTTGATAGGTACATTGCATTGGCAGACGACACTACTTTATTCCAAGTATTAAGTATTAGCTTAGATGAGTTAAAAAATTTACCTATTGAAAAACTACATGCTTTAGGCAATCAAGTATATGCACCTAACAAATGGACGATAAAAGATATATTCCAGCACATTTTAGACACAGAAAGAATTTTTGCATACAGAGCGCTTGCTTTTAGTCGTGGCGAAAAAATGAAAATGTTGTCGTTTGACGAAGAAGCTTATGCTACTGAAGCCAACGCAAATACAAGAGAAATAGAAGTCATTATCAAGGAATTAATTTTAGTAAGAGAATCTTTTATAGCGATGTATAAATCATTTAGCGATACCATGCTTTTAAAATCAGGCAAAGGATTTACAGGTGAGAATTCTGTACTTGCAATAGGATTTTTAATTGCAGGTCATCAGCGCTGGCATTGGAAAGTAATAGAAGAAAAATATTTTCCGCTATTAAAAAATTAAATTTTATTATATTAATTATTATTTTTTAGCATACATCACTTGCTTCACGGCTTTGACAGTTTTTTCTACACTTGGTAAATAAGCCGCCACCAAATTAGGTGCATAGTGCATGCTAGTATCTGCACTTGCTAGTCTCGTAACAGGCGCATCCAAATAATCAAATGCATCTTTTTGCACGCGATAAGCAATCTCCGAACCAACACTACCAAAAGGCCATTGCTCTTCTACTATCACCAAACGATTTGTTTTCTTTACGCTATTTATAATGCATTCCCAATCTAATGGTCTGATGGTACGCAAGTCTATCACTTCTGCACTGATGCCTTCTTTAGCCAACTCGTCAGCTGCACTAATTGCAGTTTTCATCATTTTATTGTAAGATACGATTGTTACATCTATACCCTGACGCACCACATTTGCTTTTCCAATCGGAATTAAATATTCTTCTGTAGGCACTTCGCCAAGGTCACCATACATTACTTCACTTTCCATAAACACCACCGGATCATTATCTCTAATGGCACTTTTCAATAGGCCTTTTGCATCATACGGATTACTAACGCTTATTACTTTCAAACCAGGAATATTAGCATACCAATTCTCGAATGCAGAACTATGTTGCGCACCCAATTGACCAGCGCTACCATTTGGCCCACGAAAAACAATTGGGCAACCAAACTGACCGCCACTCATTGCCAATGCCTTTGCAGCATGATTGAATATCTGATCTAAAGGCAACACTGCAAAATTCCATGTCATAAACTCAACTATTGGTCGCAAGCCATTCATAGCTGCACCCACAGCAATAGCTGCAAAACCTAATTCCGCAATTGGTGTATCTATCACTCGCTTAGCACCAAACTCATCTAGCATTCCCTGACTCACTTTGTAAGCACCATTATACAATGCTACTTCTTCTCCCATCAAAAATACATTTTCATCTGCACGCATTTCTTCTTGCATTGCTTCGCGTAGGGCTTGTCTAAAGGCTATTTCTGGCATGTGTTGATTATTTTTATAAGTGTGGCAAATTTAGGGATTAATTACCAAAAAAAGTCCAAAGGAAGCAATGTATAATTTACTATTAATTTGGATTTATTGATGGCGGCAGGCACGCTTTCCACTCCAAGTCCCCGGCCCTCGTGCCTCTGACCTGTGGGCTTTCCGTTACTATCGTTGCCGCGGTGGCATAGCTCTGTAGGTTTGGCATACCTATTAGCTTTATTTTTTTCTACACTATTTTATAATTTATTTATATAATTTTATAAACTATCAATTGCAATTTACATTTACATTTGTACAAATTTATATTATGGAATCTACACCTAGCACCAATAGCAACAACAGCAAAAATTATTTATTCATAGGCATCATTGCAGCATTAACTGCATTGAGTGTGTATTTATATATGGGCAAAAACAAAGCCGAAAACCAAAACCACGCAACTGGCGAAGCTTTAGCAGAAACCACTGCCACCAAAGATGCCATGCAAACAGACTATAATGCAGCGCTAGGCAGGTTAGATGAATTAACTAGCAAAAACAAAGAAATGGAATCTGCCATTTATGCCAAAGATGGCGAAGTAGCAGACCTAAAAGCTAAAATTGATGCTATTTTGCAAAATAAAAATGCAACAGCTGCAGAGTTAAAAACAGCTAAAGAATTAATTGCAAAACTAAATTCTAAAGTGGCAAGCTTTGAAAAACAAATTGCCGAATTAAAAACTGCTAACACCAACTTGGCTACCGAAAAAGAAAAACTAAGCAACGAAAAGCAAGACCTAACTGCACAAAAAGAAGAAATAACTAAGCAAAAAGAACAACTAGCCGAAGAGAAAAAAGGATTAGAAAAAAAGGTAGAAATTGCTAAAGTATTACATGCAAGTAATATTACTTTAACGCCTATCAAAAAGCGCTTGCTTACTGGCAAAGAAGCAGAAACAGGCAAGGCGCGCCGTGCAGAAGTAATTAGAATAAATTTTGATGTAGACGATAATAGAATTAGCGAAAGCGGAGAAAAAGAATTTTATATTGTAGTGTATGGTCCTAATGGCGATGCATTTAGCAATGGTAAATTTAGAATGAATAATGGCACAGAAAAATCTTACACCGCCAGCAAAACAATTCCTTATGTACAAGGTCAAACCAGCAAAAGCATTTCTTTAGATTGGAAACCAATTGGCGCCAGCTTCGACAAAGGCGATTACCAAATAGAAATTTATCACATGGGCTACAAAATTGGTGGCAATGGTGTAAGTTTGAAATAGGGAATTTAATGTTAGGTTTTGCAGGTTTGTAGTGTTACATTCTTTTGCAGAAAAAGCAATTCTTTGTTTTAAAAGTAGCTGAATAGATAGAGAAATTAAGACCCGTAATTATAAAAAAAGTAGAAGCTTTTATTTAATCCGACCTTAAAAATAAAATACAGAAAATTCAATAAAAAAAGATGGGAAGGTTTTGTGCAGTAGGCACAGCATGAGCCAATTCTAAATCTAAAATGAAAATGAGAAATCACTCGCGTTGCATGCGATAGCTTTTTATTCGTTGTAAATTTTAGTTTCATAGTCTTGATTTTTAATTATTTTCATCAAGTTGAAAATCGAGAGCAAAGCCTCTGGAGAAAATAACACAAATAAAAAAATGGGCTTCGTAATAAATACAAAGCCCATTCTCAAATCATTTTTCAAATTCTACAAATCAAATTTTATGCCTTGTGCCAATGGCAATTTATCTGTGTAATTAATTGTATTTGTTTGGCGACGCATGTATGCTTTCCAACTATCGCTACCACTTTCTCTACCACCACCAGTTTCTTTTTCGCCACCAAATGCACCACCAATCTCTGCACCGCTAGTACCAATATTTACATTAGCAATACCGCAATCGCTACCATTTGTGCTTAAAAACATTTCAGCTTCGCGCATATTCAGCGTCATAATACTACTAGATAATCCTTGTGGCACATCGTTTTGCATTTCTATTGCTTCATCCAATGTTTTGTATTTCATTACATACAATATTGGCGCAAATGTTTCGTGCTGCACAATTTTATAACTATTTTTTGCTTCTATAATGCAAGGTTTTACATAGCAACCACTTTCGTAATTTTTACCTTTCAATACTCCACCTTCTACTAGCATTTTTCCACCTTCTGCTTTGGCTGTTTCTATGCTATTTAGGTAAGCTTGCACAGCATCTTTATCTATCAATGGCCCTACATGATTTTTTTGATCTAATGGATTACCAATTTTAATTTGTTTGTATGCAGCTACTAATTTTTCTGTAAATTTCTTATACACTTTTTCATGAATAATTAATCTGCGTGTGGTAGTACAACGCTGGCCAGCAGTACCAACCGCGCCAAATACACAACCTATCAAACTCATATCTAAGTCGGCATGTTCGCTAATAATAATTGCATTATTACCCCCAAGTTCTAATAAGCTTTTACCTAAACGCTTGCCTACATTTTCTGCTACTGCTTTACCCATGCGTGTGCTACCTGTAGCACTAATCAATGGGATGCGTGTATCATTGCTTAACCACTCGCCTACTTCTCTGCCGCCATTAATGATGCAACTAACACCCTCTGGTACATTGTTTTTCTTTAATACACTTTGTATAATATTTTGGCAAGCAATAGCTGTTAAAGGTGTTTTTTCACTCGGCTTCCAAATACATACACCTCCGCAAACCCAAGCCAACATGCTATTCCAGCTCCACACAGCTACAGGAAAGTTAAATGCGCTAATGATACCAACTATCCCCATAGGATGCCATTGCTCATACATACGATGTCCTAGTCTTTCGCTGTGCATACTTAAGCCATATAATTGGCGACTCAAACCTACTGCAAAGTCGCAGATATCAATCATTTCTTGCACTTCGCCAAGACCTTCTTGCAAGCTTTTGCCCATTTCGTAGCTAACTAATTCGCCTAGTGGTTGCTTTAATTCGCGCAACTGATTGCCCATTTGGCGAATAATTTCTCCACGAGCTGGAGCAGGCATTTTGCGCCATACTTTAAAAGCGGCTTGCGCAGTTTCTACTACTTTATCGTAGTCGTTTCTTTTGGTGCTGTGCACGCTACCAATTAATTTTCCATCTACAGGGCTATAACTGTCTAGCTTTTGCCCTTTAGATGCAATTGCTTTCAACCCTGTACTAGTGCCATTATTGATAGCAGAAAGACCTAATTGTTTTAATATTTTTTGCATTTTTTATGTATTGTAAATTTTTATAAAAAAATAATGTTCCATTTTTTAAAATGGATTGCAAAAGTACAAATTTACTTTTGTATAAAATAGTGTTAAATACTAATTGAAATTATTGACGAAAGTAAATAGAATAATTATTTTCCCCTTAATTTTAAACTTTAAAATCTAAAAATGAAAAAAAATATTCTTTTATTAGCTACCTTATTAGTAGGAAATTTACTATTTGCACAAGACAAAGTGAACAAATCATCCTCTAACAAAAACGATGCGCAAGTATTTTTAAATCTAGGCGGTGGATTCAACAATCCATTTGGACCATTAGGTTTTGGTATAGATGTAGCTGTTCATCCACATGTAATGGTAGGCACAGGTGTAGGTGCAAGTAGCTGGGGTACAAAATTGATGCTAAAAGGAATGTATTTTAGAAAAGAACATTATCATGGTGGAGCTTTTGGCCTATCTATCCATCAATCTACTGGCATTACATTAGATAGCTACAAATACCAGCCTGCAAATTCTGGTAGTACCTATTCATTAGATGTAAAAGGCGCAGGAATTACAAGTGCTAATTTTTTATATGCCAATTATAGAAATATAGGCAGAAGAAGTAAGTTTTATTTACAAACTGGCATTGTAGCAAAATTAAACAACCCAACAACCTCTATAAAATATGCAGGTACTACTATCGATTTTACAGATAAAAAAGCAAGAAGTGCAATAGATATTAGTAAACCAGGAGGAATTATTATGAATCTTGGTTTCTTAATTGCATTAAAATAAACTAAATAAAGTTAATCAATAAGAATTCTCAATAACAAGTTACCCACAAAAAGCCTTTTTTTATTGCCTACCTTTGCCAAAATTTAAAATAATATGACATTTGCAGAGTTGGGTTTAAGAGAAGAGTTGCTACAGGCGGTAGAAGCTCTTGGCTTTACGACCCCTACACCGGTGCAAGAAAGCGCCATCCCAAAATTAATTTCTGGTTCAAAAGACTTTATTGGTCTTGCACAAACAGGCACCGGAAAAACAGCAGCATTCGGCTTACCCCTTTTGCAATTGATAGACACTAGCCACACCTTGCCACAGGCATTGGTGGTTTGCCCTACACGCGAGTTGTGTATGCAAATTATGCGCGACATCGTGAGCTTCAAAAAATTTATTCCTAATTCTTACATTGCAGCTGTATATGGTGGTACACCCATCAATCAGCAAATACGCGATATAAAAAAAGGCGTAAACATTGTAGTAGCTACACCAGGTAGATTGATAGATTTGATAGAAAGAAATGCCATCGACCTAAATGAAATTAAATATGTAGTGTTGGATGAAGCCGATGAAATGCTAAACATGGGTTTCCAAGATGATATAGAATTTATCTTGAAAAATACGCCAAACAGAAATGCAACATGGTTGTTTAGTGCTACTATGCCACCAGAAATTCGCAGAGTAAGTAAGCGCTACATGAAAGACCCGGAAGAAATTAGTATGGGTGCAATGAATACTACTAATGTAAATATCGACCATCAATATTACGCAGTGGCACACAAACATCGCTACGAAACTTTGAAGCGTTTGATAGATTTTAACCCTGGTATTTATGGTATTATATTTACTCGCACCAGAATGGATGCGCAAAATGTAGCCGATTTATTAACGCGTGAAGGATATACAATTGATGCATTGCATGGCGACTTAAGCCAACAACAACGCGACAAAGTAATGAAAGCTTTCCGCGATAAAAGCTTACAATTATTGATAGCTACAGATGTGGCTGCAAGAGGAATTGATGTTACAGGTATTACGCATGTAATCAATTACGAATTGCCAGATGATATAGAAGTTTATACGCATCGTAGTGGTAGAACAGGAAGAGCTGGTATGACTGGTATATGCATGAGCATTGTAGCACCACGCGAAGCAAGCCGCATTAAAGCCATAGAAAAAGTAGCCAAAGCTAAGTTTCATAAATTGGATGTGCCAAGTGGTAAAGATGTTTGCCGTAAGCAATTTTTTGGGTTTATGGATAAAATACATAACACAGACATTAGCAATGGCGAATACAAAACATATTTACCAATGCTACAAGAGCGCTTTGCAGATATGGATAAAGAAGAGATATTGCAACGTGTAGCAGCTAGCGAGTTTGATAGATTTTTGAAATACTACGAGCATAGCGAAGATTTAAATGCTCGCGGAGATAGCAGAGATAGAAATAGTAGAAGCGACAGAAGTGAGAGAAGCGACAGACCAGAAAGAAATAACAGAGAAGGCGATAGCGACAGAAGAGATACCGCAGGCAGAAGCTTTAACAGCAACCCGAATTGCGATAGATTATTTATTAACTTAGGTACAAAAGATGGTTTTTACAAAGCAAGCTTCTTACAATTTGTTTTAGACATGAGTGAATTATCTAAAGATAATTTGGGTAATATAGATATGAAAGACATGTTTACTTTTGTAGAAGTAGATAAAGCACACACTGCTAAAATGTTGAGTTCTTTGGATGGCAAGCAATTTAAAGGCCGCGCTATACGTATGAATGATGCAGAAGGTGGTGGAAGAAGCGGAGGCCGCGGAGATGGTAGAGGCGAAGACAGAAGAGGTGGCGACAGAGACAGAAACGGAAGCCGCGGTGGTGGCTATGGCGATAGAAATAGCGACAGAGGTGGCAGCCGCAGTGGTGGTGGAGATAGGGGCAGAGGTGGCAACAGCGACAGAAGCAGCCGTGGTGGTGGATATAGCGACAGAAGCAGCAGCCGCACCACAGAATCTGGCCCAAGCGGCAGACCTAGATTTAAAAAAGATTAATTCTTTTATTAAACTCTAGTAGTGAAATAATAAAACAGCAAA
>Ga0304730_1003559_pt1 | contig 10449 bp, 7 predicted proteins | sample M_130628_MF_Meta_FD_190474 | JGI IMG/M metagenome (GOLD analysis project Ga0304730, IMG submission 190474) | Freshwater microbial communities from Lake Montjoie, Canada to study carbon cycling - M_130628_MF_MetaG (v2) (version 2) | ecosystem: Environmental > Aquatic > Freshwater > Lake | place...
AACCGCGTGGTGGCGGTGCCGGAGCGGAATTCGAGCCAGCGCCGGTACTCGATGGCCAGGGCGGGGCGTTCCGCAAGCGTGATGTGCAGGTCGCCGAGCGTCTGGTGGCTGCGCGGCATCATGTCGCCGGGCAGCATGCAGTCGCGCTGGATGATGGCCTGGGCCTCGGCGATCTTGCCTGCCAGTGCCAGCTCACGCGCCGCACGGAAGCTGGCCGCGGCCTCGGGCGCGTTGCGGTCGTCGGCGTTTCCTTCCCAGACGGTGGCCTCGTTGAGCTGGATGCGCTCCCCGTCGACGCCGCCGAACACCATAGCGCCGAGGCGGCCGTTGCCGACGGGAAGCGCCTCGGTCCACGCGGCGGCTGGCGCGGCGTACCACATGTCGGGAAGCGTGCCGGTGACGGTGGATATGGGCTCCACCTTGGTGCGGCGCGTGCCCACCGCGATGGGCGCCATGCGTGCACGCAGGTCGGGATCCATCACGGGATCGAATGTCGCGAGTTCCGGATGATCGCCCGCGGCGATCCACCACGTGCCCGAAAGATCGAACTCGCACGCCGCGCCGCCGAGCGAGGGTGCGCGGCCCTTCGTGCCCACCCAGCCACCCGCGCCGCCGGTGTCCGTCACTCGGATAGCGATGCGGTTCACGCCCGCGCGCAGGAGCGTCCGCGGCACGGCATACGAACGCGGTGCACCGAAGCCCGTCGTGGCGCCGATGCGCGTGCCGTTGAACCACGCCTCGTCGTCGTCATCCATGGTGCCGGGGTCCAGCACCAGGTCGCCGGAAATGTCCGCTTGCGAGAGGGAGATCTCGCCGACGTACCACGCAACGCCGTCGACGTCGGCCGCGAGGCCGTTTCCCTCCCAGCGGCCGGGCACGGTGGTGGGATGGAGCTGCACGCCGGAAATCGTGCGGTCGGGCGCCGTGGGGGGCGCCGCCAGCGCGGAAAGCACGGAGACCAGCAGTGCGGCAATCAGCATGCGCGTGTTCTACCGCTCCGGCGGCGGCCGGTTCGATACCCTTGGGGCATGAGCACCACGGTCCAGCTTCCGCTTGCAGGTCGGCACGCCTTCGTCTGCGGCGCCACGCAGGGAATCGGCAAGGCCACCGCCATCGCCATGGCCGAGGCCGGCGCCACCGTCACCGCCTGCGGTCGCAACGACCAAGGACTGATGCGCGTCCTCGAGGAGATGCCGAAGCCCGCCGGGCAGAAGCATTGGAGCGTGGAGGTGGACTTCGCGAGCTCGCGCGAGGTGGAGTTCGCCGCGCGCACGCACCTGGGCACCGCCGGGCCGGTGCACATCCTGGTGAACAACACGGGCGGGCCGGCGGCGGGTTCCGCCATCGAGGCGAAGGCCGAGGAATTCACCAAGGCGTTCGAGATGCACCTCCTGGCGAACCACGCGCTGGTACAGACCTTTGCGCCGGGGATGCGCGAGGCCGGCTACGGCCGCATCGTGAACATCACGTCCACCAGCGTGGTGACCCCGATCCGCGGCCTGGGCGTGAGCAACACCATCCGTGCGGCGGTGGCCAACTGGTCGCGGACGCTGGCGGTGGAGCTGGCGCCGTTCGGCATCACGGTGAACACCATCCTGCCTGGCTACACGCGCACTGCGCGGCTGGCGGCGCTCTTCGAGGGCCGCGCGCGCCGTGCCGGCATGACGCCGCAGGAAGTGGAGTCGGACGCCATCCGCACCATTCCCATGGCGCGACTGGCGGGTGCGGAGGAGATCGCCGCGGTGGCCGTGTTCCTGGCAACGCCCGCGGCGTCGTACGTCACCGGCGTCAACCTCCCGGTCGATGGCGGCAGGCTGGCACTCGGATGAGTGCGACGCACGGAGCAACGAGGATTCCCGCGGCCGCCTCGAGCGCAACGGTGCGCCACATGCGCCGCTGGGAGGGCGTGGCGGTGCTCGTGGCCACGCTTGCGTGCTGGAGTTCGGTGCCGCTCTTCGTGCGTCACCTGGCGGAGTACATCGACCACTGGACCAACAACGGCTGGCGCTACGGCGCGAGTGCGCTCTTCTGGCTGCCGGCGGTGCTGTGGGCGCTCGGCCGCGGCGCACTGCCGCGCTCCATCTGGCGCGCGGCGCTGGTGCCGGCGGTGGCCAACACGCTGGCGCAGGTGGCGTTCACGGCGGCGCACAGCTACGTGAATCCAGCGCTCCTCACGTTTGGGCTGAGGCTGCAGCTGGTGGCGGTGGCGCTCGGTGCGTACCTCCTGTTCCCGTCCGAGCGCGAGACGATCCGTTCCGCGCGCTACCTGTGCGGGCTTGGCTTGCTGGTGGCGGGCATCGCGGGGGTGCTGCTCGGCGGCGGCAACCTGGGCGAGGGAAGCAACGCGCTCGGCATCGCCCTCGCGATCGCGGCCGGCATGGGCTACGGCGTGTACGGGCTGGCGGTTCGACGCTTCATGTACGGGTTCCACCCCGTGTACGCGTTCGGCGTGATTGCGCTGTACACGGGCAGCGCGCTGGTGGTGGCCATGCTGGCGTTCGGCCGTGGCCACGGGGCGGAGGTGCTCGAACTCGGCTCGCGCGAGCTCTGGTACCTGGGGCTGAGCGCGTTCCTCGGGATCGCCATCGGCCACGTCCTCTACTACACAGCCATCGACCGGATGGGCGTGGCGGTCACCGCGGGCGTGCTGCAGCTGCAGCCATTCGTGGTGGGTTCGATGGCCGCGGTGCTGCTCGGCGAGACGCTCTCCGCCGGGCAGTGGGTGGGCGGCGTGGTGGCGGTGGCCGGTGCGGCGCTGGTGCTTTCGGCGCAGAAGGCCGCGGAACGGCGGCGCGCGCGTGCCACGGCGCTCGAGGAGGCGGAGGCGGCCGGGGAATCTTCCGCGCGTTGAGTCGTGCATCTGGGCCGAGTGGCGGCGAACCGCGCGCAGCGGCTTGGGTGCGCCCGCGTGCTTCCTATCTTCGGTGCATGACCATCGAACCCACCATCATGCACGCGGCAGGCGCCGGCATCGAACGCACGCACGACGCAGCCGTCATCTTCCTTGACCACCAGGGCGCGCGCATCCGCTTCCTTGACGGGGCAGAACTCTCGGCGGTCAGCGCCGCCCACCTGGACCTCACCGAGCTGCACGACACGTTCCGTGTCCACGACAAGAGCTTCACCGGCGGCTTCGGCCGCTCGCACCCCGACGACACGCCCATGTTCGCGGCGCTGGCGCAGGTGGTGCTGCGCTGCGGGCGCGTGCTGATCGTGGGCCCGGGTTCCGCGAAGAACGAGTTCGTGAAGTTCATGGCCCGCAACTGCAACGAAGCCCTGCAGAAGCACGTCATCGGTGTCGAGACGGTCGACCACCCCACCGACGGGCAGCTGGTGGCGTACGCCCGCACCGCATTCGCGGCAGACGATGCGTTGATGCAGCCCGTCGGCGTGCCGGTGCGCTCCGCGCAGGCGCGTGAGCGCACCGGCCATCCGATCAGCGGCTCGAAGCGGGCGTGACGTCGGCCTCGGCCGTCTTGCGGCCGAGCATCAGCGTCCGCACGTCGGGATCGGCCACGGCCTTCTTCGGCTCGAACGGCGTCTCGAAGACGTACTCCAGTTCCTGGTCCGCGGCGATCACCTTCGAGGCGCGCGCGTCGCGGAAGTCCTCGCTCTGCGTGGCGGCGGCGGCGCGTTCCTCCGCGGTGCGCGGGAGCGATGCCTCCGGCCAGCGGTCCTTGCCGTTGGTCACCGCCATCTCGAGCGGCACCGTGCCGGTGCCGGCGTTCCGCACCTTCACCACCGTGCGCCACGGGTCGCCTTCCTTTGCCGGGGCGGTGCAGGTGGCCGAATCCACCTTGATCTCCGGCACCACCACGCCCAGGAACCACTGGTCGACGAATGCGTCGTAGGCCGCGGGATCCTTGGCGAAGGGGCGCATGCTCTCCACGAAATCCTGGAGCAGCGGGTAGTCCGGGCCGTCCTTGAACTTGCCGATGAACGCGCGCAGGCCCTCGTCCATCCTCTCTTGGCCGAGGAGGTCCATCATCATCCAGAAGACCCAGCCCCCCTTGTCGTAGGTGACGGTGGTGTCGCCGCGGCGGTTGCCGTCGATCTCCGTCATGGGGCGCTCCTCGTCCACCTGGCGGCCGTTGGCGTAACTGAACTCGATCTCGCGCATGAAGGCCTGCCGCGCGCGGTCGCCGCGGAGCTGCCGGAAGAGACGCGCCGTGGAGAAGTGCGCCATGCCCTCGCTCAGGATGTTGCCGCCGGGCGCCTCGCCCGGGCGCAGGATGTTGCCCCACCACTGGTGCGCGCTCTCGTGCGCCACGATCATGAACGGTGCATCCTGCTCGGCGCTGGGCTTCGCCAGGAAGCCGATGGACTCGCTGAAGACGATGTTCGACGGGAACCCCTGCGCGTAGCCGGCGAGGCCGGGGAACTCGCTGATGCGGAGCTCCTTCCACGGGTACGGCCAGAACCACTTGGAGTACCACTCGTGCGCGCCATCGAGCGCCTCCAGCATGGCGGGAACGTTGTGCGAGTGCGCGGGCAGGTGCCAGATGGCGGTGCGTTCGCCCTTGGATTCCTGCCACTTTCCGGCCACCAGGTTGACAGCCATCACGGGGTGGTCGCTCTTCCATTCCATGGTGCGCGTGCCGCCGTCCACGGTGTCGGAGGTGCAGACGCCCGGCATGTTGGCGCGGTACTCGGCGGGGAGCCTGACGCGCGCGGTCATGTCGGTGTGGCCGCCGGTGCCGAAGGCGGTCTTGGTGACCTTCTTCCAGTCATCGGGTTCGGGCCGCTTGGCCTCCGGCGTGCGCTCAGGGTCCATGCCCACGCCGTCCACGTAGCCGAGGGCCGGCAGGAACGACACGGCGAAGCTGTTGAGCACCGTGCCTGCGGGCAGGATGAACTCGCCTGCGCCGGCCGGGTTCTTGCGCGTGCCGGCGGGGACGCGCGCGGTGTGCTCGAAGCCGAGCGTGATTTCCGCGCCGGGCGCCAGCGGTTCCTTCGGCGTGAAGATCCAGAGGCCGGAACTGTTCTCGCACTCCTGGTGTCGCGGGTGCGCCTTGCGTTCCTTGGTGGCGGCCTCGGCATCCCAGGTCTTGCCATCGAACGTGAACTTCACGCCCTCGAAGGTGCTGTCGGGCGTGATGGCGATGCGGCGCATCGGCTTGTCGGTGGTGTTCCGCAGTCCGTAGCTGCCCTTGACCGCGATGCTGTTGGCCACGGGATCGAGGTCCAGGTCCAGGTCGATCTTCCTGATCTCCGGCTGGGGCACGTCCTTCCACGTGGAGGCGTTGCCCACGTAGTAGTCGCGCTGCGCCTTGCGTTCCGGGCCGCCGCCCGGACCGCTGCGCACCATGAGCGCGAGCGTCACGCCCACGGCGATGGCCGGCCCGCCGAACACCAGCATCCACGCCACGCGCTTCCACGCGCGTGCCAGCTGCAGGCGCGTGGTGATGCCCTGCGCGTCCGGCGTGCGGCGGCGCCACCACTCGAGCGAGATGTGCATGAGCGTCAGGCCCACCAGGATCCACAGCACGCGGTTCAGCACCAGCACGCCGCGGTCGAGCTCCAGCGCGCCGAAGTCGGTCCACGTGAGGCCGTCCCAGAGGTGCCAGTTGAACACCCAGTTCATCCAGCCCATCTGCACGCACCAGCCGGTGAGGATCATGGCGCCGATGCCCGCGCCGTACACCGCGTAGCGGTTGCGGAACTGGCTCCAGACGAGCGTCATGAAGCACATCCACGCAAAGAGCGTGGGAAGGAGCATGGCGCCCCAGGCAATGACCAGCGGCCCCGGGCTCGGCACCAGCATGATGCCCGACTCCACGCCCTGCACCACCATGGCCAGCACCATGGCCGCCCACAGGCCCCCGAAGAGCGCCACCGCCACCACCACGATGCACGCCGCCATGCGGCCGAGCGTCAGTGCACCGGTGCGCGACGGGCTGGCGTTGACGATGGACGAGATGCGCGAACGCTCGTCGCGCGCCAGGCTCTCGGTGAAGTAGTAGAGCACCAGGAAGATGGAGAGCAGCGTGACCGTGTCGTAGCTCTGCGCGGCGAAGGTGCCGGGCGTGGTGAGCTTCGGCGTGTCGAACGGGCCGGGCGTGTAGATGGCCGGGCCGACGGTCTGCAGGATGATGAGGGGGACGAAGATCCAGAGTCCCGGCGAGCGGCGGAGCTCGCGCACCTCTGCGCGGAACGCATCAGCCGCGGCGGCGAGCACGCCCACGTGGCCCGAGCGCATGCCGAGCGATGCCAGCGTCGTCTCGACGCGCGGCGCAGCCTCGCGCTCGCGGCGGGCGCGGTCGGCCTCCGCGATGATGCGCTGCGCGTCGGCGGCGGCCACCGCGTGCGGGTTGCGCATGCGGCGCTGCTCGCGCTGCGCGGCCACCAGGAGCGCCGTGCCGGCGAGGGCCACCAGCGCAACGCGCGCGCCGGTGAACAGCGCGTCGAAGCCGACCGGCTCGCGGTTGTAGAAGGCAACGCCCTTGTCCACCTTGAGCCACGTCTCGTTGAGCCAGCGGAAGCCGGTGAGGTCAATGGCCTGGAACGCACGGTTGCCCCAGTGTGGCAGCCATTCCGGCGAGAAGCTCCAGATGAAGAACAGGCTGGAGAGGAGGAGCGCCACCGGCAGCGCGAACACCAGCACGGTCTGCCGCGTGATGGAACCGATCGCGAACGCGATGGCGCCGAGCGACAGCACCGGGATAGCCACGAACACCACCATCGGGCGCAGGTAGTTGGCCAGGATGAACGGCCCGCGCATCTTCTCGGGCTCGGAAAGCGGGTACAGCTGGAAGAAGCCGATCTGCATCAGGAGGTGCAGCGCCATCACCACGCCGAACACCAGCGCGATGCCGAGCCAGCGGCCCACCACGTACTCGCGCGGCGTGATGCCGGTGCTGCCAACGATGGGCATGACGCGGAGCGTGTCGTCCTCGTTCACCGCGTTGCCGAAGGCCGTGCACGCGAAGAACATGTAGAAGAGCGAGAAGACCAGGATGTCGCCGAACGCCAGGTTGAACTCGCTGTTCACGAAGGCGCGGTCGCCGCCGGCCTGGCTTCCGCCGGCGCCGATGGTGACGCTGCCGGACGAGAAGCCCCACGTCAGCAGGAAGAGGATGGCCAGCAGCACCCACCACGACGGGCGTCGCCAGGAGGTGCGAAGTTCGAGGAAGGCAAGGGTCAGCGTGCGGCGCATGGGTGTTCCGTGGGGTTGGTGCTCAGGCTGCGTTCGTGGCACGTGCGGCGTCGTCCGCGCGGCTCTCGTCCATCACGCCGAAATACACGTCTTCCAGGGTGGGCGGCACCTGCACGAAGCCCGCGGGCTGCGAGCCCGGCTCACCCTGCACGCGGGTGCGGAACATGGAGCCCTCCACCAGCACCGCCTGCGTGACGCGGTGCGAGCGGCGGATCTCCTCCAGCGTCTCCGGCGTGACGATGCCTTCCGCCACGCGGCCCTCGAGGCGGTTGCGCGCCTCGGCGGTGCCGCCGCTCGTCACGCAGCGCCCGCCGCGGATCACCGCGAAGCGCGGGCACAGCGTGGCGATGTCCTCGACGATGTGCGTGGAAAGCAGCACGATGCGGTCGCGGCCGAGCTCGGCCAGGATGCGGTAGAAGCGCTGGCGCTCCTCGGGGTCGAGGCCCGCGGTGGGCTCGTCCACGATCACCAGGCGTGGGTTGCCCGCGATGGCCTGTGCGATGCCCAGGCGCTGGCGCATGCCGCCCGAATACGTCTTCACCTTGCGCTTGGCGGCCTCGGTGAGGTTGACGCGCTCCAGCAGCTCCGCCACCAGCTTCTTGCGGCCCTGCGGCGCCTCGACGCCCTTGAGGCGAAGGAGGAAGTCGAGCATCTGCGCGCCGTTGAGCGATGGATAGAAGCCGAAGTCCTGCGGCAGGTAGCCCAGGCGGCTCCACACCGCACGCGGGTCCTTCACGATGTCCACGCCGTCGAGCGTGACGCTGCCGCCCGTGGGCTCGAGGAGGCCGCTGAGGATGTTCATGAGCGTGCTCTTGCCGGCGCCGTTGGGGCCCAGCAATCCGAACAGGCCCTGCGGTATGTCGAGTGACACGCCCTTCAGCGCGGCGACGGGACCGGGGTAGATCTTGACGAGGTCTCGGATCTGGAGCATTGGTGGTGTTTCCCTCTGGGCGGTCAGTTCTTGGAGGCGGGTGTGGTGGGACTCGCGGGCGTGGGCATCGCGGTGGTCGTGGGCGCGGGCGCCGCGCGCACGGTCACGCTACCGTTCGAGCTGCGAACGGTCGCGCTGGCCTTGCCGGCCTCGTCCACGTCCATCGTGCCCTGGTTGCGCTCGACGGTCACCTTCTGCGCGCGGCCGCCGCCATCCATCGAAACGCGGCCGTTGCTGGTGTCAGCCTCGGCGCGACCCTGCCACGATGCCGGCAGGGACAGCTTCACGCTGCCGTTCGAAGTGCGGATCTCGACGTTCCCCGTCTGGCCGGCCGTCAGCTGCACGTCGACGCTGCCGTTGGACGTCTCCAGCTGCGCCGGCGCGCCGATGCCGATGCCCTCGATCGCGCCGTTGGACGTTCGCAGGCGCGTGGCGCCGCCGAAGCCGCCCTCCACCTGGATCGCGCCGTTGCTCGAGACCACCTCGACGCCGGCCAGATTCGGGGCCTTCACGTCCAGGTTCGCCGCATCGTTGCCCCAGCCGGTCACGCCGTCCGGCACCGGTGCGAACTTCACGCGCACGCGCACCAGGCCTGCGCCGTCGCGCGCCACGTCCAGCGTGGTGGCGTCGGCGCGCTGCTTCGCTTCCTCGTCCGTGCGGCCCGCGCACTGGATCTCGGCGGTGACCGTCAATTCCTTGGCCGACTCGTCGCGCGTGAGGGTCACGCGGCCGTTGCGGTTTTCCACCGCCACCGACTTCGCGTCGGCTGCGCTGGCGGTGCGCGTGACGGTGGCGCGCTCCTGCGGCCATGACGAACCTGACGAACCTGACGAGCCGGAGCCGGATTCGTTGATGATGATGCAGCCACCCATCGGCAGGGCGGCAAGCGCGGTGAGCAGGACGGCGGTGCGAAGAAAGTCGTTCATGTGGGTTCTCACTGGGGTGCGACGATCGGTGGTTCGGCGAGGAGCGTGTTCGTACGCATGGGCATCGGGCGCGCCACCTGGATGGCCTGCACCACGTGGCCGTAGACCCAGCCGAAGCCGCGGGCGAGCCAGAGCGTGGCGGTGGCGAGCGTCAGTCCGACGGCCAGGCTTGCCAACGCGAGCGGCGCGGTGATCCAGACGTTGCCGTGGTTGTCGGGCACCAGCGGCGTGCCCATGAAGACGAAGTTCACGTCGGCATCGTCACCTGAAACATGTCCCACCGGCAGGCCGAAGAGGTGGACCGCCGGGATCGCGATCAGCGTCAGGCTGGTGACCGCCAGCGCGAACGTCACGCTGAACGTCACCACGCTCACCGGAAAGTTGCCGAGCAGGTAGCCGAGCGACATCCAGCTCCGCACGTCGCGCAGCCAGCACCAGATGCGCTGCCAGAAGCCCACGTGGTCCACGCCCTGCACCGGCTGCGTGCGTCGCGGCATGCGCACACGCAGGAAGAGCTCGACCACCTTGCCCTCGAACAGGCAGATGGCGCGGGCCGAACCAAGGAGGAACACGAAGAGCGGAATGCCGATGACGATGGGCGAGAGCCCGAGCGAAAGCGCGCCGATCACCACGGCCCACACGAAGTAGGCGAGCGAAAGTGCGAAGCCAATCACGCCGAAGTAGAGCAGGGCGCCCCACGCGCGGCCGTCGAACCAGACACCGATCACCGGGATGTCGCGCGCGCCGCCGCGCCTGACTTCCCGGGCCATGGCTGGCATTGCGTCGCCTGCGCCGATCGGAGCAGGACTGCCCGAAGCACTGATCGACGGCCCGCCACGCCAACCGCGCGGTGCACCCTCTGCGTCCGCGTAGGCACGCGCGATCTCCGGGGGCGTGCCGTACTCGGCCACCGCGCGCTCGGGTGCGGCACCGGCGGCCACGGCCGCGCGCAGGTGCGCCTCGGCGTCGAGCAGCGCGTCGTGCCGCAGCGCGGCGTCCTGGCCTTCGAGGGCAAGCGAAAGCTGCGAGAGGTAGATGCGCACCGCATCGGGCGCAATGGGTGGTTCAGCGGATTCCATCGATGCCTCCCAGGACGCGGTTGACCCACTTGTTGGTGCTCTTCCACGTCTCGCACCATGCGGCGAGCACGCGCTTGCCCTCGGCGGTGAGCGTGAAGCACTTGCGCGCCGGGCCCTCGTTGGAGGGCACCAGCGTGCTCTTGACCAGGCCGTCGGCCTCCATCGAGCGGAGCATCGGGTAGAGCGTTCCCTGCTTGAATGACAGGCCCTCGGGCGCCTCGTCGGCCAGCTGCCGGGCGATCTCGTAGCCGTGGATCGGCTCCTCGGCGCGCGCCACGGCGGCCAGCACCACGAGCCACGCGGTGCCGACGCTCAGGTCGCGCTGGAGCTTGTCGGCCAGGTTCGATGCCATGGTCG
>Ga0304730_1003560_pt1 | contig 10447 bp, 8 predicted proteins | sample M_130628_MF_Meta_FD_190474 | JGI IMG/M metagenome (GOLD analysis project Ga0304730, IMG submission 190474) | Freshwater microbial communities from Lake Montjoie, Canada to study carbon cycling - M_130628_MF_MetaG (v2) (version 2) | ecosystem: Environmental > Aquatic > Freshwater > Lake | place...
ATTTTATAGCTTTTGAAAATTAAAACCAATAAACACATGCGTAAAATTTTATTTACAATATTACCTTGTACTTCTTTTCAGATGAATGTAATTAAATTTGAGGCAATCTAATTTTAATTTAAACAAGAGTATTCAAATATTAATTTATACATATTTTTAAATTGTCAATTTTCTCCAACTTATCTCATTCCTTCAAATCATCAATTTCTAAAGAAATTTTTGGTATCCCATTACATTTTCAGCATTTTTGCAAGTAGCCATAGTTTTTTGGCTGCATTACCTAATTTGTAAAATAGTTTATCATCGCATGAAAGATTTTTCTTTTATTACCAACTCGCATCCATCTGCAATAGAGGATATGTATCATCAGTTTGTTGCCAACCCTGAAAATATAGACCCTGAGCTTAAAAAATTCTTTGAAGGGTTTGATTTTGCAATGAGTCATGTTACGGATAAGCTTGATGTAAAAACTACTGCAAATACTCCTAATACTGCTGCTGCCACAGATTCCATTCCACTAGCTGCCAATTTAGGGAAAGAGTTTGCTGTATACCAATTAATTCGTGCATACAGAAAACGTGGTCATTTAGTTGCTGATACCAATCCTATTAAACCTCGTAAAGATAGAAAAGCAAATTTAGGATTAGAATTTTTTGGATTAGGTGATGCAGATTCGCAAACGCAGTTTCAGGCAGGAAAGTCTTTAGGATTAGGAGAAACTGCTACATTAGCTAATATTTTAACTCATCTTAAAAAAGTATATACATCGCATGTAGGTATAGAATATACGTATATTAATAACAAAGAAAAATACGACTTTATAGAAAGAGAATTTGACAAAGTAATGGCAGAAGAATTGCCATTTGAAAAGAAAAAACGAATTCTTAAAAAATTAAATGAAGGCGTAATATTTGAAAAATTTTTACACACAAAGTTTATTGGTCAAAAGCGCTTTAGCCTAGAAGGTGGCGAAAGTACAATTGCAGGTTTAGATGCAATCTTAGATTCAGGTGCAAAACTTGGAGTGCAAGAAGTTGTGATGGGTATGGCGCATCGCGGTAGATTAAATATTTTGGCAAATACCTTACACAAAACATACGAGCAAATATTTAATGAGTTTGAAGGCAATGTAGATACCAATACTACTATGGGTAGTGGAGATGTAAAATACCACCTTGGTTTTAGAAGCAATGTAACTACGGCAAGTGGTAAAGAATTGAATTTGCAACTAATGCCTAACCCAAGTCATTTAGAAGCTGTAGACCCTGTAGTTGTTGGATTTGCAAGAGCTAAGGCTGATGTATTATACACTAGCGATTATGATAAAATTTTACCAATTTTAATACATGGAGATGCTAGTGTGGCTGGTCAGGGAATCGTTTACGAAGTATTGCAAATGAGTAAATTGTCTGGTTATTATACTGGTGGTACTATACATTTTGTAATTAATAATCAAATAGGATTTACTACAGATTTTGAAGATGCGCGAAGTAGTGATTATTGCACAAGTCTTGCAGCTATGGTACAAGCACCTGTGTTTCATGTAAATGGCGATGACCCAGAAGCGGTAGTAAAAGTTTGTGAATTAGCTACTCGTTTCCGCCAGGAGTTCAATAGTGATGTGTTTATAGATATGGTGTGTTATCGCCGCCATGGACATAATGAAGGCGATGATCCGAAGTTTACGCAGCCAGAATTATACGCATTGATAGATAAGCATGCAAACCCAAGAGAAGTGTATAACAAAATGCTAATGGATAGGGGTGATGTAGATGCAGAATTGGCAAAAGAAATGGAAAAAGTATTTTGGGGAGATTTACAAGATAGGTTTGATGAAGTGAAACAAAAGAAAATTCCATACACACATCAAGCACCAGAATTGGCTTGGAAAGAATTAGCTAGAGCTACTGATGCCGATTTTGAAAAAAGCCCAAGTACTAGAATTTCTGTAGATAAATTAAATGATTTATTTGCAAAAATAATGGCAATTCCAGCAGGCTTTACACCTTTGAAAAAAGTACAAAAGCTTTTAGAGGATAAGCAAAAAACATTTTCTGAAAAACAAGAATTAGATTGGGCTAGTGGCGAATTATTAGCCTATGCAAGTATTGTAGATGCTGGTAATGATGTGCGTATGAGTGGCCAAGATGTAAAACGTGGTACATTTAGCCACAGACACGCTGTATTGCGCGATGAAGTAACGAATAAAGAGTATAGTAGAATTAGTAATATTAGCGATAAGCAAGGATTATTTAGAATATACAATAGCTTACTAAGCGAATATGCTGTTATGGGTTTTGAATATGGCTATGCAATGGCTACACCAGATACATTAAGCATTTGGGAAGCGCAGTTTGGTGATTTTGTAAATGGTGCTCAAACAATGATAGACCAATTCATTAGCAGTGCCGAAGTAAAATGGAGTAGAATGAATGGATTGACTTTGTTATTACCTCATGGCTACGAAGGTCAAGGACCAGAACATAGTAGTGCGCGCTTAGAAAGATTTTTACAAGCATGTGCAGAGCTAAATATGATAGTTACCAATTGCACTACAAGTGCTAATTTCTTTCATTTATTACGCAGACAACTAGCATTTAATTTCCGTAAGCCATTGGTGAATTTTTCTCCAAAAGCTAATTTGCGTAACCCTAGAAGTAATAGTCCAATTGCAGATTTTACAGACAATGATTTTCAAGAAGTAATAGATGATGCAACTATTGTAAATGCAACCAGTGTAAAAAGATTATTGCTATGTACAGGTAAAATTTATTTTGATCTTAGCGATAAACAAATAAAAGAAAACAGACAAGATGTGGCTGTGGTACGTATTGAGCAACTATACCCAATGCCATTAACACAAATTCGTGCTATTATCAATAAATATAAAACTGCACAGGTTGTTTGGGTGCAAGAAGAACCAAGAAATATGGGTGCTGCAAGTTTTTTACGAATGAATTTGCCAGATGATATTAAAGTAGCATACCTAGCAAGACAAGCTAGTGCTGCAACTGCTACAGGCTATTCTAAAAAACATGCAGAAGAGCAAGCGAGCCTTGTAGATACAGCATTCGCAGTATAATATATGGATTATAATAAAAATGGCTTAGAAATTTCTAAGCCATTTTTATTATTTTGATTGATTTTTTATACTAAATTGTGATACACTTTTTGCACATCTTCATCTTGTTCTAGTTTATCTACCAACTTAAATATTTCTTCGCTTTTTGCTTCATCTAACTCCACAGTTGTAGATGGTATTCTTGTCAAACCATTACTTATTGGTTCTATCTTTTTAGATTCCAAAAATTCTGAAAATCTTCCAAAATCTTCAAATGCTGTGCGCACTATCAAATTACCTTCGCTATCTTCTCCCATTTCTTCCATGCCAAAATCAATTGCTTCCATTTCAAATTCTTCTTGGTTGATGCCATCTGCTCTTAATTTAAATTCTCCCATTCTATTAAATACAAAAGCTACACTACCACTATTACCCATGCTACCGCCGCCTTTATTAAAAATTGCGCGCACATTAGCCACAGTTCTTGTACCGTTATCAGTAGCAGTTTCTACCAATATTGCTACACCATGCGGGCCATAGCCTTCGTACAACATTTCATCATAAGAGCTTGTATCTTTGCCCAATGCGCGTTTAATAGCAGCTTCTACAGCTGTTTTTGGCATATTGCAACTTTTTGCATTTGCATAGCAACGACGCAATGCAGGATTATTTTCAGGTTCAGGTCCACCAGCTTTTACAGCTATTACTATTTCTTTACCAATACGTGTAAAGTCTTTAGCCATTTTATCCCATCTGGCAAACATGGCGCCTTTTCTTACTTCAAATATTCTTCCCATTTATAAAATTAAAATTTGAGATGTAAAATTAAGAATATTCAACTACAAATTCCTGCTTTTTGCATCTTGACATAAAAAATCTTTTGGCATAAAAATAGGGATGTTGCTAAAATAAAAATCCTGTGTATTATAGGTGATGATAGCTTTGCAATTTTCATCTATTGCAGAAAAATATTGTAAGCCATCTTCAAAGTCTTCTATTTGTTTATTATTACTGATAGCATCTACATGACTTGCCAAATGGTTTGATATATGCAACTTAGAAGTTAGTATTGTAACTAATTCATTTGCTCTTTGTTTGCCATAGGTTTTTTCTCCAAAATAATGGCAAATAGATAATGTATGTGGCGATGTATAAACTTTATATCTTGGATCTTGGGCTAATGAAAGTACTTTAGCACAATGCGTAGCTCTTGGGAATTCATTTTTAATAATAGCTACAATTACATTGGCATCTATAAAAAAATTACGAATCATTTTTTAGATTTTTTAGGTTGGGTTGGTACAACTAATGGTTCGTTTACTTCGCTTGCAGATGTGTATTTGCTTTCATAATATTCATCTAAAAAATTAGTGTGCTTTTTAGTGTTATACACAATTTTGTTTCCCATTAATTCTAATACCCAATCTGCAATTGGATAGGCTTCTAAAGTTTTTGCATCTTCTTCTGCTATTTTATTAAAAAAATATTCTGCAAGCCTACTCATACTTGTATTATTTTTTTCAGCAAATGCTTTTGCTTTAGTAATTACTTCTGCATCAAAGCTTAAGGTTATTTTGGCATCCATTTCTAATTATTTATACCACAAAAATAATAATATTTGTCGTACTGCCAAAATATTTTTTATATACTACAAAAAAAGACACTTATTAAAGTGCCCTTTTTTGTAGTATTTTTTTTAAAAATTATAATAAATCTCCTGCATCTTTTGAACTACCATCATGATGATAGCCATCTTCTCCAGAGCCACCTTCTATCAATTCAGGGTGTTTTTCCAATTTGCTATTTTTCTGACTAAATGCAAAGTAAACAATTAAACCAATTAATAACCAGCCACCAAGTCTTGCCCAGTTTGCCCAACCTAAACCGTAAATCATTGCGGCACAAAATACAATTCCAATGATTGGCACAAGTGGTACAAGTGGGGTTTTAAATTCGCGTTTCAAATTTGGTTGCGATTTGCGCATGATAATTACACCAATACATACCAGAATAAATGCAAATAAAGTACCAATACTACTCATATCGCCAACTACATCTCCAGGAATAAATGCTGCAAATACGCCTACTATTAAAAATACAAACATTTGTGCCTTAGCAGGGGTTTTAAATTTAGGATGAAGTTCAGCATATTTATATGGTAATAAACCATCTTTAGCCATGCTATAAAATACTCTACTTTGGCCTAATAGCATTACTAAAATCACAGAACTAAATCCTGCAAGAATAGCAACTGTAATAAAATCTGCCAACCATTTATAACCAGGCATAAATTTATTTATGGCAGCTACTACACTTGCTTCGCCGCCTTCATTTCTAAAAAATTCTACAGGAGCCATTCCAGTAAGTACATGTGCAAATAATATATATAGAATAGTGCAAATTACTAAAGACCCTAAAATACCAATTGGCATATCTCTTTTTGGGTTTTTAGCTTCTTGGGCAGCAGTACTTACCGCATCAAAACCAATGAATGCAAAAAACACAACACCTGCTGCTCCTAATATTCCTTTCCAACCTCCAAATGCATGGGTTAATCCTGCATGTGTAGTATATTCTGTAGGTTCTGGTATATATGGTGTATGATTTACAGGGTTGATAAATTGCCATCCAAAAATGATAACAGCAATTACAATTGCTACTTTAGTTATTACAATTAAGCCATTAACCAAGGCGCTTTCTTGTGTACCTTTTATTAATAGCAAACTCATCAAAAGTAAAATGGCCAATGCTGGAATATTCATGATGCCATGAGTACCAAGGCTACTTACTTGAAATGGGGAGTGACACCATTGATAAGGGATTGGACTAGTATGAATTACATTCACCAATAAATTATTCAAATATTCGCTCCAAGCAATGCCTACAGTAGCAGCACCTACTGCATATTCTAAAATTAAATCCCAACCAATTAACCAAGCTATAAATTCACCCATAGTGGCATAACTATAGGTATAAGCACTACCTGCAATAGGAATGGTGCTGCTAAACTCTGCATAACATAGCCCAGCAAATGCGCAACCAATTGCTGCAATAATAAATCCAAATGTAACAGAAGGACCTGCATGCTCTGCGGCAGCGGCTGCAGTTCTTACAAATAAACCAGCACCAATAATGGCACCAATACCTAAAGCAATCAAACTACTAGCTGTTAAAGTACGTTTCATTCCTTTTTCGTTGTCAGCAGCTTCTGCTAATAAAAGCCTAATTGATTTCTTTCGATGTAAATCCGACATATAAATATTTAATTTAAGACGGTAAGATAAATATTATTTTTAGAAACCAATATTTATTACATAATTGTTTGTCCACTTTACATAATAGTGGATAATTTTTTTGATAGAAATATAACCGAAATTGGAAATTAGTTATATATTGTCGGATAATTTTTATAAAATATGTCAGATTTATTACAAGAAGTGCCAGATGGCGCAATCGTGTCAAGTGGAAAAGGTCATCCAAAAGGATTAGGATTGTTATTTATGACCGAAATGGCTGAGAGATTTAGCTACTATGGAATGCGTGCAATTTTTATGTTGTTTATGACTAAAATGTTGTTGATTTCTAGTAAAGACGCATCCAACATTTATGGTAGTTATACAGGACTAGTTTATTTGACTCCTTTGTTAGGTGGGTATTTGAGTGATAAATTTCTTGGAAATAAAAAAAGTATTGTTTTAGGTGGAATTTTAATGGCTATTGGTCAATTAATTTTATTTTTCAGTGCTGCTTCTGCTGATGGTGTTACGCAAAGTGCTTCTTCTATGACTCTAATGGCAGCAGGATTAACATGTTTGATTATGGGTAATGGCTTTTTTAAACCAAATATTAGTACAATGGTTGGTCAATTATATCCGGCAAATGATAAAAGAATTGATGTTGCTTTTACTATATTTTATATGGGTATCAATTTAGGAGCATTTTTTAGTCCTTTGATTTGCGGTAGTTTGGCACAAAATGTACATTATAAATGGGGTTTCTTTGCAGCAGCAATAGGAATGATATTAAGTGTTTTACTTTTTGTAGCATTGAAAAACAAGTTACTAATCAATACAGAAGGTAAAGGAATTGGAGACGAAGTAAAGAAAATAGATGCAAAACATATTGGAATTGTAATTGGTGCTACTGCATTTATTTATTTTTTATTAAACTTTAAAAATTGGTTCCAATCAGATGTAGATTTAGTTGCTTATTTGATTTATGGAGCAATGATAGTTATGCCTTTGGTAATACTTACAGATAAATCATTATCTAAAGAAGAGAGACAAAGAATAATAGTAATATTTATACTTGCATTTTTTGTAATTTTCTTTTGGGGAGCATTTGAGCAAGCTGGTGCGTCTTTAACCTTATTTGCAGAAGATAGCACTAACAGATATATTGGTTCTTTTTTAATGCCTTCATCATGGTTTCAATCTGTAAATCCTTTAGCAGTTATTGTATTAGCTACACCAATAGCTTTGCTATGGACAAAAATGGGTAAAAGAGAACCATCTTCTCCTATTAAAATGGCATGGGGTTTATTATTAGTAGCAATAGGATATGTAATTATTGCAATAGGTTTAAGAACTGCAGATACTGATGGTAAAATAAGCATGTGGTGGTTGTTTTCTTTATATGTAATCCATTCTGTTGGCGAATTGTGTTTATCTCCAATTGGATTAAGTATGGTGTCTAAATTATCTCCTTTGCGCTTATCATCTTTATTGATGGGTACATGGTTTTTAGCAAATGCAGCTGCAAATAAATTTGCAGGTACATTAAGCGCATTAATTCCTCCAACTAGTCCTGAAGAAATTGCAAAAGTTGGCAATAATTTCCCGTCAATTTTAGGATTTAGCATTACCAATTTAAACGACTTTTTTATGGTGTTCATTATCATGACAGGTATTGCGGCAATGATTCTTTTTGTAATCAGCGGATATTTGAAAAAATTAATGCATGGCGTAAACTAAATTCAACAATTAATAATTTTTAAAAAGGCGATAGCGATAATCTCAATATCGCCTTTTTATTTCTCGAAATAAAAAATAAAAAACATGAGTGATTTAAATAGAAAACATCCGAAAGCCTTACCATATCTTTTTCTTACAGAAATGTGGGAACGATTTGGTTATTATTTAATGTTAGGCATTTTTGTGCTATATCTTACAGATGCAGATAAAGGTGGCTTTGCAATAGATAATAAAATAGCAGTAGATGTTTTTGGAACCTTTATTGCCTTTACTTATTTAACACCTTTTATTGGTGGTTTTATTGCTGATAGAAAATTGGGTTATGTAAAATCTATTTATATTGGCGGAGCAATGATGGGCTTAGGCTACATGGGTTTGGCAGTACATAATTTACAATTCTTTTATGCATGTGTTGCCCTTATTGTAATTGGTAACGGATTTTTTAAACCAAGTATTTCTACATTATTAGGTAATTTGTATAGCACAGATCAATACAGAAATAATAAAGATGCAGGCTACAATATTTTTTATATGGGCATTAATATTGGGGCATTTATTTGCAATATTATTGCAGCATTTATGCGCAACAAATACAGCTGGGGAGCAGCTTTTATGACTGCTGGAATAGGTATGTTTGTTGGCTTAATTATATTTTCTTTTACATTAAAAGAAGTGAAAGAAGCCAATCAACTAAAACCTGCAGAAAAAGGAGATGCAAGTATTACGCAAGTATTGTCAATGGTTTTTTTGCCTGCAATCGTAGCTGGTATTTTAGGGTGGATGATACCAGGAGATATTTTAGGTAGCGATAGCACAGATGCTTTTATTGCTGCTTGTATTCCTATTTGTATTTTCTTTGGCTACTTGTATGTAAAAGCAAATGCATTTGATAAAAAACCTATTGCTGCATTGCTTGCAATTTTTGTGGTAAGTATAATGTTTTGGGCAGTATTCAAGCAAAATGGAACTGCACTAACCAATTGGGCAAAATATTATACAGACAGATCTGTTTCTGCATCAACTGAAAAAATATTAAAGCCAATTTATTTGGTAGAGCAAGTAAGTAGTAAAAAAGATATGGTAACTATGTATGATAATCAATACAATGTATTGAAAGATACTGCTGGTAGACCTATAAAAGATTCTGGCATGCATGTATATTTTAAAAATGCACCAGAACAAATTAGTGCAGATGGTTCATCTGTAAGTACAGTAAATACAGAATTATTTCAAAGTATTAATCCTGGTTGGGTGGTTGCACTAACGCCTTTAGTAGTTATGTTTTTTATGTTTTTGGCAAAACGAAAACGAGAACCTACTACACCATCCAAAATTACTTGGGGTATATTAATCAGTGCTTTAAGTACATTGGTAATGGTAGGCGCCGTGTATGCAAGTAACAATGGCGCAAATAAAGTATCAGCACTTTGGCTAGTAGCCAGCTATGGTGTTATTACTATTGGCGAATTATTTTTGAGCCCTATGGGATTAAGTTTGGTAAGCAAATTAAGTCCGCCGCGCCTTACAGCCTTAATGATGGGAGGATTTTTCTTAAGCATTAGTATAGGTAACAAACTAAGTGGGGTATTAGCTAGTATGTGGTATAGTTATGATAATAAAGCCAATTTCTTTTTAGTGAATTGTGTATTGTTATTGCTTGCATTTATTTTAGGCATATCTATTTTAAAATGGATGAATAAAATATTTAAAGAGTATATGAAGTAGCAACAATAGATAAGTTGTAAATAGCTATATTATTTTAAACTAAACACAAGCATATTCTTGTTGTTTTATTCTACTCATCAATCTAACGTGAAAACCATCACTTGGTTGAAACTCTATATTGCTTGCTAAATGCCATAGGTTGAGCATTTCGTGGTAATAATTAAAAAGTGTGGTATTAATTAGTAGCTCTTGCTTTAAAGCATTTGCTTCCATCTGAGGCATTTCGCCGCCGATATACAACATAATTTTGTTGGGAGTAAATGAGTGCATGTAAAAATTTTTTCTATACAAGTATAACGCTAGGCATTTTTGAATATTGCATTGGTTGTGTCTGATGTTTGTCATGTTTTGTAAAGCTAGTATTTAAATAAATAACACATCCGTTTTTCTTCAAAGCTAAAAATCTTGATACTTACTACTAGATACTTGCTACTAGTTACTAAAAACCTATCTTTGCGCCACTAAAATCAGTATGAATACAGACTTACTTTTGCGTGCTTACAAATGTATGATGACTGCCAAAGCAATGGCAGAAATATACGAAGCCAATAGGCCTATTTGCAAATATGTGCATAGCACTAGCCGTGGGCACGAAGCAATACAATTAGCTACAGCTTTTCAATTACAGCCATTCGATTATATAAGCCCTTATTATCGCGATGAAAGTATGATGCTAGGCATGGGTTGG
>Ga0304730_1003562_pt1 | contig 10441 bp, 9 predicted proteins | sample M_130628_MF_Meta_FD_190474 | JGI IMG/M metagenome (GOLD analysis project Ga0304730, IMG submission 190474) | Freshwater microbial communities from Lake Montjoie, Canada to study carbon cycling - M_130628_MF_MetaG (v2) (version 2) | ecosystem: Environmental > Aquatic > Freshwater > Lake | place...
ACGTTTGGTTGACCGCTTGCCTAAATGGTCGGCGGCCAAGGAGATCGTCGTCCAGTCCTTGATCAAGGCCCCATCCAGCGGCCGCGTGGTCGGTTTGAAGATCTACACGGTTGGCGGTGTGGTGTCGGCTGGAGAGCACCTGATGGATATTGTCCCTCAGGACCGCGGCATCGTGATCGACGCCATGTTGCGCCCTTCGGATGCGGCAGAGGTTCAGATCGGAATGCCCGCCACGATCCGCCTCAGCGTTTTTCACGATCGCAAGGCGCCGGTGCTACAAGCCGTTGTGTCAGATGTCTCCGCCGACAGCTTTGTCGACGAGAAGTCGAGGGCAAGGTTCTTCAATATCGAGGTCCGTATCCCCGAGGCGGAGTTGCTAAAGATCAGCAAGTCCAAGGGCCATTTTGACCTCAGGCCCGGCCTCAATGTCGAGGTCATCGTCCCGCTGCGTAAACGCACGGCGCTGACCTATCTGACCGAGCCCATCGGCCATGCCTTTACCAGCGTGGGGCGCGAGCCCTAGGGGTTCTAAGTCAACGTCTAGAGCAATCTGAGGGGTTTAACTAAGGCCTCCATGGCACATCGTTAGGATCATCCTCTGCATCCTTTGCCTCAGGCCATTCGTCCTGATCGAGATCGTCGTCCTCATAGGGCGGCGCTTCTAGGTCGGGGAGGGTAGGGCGTGCGGACACCTCGGGCTGGGTGGACGCAGGCCGTGCAGCGGCTGTCGACGATGCGGGTTGATGGCGCAGCAGGGCTTCAACGCGGGTCAGCCAGCGGCGGGCCTCGCGAATTTCGGTCGCAGGGTTGGTCGCGTCGCGGCGGTTTTCATCCCCTTCGGTCCATAGTTCTAGGATGAATTCAGGGTGCCTCGGATCGTCGAAGATCAGCCGTAGATGGACCTCTTGGGCATCGGCGGCCACCTGATCGAGCGCGCGACGTGCCTCACCGCGATAGGCTCTAGCCACCACCCGGCCATCGACCTCCAACTCCGCGCCGATCAACAGGTGCAAACCATAGAGCCGTGCCTTGGCTCCGCCCTCGGCGAGGACCAGCACCTGAGGCGGCTCCAAACGAATGGCGAGGGCGGCATTACGGCCTTTGGCGATGATCTGGTCGTCTGGTTCGCCCTCGAGCACCCGATGGATGATCCGGCTAAGCCGCCGCGTCTCGTTGCCCCGCCGCGCCAAGAGGCTCGCCAAGGCTGTCACGGCGACACCCGTTGCGCCAACCAGCAGCCCTATGCGGATCAGATCATTCATAGGCCCGACGATAGGCAGATTTTTGAGTCAGGCCTAGGGGTGTTGAGGAACCCCCTTCCCCGGCTACGCCGGTACTTCCCCCAAAGGGGGAAGATCTTAGATGCGCAAATCTTCCCCCTTTGGGGGAAGTGGCCCGAAGGGCCGAAGGGGGCCTTGTTATCTTACTCCCGTGTTCCCCGCGAAGGCGGGGATCCAGACCCCTTCACTCCGGCGGGAAGCGGCACTCTAGATACCTGCCTTTGCGGGGGCGCTGCGGAGGGTGAGTAGATGAACACCCCCCTCTCCCAACCCTCTCCCCCTCAAGGGGAGAGAGGGCTTATTCTGTCTTAGCCCTCTCCCTGAGGGAGAGGGTTGGGTGAGGGCCTTGTTTGTTATTTTCGGTCTGGTTCCTCGCCTGCGCGGGGAAAATGGATATTGCAGTTCCAAAACGGTCCCTTACCTGCGTCATTGCGAGGCGCATTGCGCCGAAGCAATCCAGGGGAACATCTCCATAGGTCCGCGTCATCACCCTGGGTTGCTTCGCTTTGCTCGCAATGACGCGGTTAGGTGGCCTCTACAGGTCCAAACTAATCACCACCGGCACGTGATCCGAAGGTTTCTCCCGCCCGCGCACGTGGCTGTGGATCTCACAGCCCCTCAGCCGATCGGCGGCTTGCGCCGACAGCAGCATGTGATCGATACGGATGCCGTTATTTCGTGGCCAAGCGCCGGCCTGATAGTCCCAGAAGGTGTAGGCGTGCTCGGTCCCCACGATCTGTTTGTGCGCCTCAGTCAGGCCCAGCCATTGCAGTTCGCGAAAGGCGGCGCGGCTTTCGGGTTGGAACAGGGCGTCGCCCGCCCAGGCCGCAGGGTCATAACAGTCGCTCGGCTCGGGAATGACATTGTAGTCGCCTGCGAGCACCAGCGGCTCTTCGTGGGTCAGCAGAGATTGGGCATGGGCCTTGAGCCGGGCCATCCAGGCCAGTTTATAGGTAAACTTCTCGGTCCCGAGGGGATTGCCGTTTGGCAGATAGATGCCGCCGACCCGCACGGGCTTGGGCGCGCCGATCAGGGCCTCGATATAGCGCGCCTGTTCGTCGGTCTCATCGCCGGGCAGTCCGCGCCTCACATCCTCCATCGGATATTTTGATAGCAGGGCCACGCCATTATAGGTTTTTTGCCCATGGACGGCGACGTTATAGCCTAGGGATTCAAAGGCTTCTGACGGAAACTTCTCATCAACACACTTGATTTCTTGCAGGCAGGCGACGTCGGGATTGGCCTCTTTGAACCAGTCCAAAACCCCTTCAAGGCGGGCATTGATCGAGTTGACGTTCCAGGTAGCGATGCGCATGTCGGCCTTCTTGTCCGGTCAAGACCGAACCACAGTCAGGTTAGATGGAGAAGCTAACGCCGCAGCCGCAGCTGGACTTGGCGTTGGGATTGCGGACCCGAAACTCGGCGACGGCCAGTTCGTCAACAAAGTCGATCTCTGAGCCAATGAGCAGCTCGAGCGATACGGGGTCGATCAGGGCCACCGCATCATCGCATTGAATGCGTAGATCGTCCTCTTCGGCCTGTTCGATCAGGTCGAAATTATATTGAAAGCCAGAACAGCCGCCAGCATCGACGGCGACGCGCAACATCAAGCTGCGGCCTTCAGTGGTGCTCAAGGCCTTGATCCGGGCAGCGGCAGCCGGTGACAGGGTCACGGGCAGGGACGGCTTGCGGGCCGAGGGCAGGGTGATTGTCGCGGTGACCATGGCCGTTTTTGGACTTTTCGAATGCCGAATAGGCGAAAGTGGTTCGTAACCTCTATATGATAACTCATCTTTGCCCAACAACGGGGCGTTATGTGGAAATATTTGATGGGCGCGGATTTGAGCGATCCATCTGGAAACCCAAATGGCGAATTTTCATCCCCCTGCGCGTGTCCTCTTTGCTGAAAACCCTGACCATTCCAAGGGCCGCCGGTTCAAGGAAGATGAGAGCCGCACACGCACCCCCTTTGCGCGCGATCGGGATCGGATCATCCACGCCTCGGCCTTTCGCCGCTTGAAGGAAAAGACGCAGGTCTTTGTCGCCCATGAAGGCGATCACTTCCGCACCCGCCTGACCCACTCGCTCGAGGTGGCTCAGGTCGCGCGGTCGATCGCCACGGCCATGGGACTGGATGCCGATCTCAGCGAAACTATCGCCTTGGCCCACGATCTGGGTCATCCGCCCTTTGGCCATGCGGGCGAGGATGAGCTGCAAAAGGGCATGGAGCCCTATGGCGGCTTTGATCACAATGTCCAGACCTTCCGCGTGGTCGCCAAGCTGGAGCACCGCTATCCCGACTTTGAGGGCCTGAACCTGACCTGGGAGACGCTCGAGGGGATCGTCAAACATAATGGCCCGGTGATCGATAAGCTCAGCCGCCCGTCATGGAGTGCTATCGCCGAGTTCAATGCCGACTATGATCTAGGGCTTGGAACCTGGGCCTCAGCGGAAGCGCAGGTCGCGGCCTTGGCCGATGATATTGCCTACAATAATCACGATGTTGATGACGGCTTGGCGGCGGGCCTGTTCCAGATCGAAGAACTGCTCGACATTCCCTTGATTGGCCCAGAGTTGCGCGCCGTTCAGGCCGAACGTCCTGGGCTCGATGACCGCCTGACTCGGCTCGAGGCTGTGCGCCGTATGATCGGGGTGATGGTCAATGACGTGATGGCCGAGACCCAGCGTCGGGTCATCGCGGAAAAGGTGGATTCGCCCGACGCCGTTAGGCACATGTCGCGCGCGCTCGTCGCCTTCTCCGCCGACATGGCTGAGGATTTGGCCGTCCTGCGCGCCTTCCTCCACACCCGCATGTATCACCACTGGCGCGTCAATCGCACCCGTAGCCAAGCGCGCCGTATCCTTGCAGACATGTTCCAGCTCTTTATGGAGGAGCCTGACGTTCTGCCGCGCGAATGGCTCGTGCGGGCCCAGGAAAGTGACGATGTGGGCAAGGCGCGCGTGGTTTGCGACTATATTGCGGGCATGACCGACCGGTTCGCGATCGAGGAGCACCGTAAGCTCTTCCAGCTTGAGATTTGGAACTGAGCAGCGCGCAAAGCCATCAGTTCAGCCTAGGGCGCGGGTCGGCTAGACTGTTTCGCTAGAAAGCGATTCGATTCGCTTTCCCCTTTCGTTTTGATGATGGCCATTTCGGCTTTCGGAGCCACTGCGATGTCTGAATTCGATCGCGGCGCCTACACGCCACAGACCGACTCTCCCCTGTCTTTCGACGCGCGGACAACGCGGCGGCCAGGTGGGCGTCCCTTGCCGATGGCCCTGTTGGTCAGTTGCTTGATCCTCGCGGTTCTGGTCGTGGCCATTGTCCTGTTCTATCGCAGCGGTGTGCGCAGCGCCGGTCAGGCCCCGCAGCCCGTCGGTGCGCCCGTCTCAGCGATGAAGGCGGCGCCATCAGCGGCGGACCAGCCGGTCGATGCCGCTGCGGGTCTGCAGGTCTATAAGGCTGAGGCACCCGAAGCCGTCGAGCCGCCCCCCACCTTCACCCCCGGTCCAGAGCAACCTGGCGCTCGTCCTGCCGCGACCGCAGCGGCTCCCTTACCTGCGGCTGCACCAGCGACCACGGCTCCTGTGGCTGGCGCGCCATTGCCCGTCACGCCCCTGCCGGTGAAGCCGCTTCCGGTTAAGCCCTTGCCCGTCAAGCCGCTTGCTGCGCCCGCGCCTCAGCCCAAGCCAGCGCCAGCCGCGCCGGTCGCTGTCAAGGCCCCGGCTGTGGCCAAGCCCGTTGCCGCTAAGCCTGTCGAAGCCAAGCCGGTGGTCGCTAAACCCGCTGTCACGCCGCCAGCGGCCAAGGGCAATGTGTCTATTCAGATCGGTGCCTTCTCGACAGCGGCGCTGGCCGATAAGGGCTGGAGCGATATTGCCAAGGCCTTCCCCAAGCCCATGGCGGGCAAGACCAAGTCGGTGGTGCCGCTTCCCAAGGATGGGGGAACGCTCTATCGCACCGCCATTGGCGGCTTTGCCTCAAAGGCCGATGCCGATGCCTTCTGCGCCAGCCTCAAGGCGGCGGGGAAGACCTGTTTCGTTAAGGCCAACTAGGAACCTGACACCATGACCTCACGGGCCTGTATCCTTGGCTGCGCTGGACCGGTCCTGAGCGATCAGGAACGGGCCTTTTTCCGCCATGTGCGTCCGTGGGGGTTCATCCTCTTTGCGCGCAATATTGAGACGGCGGACCAGACCCGCGCCCTGATTGCGGCCCTGCGAGAGGCGGCCGATGATGAGGGGGCCTTGGTCTTTGTCGATCAGGAGGGGGGGCGGGTTCAGCGCCTGCGTCCACCGCTCGCGCTCAATCGGCGTCCAGCTGAGCCGTTCGGCGCGCTCTATGCGACCGATCCGACATCCGCCCTTGAAGCGGTACGGTTGAACCATCGGCTCCTAGCCCATGAACTGACGGCGCTCGGCTTTGATGCCGATTGCGCACCTTGCCTCGACCTGCGCCATCCCGGTGCGCACGACATCATTGGCAACCGTTCCTTTTCGCAGGATCCGGTCGCGGTTGCAGCCCTCGGTCAAGCGGCGATGGATGGTCTGATCCAGGGCGGGGTCGCGCCCGTGATCAAGCATATTCCCGGCCATGGCCGCGCCTTTGCCGACAGCCATCTGGAACTGCCCGTCGTTGAGACCCGCCGCGCGGAACTCGAGGCCAGTGATTTTGCCCCCTTCAAGGCCCTCAAGGCCGCGCCCATGGCCATGACCGCCCACGTCGTCTTTACGGCCATTGATCCAGCGGCCTGCGCTACCGTCTCCGCCACCGTGACCCAAGAGATCATTCGCGGCCATATGGGCTTTGACGGCCTGTTGATGAGCGACGACCTGTCGATGAAGGCCCTAGGCGGCAGCTTTGCGAGCCGGACGCAAGCCTCGCTCGCGGCAGGGTCCGATGTTGTGCTCCATTGCAATGGTGATCCTACCGAAATGGTCGAGATCATCAGCAAGGTACCCGAACTGTCAGGCCGGGCCGCTGAGCGGGCGGCCGCTGCCCGGGCCTGCGCCCGTCAGGTGAAGCCCTTTGATCCGGCCGAGGCCGAAGCCTATCTGGCCCGCTTGGGGCTGGCAGGCGCGAACGCATGAGCACAGGCTTTCAGCCCAGCCTCGACTTTGAAGCCGCCGCCTCGGCTGCGGAAGATGGCGAGGCGCTGATTATCGACATTGAGGGCTATGAAGGCCCCCTGCATGTGTTGCTGGCTCTGGCCCGCACCCAGAAGGTCGACCTGATGAAGCTATCGGTCATGAAGTTGGCCGAACAATATCTCGCCTTCGTCAATCAGGCCCGCCGGGTCCGGTTCTCCTTGGCGGCGGACTATCTGGTGATGGCCAGTTGGTTGGCCTATCTAAAATCGCGCCTGATGCTGCCCAAGCCAGAGCGAAAGCCGGAAGAGGGCCCTCCGCCAGAGGATATGGCAGCGGCTCTGGCCTTTCGATTGGTCAAGCTCGATGTCATGCGCCGCGCGGTTGAGGAACTGAACCAACGTCCGCAACTGCGCCGCGATGTGTTCATGCGCGGAGACCCGCAGGCGGTAAAGATCGTCTCGCACAGCCGCCTGACGGGCGAGCTTTACGAACTGGTTCAAGCCTATGTCGAACAGCGCCGCCGCGAAGTGGTGCGCTACTATCATCCCCGCGCCCCACAGGCCTATCCCTTGGACGATGCGCGGGTGCGCCTGCGTCACAAGTTGCCAGAACTGACCGGCTGGACCTCGCTTGAGGATGTCGCGCCTCACAGCGTGGATCTTGGGCTAGAGGAGGGGCCAAGCCGGGCCTCCTATGTGGCGTCTACCCTCTCAGCCAGTCTCGAACTGGTCAAGGAAGGCGCGCTTGAGGCGCGTCAGATTGAGGCCTTTACCGAAGTCTATATTCGCGCTCGCGCCTCTGCCCGGGTGGATGATCTGGTCGTCGATGAGGCGCAAGCATGAGTGATCTGGAAACCACGGAACGCTCGGTCGAGGCCCTGTTATTTGCCGCTGCAGAGCCCCTGTCGGCCAGTGACTTGGCGCGCCGTTTGCCCGATGGCGCCGATGTCGGGCGCGCACTGATGGCGCTCAAGCAACGCTATGCGGGACGCGGCATCGAACTGGCCTGCGTCGCCGACCGTTGGCGCTTCCAGACGGCGGAAGACCTGTCCTATCTGATGACCGAGGAGCGTGAAGAGCCGCGCCGCCTGTCACGCGCGGCGCAAGAGACCCTCGCCATCATTGCCTATCACCAGCCCGTCACGCGCGCGGAGATCGAGCAGATCCGGGGTGTTCAGGCCAGCCGAGGCACGCTGGATGTGCTGCTCGAACTGGGCATGGTGCGGTTGAGGGGGCGCAGACGTTCTCCGGGCCGGCCCGTGACCTATGGCACCTCTGATCTGTTCCTTGAGCACTATGGCTTGGCTAGCCTGGGTGACCTGCCCGGTGCGGCGGATATGAAGGCGCTGGGTCTGCTGGGCATGGATCTGCCGCAGGACTTCCATGTGCCTGACCCGACCGGCGGCGGCGATGATGAGGATCCCCTCGAGTCCGAAGACAGCCCCGAGTTCCATCAGGACTTCCTGCTCGAAGGCTAGGCCCCGCTATAGTCGTTGCGGCTTTCGCGGCGGCCAATATCGGTGACGGGGTGGCGCAGACGCTGAAGGGCGGCCTTCATGGCGACATAGCCCGCACTGACGGCCGGATCGAAGGCTTCCCAATCACGGATATCGATCCCAGCAAGGTTCGGGACGACCAGCACGTCGCTGGCTTCGCGGCTCGCGATAAGGTCTCGGCCGGTTGACACCGTTCCTGCCCGCATCAGCAGGGCCACGATCGGCGGTCCTTGGCGCCACTCGCCAGACCAGAACCACCGCCATAGAGACGGGGGAGGGGCGACATCTGTGGCGCTTAAGCCCCTGGCACGGGAGACGTCGACCGCTACGATTGGCCCTCGGTGCATGTTGCGCAGAACGTCAGCAGGAAGGTTCTTCATCACCCCGCCATCGACCAGAACATTGTCGCCATCATTGACCGGCGGCAGGATGCCCGGCAGGGAGAGGGACGCGCGCAAGGACCATCTCAACTGGCCTCGTGCGTGGAGTTGGTAGGTGCCGAGGGTCAGGTTAGACGAGATGCAGAAGAAGGGCAGCCACAGGTCGGCGATCTGAAAATCGCCAAAATGCTCTTCCAGCCGCTCTTCGACCTTGAGGCCCCGGGTCATGGCGATCATCGGAAAAGCGATATCGTCGAGGGGGCTGGAGTCGACAAAGGCCTTGCGAATGCGCCAATCAATCTCGTTATCGTCCCAGCCCATGGCCAGGGCCGCCGCGATCACCGCCCCCATTGAGGTGCCACAGACAAAATCAATCGGCGTGTCACTTTCTCTCAAGGCCTTGATCGCCCCGATATGGGCATAGGCCCTCGCGCCGCCGCCCGAGAGCACCAGACCCACGGCCATACCGGTGAAGAACCGTGCCATGCGGGCATAGTGATCGTCAGTCTTGTCCCTGATGTGGAACAGTTGGGCCACCGGCAGACCGTCGAGCCAGGCTTCGGAGCCCGTTGGCAGGAGGCAATCAGCCGATTGGATCAAGATCAGGTCGACGAGGCGCTGCCTCAAGAGGGGCGCGGGCAGAAGGGTTGGAACGCAGTCTTCGGGAGCCCCCGCGCCCTTGGCCATCAGGAACAGCCGATCTACCTGACGGCCAACGACATTTTTCCAATAGGTCTCGTTGGCTTCGGCGACATAGAGGATGAAGTCGTGGCCCTGTTCGGCGGTTGAAAACCACTCGGTTGAAGAACGTTCAGCCTCAACGCCCATGACGCAGATCGAATAGCCGAGTTGTCTGACCGCATGGGCGATCTGTTCGACCTGTTCACGGGCCTTGACCTCTTCGGTCATGCCATAGAAGCCAAAGACGCTGGGCGCACCGAGTGAGGCTCGGCTGGCCGTCTGCCTTGCACGCTGGATCATAAGCCGCGCCAACTGGACCATGATTTTGGCATCGTCTTCGGCGGCCTTAAAGAAGGCGGCGCGGGGCAGGGCGAGGATTTCACTGTCGCGTAGGGCAACGACCTTGGCCGAATGGACGGTGCCGGAGATCATGGCCATCTCGCCCGCCGGTTCGCCCGGTCGGATCACCCCCAGAAAATGCGGGTCCATGCCCTCGTCTTGCCGAATGGCCCCAAGCCTTCCGGCCCGCAGAAAGTAGATATGGTCAGCCTCTTCACCGGCCTCATAGAGCGTTGATCCTCCAGGCAAGGAGAAGGTCACCACGTCCTGAGCGAACCTGGACTCTAGGAACAGTCGCGAGAGCGCTGTGTCGGCCAGATGGTGGGGCAACTTCATAATGGGCAGGCTAATGCCCCCTTGAGCGTTTGGCGAATGAGTTTTGCAAGTATGCTTGCCCAACTTGCGAGGCGCGGCCTAAGATCGACCGGTTCGCGAGCCTCAATCAAAGAAAAATAAGCCGAAATGAGCCGAATTATCTCCAAGATCGACCCGGATTCTGCGGCATTTCAGGCCAATCACGCGCTCAATGCCGGCTTGGCTCAGGCGCTTCGCCAGCGAACGGATCGGGCGGCGCTCGGTGGCCCAGCCTCAGCACGTGAGCGTCATGTCTCGCGGGGCAAGCTCTTGCCTCGGCAGAGGGTCGAACGACTGCTGGATGTCGGTGCGCCCTTTCTTGAAATCGGGGCTCTGGCCGCCAACGGCATGTATGATGATGAGGCCCCTGCGGCTGGAATCATCACCGGCATTGGGCGGGTCAGCGGGCGCGAAGTGATGATCGTCGCTAATGATGCCACGGTCAAAGGCGGTGCCTACTTCCCGATCACGGTCAAAAAGCATCTTCGGGCGCAAGAGATCGCCGAGCAGAACCGTCTGCCCTGCATCTATCTGGTCGATTCTGGCGGGGCGAACCTGCCACATCAGGCCGAGGTCTTCCCGGACCGCGACCATTTTGGCCGCATCTTCTTCAATCAAGCTCGGATGAGCGCCCAAGGCATCGCCCAGATCGCCTGCGTTATGGGTTCCTGCACCGCAGGCGGGGCCTATGTCCCGGCCATGAGCGATGAGTCCGTCATCGTCCGGGGGCAGGGCACGATCTTTCTGGGCGGTCCGCCGCTGGTCAAGGCTGCGACCGGCGAGATCATTTCCGCAGAAGATCTGGGCGGGGCCGATACCCA
>Ga0304730_1003564_pt1 | contig 10439 bp, 11 predicted proteins | sample M_130628_MF_Meta_FD_190474 | JGI IMG/M metagenome (GOLD analysis project Ga0304730, IMG submission 190474) | Freshwater microbial communities from Lake Montjoie, Canada to study carbon cycling - M_130628_MF_MetaG (v2) (version 2) | ecosystem: Environmental > Aquatic > Freshwater > Lake | place...
TTTACAACTGGTTTTGCTGCAACTTTTTTTGCCGCTGGTTTAGAAGCTGCCTTTTTTACAACTGGTTTCGCTGCTGCCTTTTTAGGAGCTGGTTTTGCTGCAACTTTTTTTGCCACTAGTTTAGAAGCTGTCTTTTTTACAACTGGTTTCGGTGCAACTTTTGCTGCTGCCTTTTTAGGAGCTGATTTTGCCACTACTTTGATTGTTTTTTTTGCTTCTACTTTTTTAGGAGCTGATTTTTTTGTAGCCATAAAGAAGTTTAATTTTTATTTATTAATACTTTTAGTTGTTGGTTATTGACTTCTATTTCAAAACCATCAACAATTTCATCCGAAAAATTAAGATTGTCGGCCAAAATTTCCGTGCAAATATAGGAATTATAATTATTCAATGCAGATTTTAACAATTTGTTCATTTCTATCGTAACATTGATTCTGTCTGTTAAGGCAAAATCACTGTCTTTTCTGATTTTTTGAATTCGATTAACAAATTCACGAGCTAAGCCTTCTTCTTCTAGTTCTTTTGTGATTGAAATATCTAATGCAACCGTTAAAATGCCTTTGTTTGCTACCAATAACCCTGGAATGTCGTCTGAAGTGATTTCAACATCGGCAGAAGTAATTTCAACCGTTTCACCTTCCAAATGAATATGAATTGCACCATTTTTCTCAATTTCAACAATTTCTGAAGGTCCAAATTTGCCAATTTCGGCAGCCACTGCTTTCATTAATGGGCCCATTTTAGCCCCTAATGTTTTAAAATTAGCCTTTATTTTCTTCTTTATAATGTCATTATCGCCAGCTATATATTCTATTTCTTTGATATTTACTTCGCTTTTTATAATATCTGCAATTGAATCTATGTCAACTTGTAAACTAGGATCTACTAAAGGGACAATCGCTTTTTGTAGTGGTTGACGAACCTTTATATTAGCTTTTTTGCGAAGAGACAATAACAACGAGCAAGCATCTTGTGCTATTTGCATTCGTTTTTCTAATTCTTCATTGATATCATCAAGAATTACAATAGGAAAATCAGCTAAATGAACCGAGCTATAACTTTCTCTCTTTGAAACCGTATTTAAATTATGGAACAACCAATCACTGAAGAAAGGTGAGATCGGTGCTATTAATTTACACAATATCTCCAAACATTCATAAAGGGTTTGATAAGCTGCAATTTTATCTTGCTCATATTCTCCTTTCCAAAAACGACGACGGCATAAACGAACATACCAGTTACTTAAATTAGAATCAACAAACTCGTCTATCAAACGACCGGCTTTTGTTGGCTCATAATCATTCATGTTTTCTTGCACATTTTTTATTAAGCTATTCAATGATGAAATAATCCATTGATCTATCTCTGGACGCTCATTTATTGGGATAAACTTTTCTGCAAATGAAAAGCCATCTACATTGGCATACAAAGCAAAAAATGTGTATGTGTTATATAGAGTATTAAATAATTTACGTTGACTCTCCTCAATTCCTTTAATATCAAATTTTAAACTATCCCAAGGAGAAGCATTGGTTACCAAATACCAACGAGTTGCATCGGCACCATATTTATTAATGGTTTCGAAAGGGTCTACCACATTGCCTAAGCGCTTACTCATTTTATTTCCTTTGGCATCTAAAACTAGGCCGTTTGAAACAACTGTTTTATAAGCAACCGAATCAAATAACAATACCCCTAAAGCATGCAGCGTGTAAAACCAACCACGAGTTTGATCTACCCCTTCCGCAATAAAATCTGCAGGGAAAGAAGGTGGAAGCGATGGTTGATTTATATTGCTTACATCCGACATCGAGTTACGAATTTCGTTAAAAGGGTAGTGCCATTGAGCATAAGGCATAGCACCGCTATCGAACCAAACATCTATTAAATCTGGCTCACGAAACATTTTTTGTCCCGTTGGTGATTTTAATATTACATTGTCAATATATGGCTTATGCACGTCTTTCAATTCTTTTTCAGGACTTTCTTCGTGCATTAATGCTTTTATTTCTTCAATGCTTCCACAACAAACCTCTTCGGTTCCATCTTCACTTCTCCAAACAGGCAAAGGTGTACCCCAATAGCGACTTCTACTTAAATTCCAATCCACCATATTTTCTAACCAATTGCCAAAGCGTCCTTCGCCTGTAGCTTTTGGTTTCCAATTAATGGTTTTGTTTAATTCAACCATTCTCTCTTTAACCGCAGTGGTTTTAATGAACCATGCATCTAAAGGATAGTAAATAATAGGTTTGTCGGTTCTCCAGCAATGTGGGTAGCTGTGTTCGTATTTTTCTACTTTAAAGGCTTGGCCCCGTTTTTTTAATTCTATTGAAATATCAACATTTACATCTTGATAATCTTTCTCGTCAGTATAATTTTTTACAAATCGACCGCTGAAATCACCAGTTCCATCAATAAACTTTCCTTGTCTGTCAACTAAAGTTAAAATTCCTAAGTTGTTTTTTTGTCCCACTTTGTAATCATCTGCACCAAAAGCAGGTGCTGTATGTACAATACCAGTCCCGTCTTCTGTTGTCACAAAATCACCACAAATTACCCGAAATGGTTTTGCATTGGGTGTTTGTTCAAGAATTTTATCAACAGAATTTGATTCGAAAGACAATAATTGATCATATACCAAGCCCTCCAATTCAGTGCCTTTATATAAACCTAATACTTTGTAAGGAATGAGTTTAGAATCTGCTGAATAGCTATCAAAATCAGCGTCTTCTGCTTCTGTTTTAAAATATTTAGAGAGTAAATTTTCAGCTAAAATTACATGCTGTAATTCATGTGTGTAGGGATTATATGTTTTTACTAAACAGTAATTGATATTTGGCCCAACGGTCAATCCCAAATTAGAAGGCAGTGTCCAAGGTGTGGTTGTCCAAGCCATGAAATAGATTTCAGATTTCAGATTTGAGATTAGAGATTGTATAGAATTAACTAAATCTACTTTCTCTGACAGCTGACAGCTAACAGCTGACATCTTGAAAAGCACCGTAGCACTCGTATCTTTTACATCCTTATAGCAACCTGGTTGGTTTAATTCGTGTGAACTTAGACCGGTTCCTGCAGCTGGACTATAAGGTTGAATAGAGACTGATTTATATAAATATCCTTTCGTGTGCAAGGTTTTTAAACACCACCAAAGGCTTTCTATGTAATCGTTTTCGTAGGTTACATAAGGTTTAGAAAGATCAACCCAATAACCCATTTTAGTAGTAATTTCATCCCATTTGTCTTTAAAACGACCTACTGCTTCTCTACATTTTGCATTGTATTCTTCTACGGTAATTTTTTTACCGATATCTTCTTTAGTAATGCCCAATTCTTTCTCCACACCAAGTTCAACCGGCAAACCATGTGTATCCCAACCTGCTTTTCGATTTACTTGAAAACCTTGCATCGTCTTGTATCGACACACCATATCCTTTAGCGTACGAGAAATTACATGGTGAATTCCAGGCATTCCATTTGCCGATGGCGGGCCTTCATAGAAAACAAATGAGTCTTTCCCATCCCGGTTTTCGATACTTTTTTCAAAGGTTTTTTCTTCTTTCCAACGCGCTAGAATTTCAGTTTCGAGCGTTGGCATATGCAAATGCTTGGGTATGTAGTAATTATTATCAGACATATATTATCAATAAAATGTGGGCAAAGGTAAGGCTAATTCGTTAATTTGGTAAGAAGGTGGTTGGATGTAGATTTATCAATTGCCTTTTTAAATTAAAATTGGATAAAATGTGTTTATTCCTCGTCAAAATAAGCAATAATATGTTGCTTTAAAAGTAACTCTTGTTTTTGTAAGCTTTCGGCTGGAGGGTTTTCTACGAGTTTATAATGTGGCCAACCTTCTTTATCATGGCCATCGTATTCGTAATAACCGCTTTGAGCCAACAGGGAGCAAGTGGCAATATGCATTAAATCTTGTTTTTGTTCTTTGGTAAATTCTTTTTTGGGCACATCGCCTAATTCATTAATGCCTATTAAATAAAGAATGGCTTCCATATCGGGTTTTTTACCAAATCGTTCTAAAAACATGACTTCAATGCCAGTCCATTTTTCTCTAAATTCAACTTCTTCTAATAAATTCATTTGGCAAAAATAAGGAGTTTAATTTTTTCATCTCTAATAAAAAAAGTAATTTTCAATTTTATATAAACTCCTAGCATTGAAAAAATATTTATTCATTCTATTCCTTTTTTGTAATTCTTCCTTGATGGCTCAATATGCTTTTGAACTGAAATTAGATTTTGCTATTCGAGTAAATAATAACGATGACTTATTCTCCATCAGTGGGACCTTGCTATCTGGACGAGTAGAAAAAGGAAAGACGTATTATGCTGAAGATGGTTCAAAAATAGAAGTAAACAATATCATTTCTCAAAAAACAGGTACCACAAGCCCTGTAGCGAATTCACCAGAAGGAGTTGCATTATCAATTACCTGTAAAAATTACAATGTAGAGCGTGGAGAAATATTAAAATGTGTTTCTTCTAAATCGGCCTATTATGGAAACAACACTGGTTTTAACCCAGGAAAAATGAAAGAAGGCGAATTGTATTGCAAAATTAATGGTAGAATGTACACTTCATATCAAGTAAGCAAACCCGTTTTAATTAAAGACGTTGATGTATTGGATATGTTTTTTCAATCAGAGGACAAATCCGTGATTTGGTTGCAACTCAATAATTTTTCAGAAATAAAAAGCATTCCTCACACCGCTAAATCAGATACCAGTGTGAAAGAACGTGCTTTTGTATGCAAAATAGCCTATTTACCAAATGGCTATAAACCATCTGATGGTGCCAATAATTATTCAGGCTATGAAGATGTAAAAGGAAATGCTGGAATTGTGATTTTGTATTTAGACAAATACAATAAAAAAATTGGACTTTCTTTTTCGGGCATTTTAAGAGCAAATGCAAAAATGTTAAGTGAAAAACCCAATGCCGGTTTATTTTATATCACCGAAGGAAAAATAGATAATTTAAGTTGGGATGCGTTTTAATTATGAAGCAGAACTAAAATATTCTAGCACTCATTTTTAATTCAAATAATTAGTCATTTATCATGAACCATAAATAATTAACCATTATTTTTGCTAAATGATATTACCTGTTGTTGCATTTGGCCATCCTACATTACGCAAAGTTTGTGTACCCATCGCTAAAGATTATCCAAATTTATCAGAAATAATAAGCAATATGTGGGAAACCATGTATCACACCAATGGCGTGGGCTTGGCAGCACCACAAATTAATCAAACGATTCGTTTATTTATTGTAGATACTGTACAAATTGTAGAAGGTGCAGATGTAGATGAAAAAGAGGACTTTAAAGACGAAAAGCCTATAAAAAAAGTATTCATTAACCCTGAAATTATAGAATTAGCAGGCGATGATTGGAAGTATAACGAAGGCTGTTTAAGTATTCCAAAAGTGAGAGAGGATGTGATGCGTGCAGAAGAAGTAACATTAAAATATCAAGATGAAAATTTTGATTATCATACCGAAACTTTTGATAGAATTACAGCGCGAGTAATTTTGCATGAATTTGATCATATTGAAGGGAAGCTTTTTATAGATTACCTCAATCCATTGAAAAAAAGAATGATTAAATCGAAACTTGACGATATTAGCAAAGGCAGAGTAAGAGTTGATTACAGAATGTTATTTCCTAAAAAATAATTTTCTTTTCTATGCAGAAAAAAACAATGGAGGAATTGGAACGAATGAGTCCAGTGGAATTTAAACAAACCGAAAAATTGCCAATTGTTGTCGTGTTGGATGAAGTAAGAAGCATGCACAATGTAGGTTCTGTATTTCGTACATCGGACGGTTTTTTAATAGAGTCTATTTATTTATGTGGATTAACGCCACAGCCTCCACACAGAGATATTCAAAAAACAGCATTGGGTGCTACCGAAACCGTTGCTTGGAAACATGTAACTACCACGCAACAAGCCATTGATGAGTTAAAACAAAATGGATTTACTGTGATTGCCATTGAGCAAGTGCACAACAGTATTGCATTAAATCAATTTAAAATTGATAAATCAAAAAAATACGCCATCGTTTTCGGACATGAAGTAAATGGAGTGCAAGAAGAAATTATTAATCAATGCGATTTTTCTATCGAAATTCCTCAATTAGGAAGCAAACATTCCCTCAATATTTCGGTAAGTGCAGGCATGGTTATTTGGGAAATGGCTAAAGAATATTTGTAGGATGAGAAAAAAATAAAAAAGGCTGGAAAAATCCAACCTTAAATAAATCATAAAACAAATCTTTATTAATTTTTATACACTCTAGCCCAACTAAAATTAATATTTGTAAATTCAATTTCTTTGCCATTAGTTTCAATTATTTTATCAGTTCCTCTTGCAAAATACAATCTAATAGATTCAAAATTAACAAATTGAGCTAAGTCACTGCTGGTAATAAAATAACTCCCATCATTTTCATTAACAATAACAGTTTTTGTTACAAATTCTGAATTGTCATTTTTACCTTCAATTACAATTATACAAGGATTTGTATTTTTGGGGTCAACATTCCATTTCATATTTACTCCTGTATTAAAAGAAATTTTATTTTGGTCTAGTAGCCCTTCTAAAGTAAAATTTGAAATTTCTGTAACATATTCTTTAAAATCTACATTGGGAAAATTATTATTTCCAATAATATTTACTCTAACATCTTTACCTAAATAATCTGAATTAATTATTGGTGGATCTTGTTGAATAAAATATGTTTTATCGGTAAAAGGAATATTATTTTGATTTACATCTAATGTACCAATATTATTCATTTCTCTCGAATATGCTTGAACTGCTATAGTTGAGTTATTAATATTATTTTCTTCTAATAAAGCAACTGGATGAACAGACGAAATTAAAACCGTAAAGTCTGGGTTTGATTCTTGAGAAGCAATTTTATTTTTAATTATTTCAGTTGCTGATAACTGATTAGTAGAATTAATAACAGGTTTATCTTTTACACAAGAAGTGATAAAAAGAACAGCTAAAATTGGGAAGATTATTTTTTTCATTTTTATTTATTTTAATTGTATTATATATTATTGACAAGCTTTCTCATTTGTAATCACAAATGCACTTAAAGTAATTGATGTTTGAGGTGCATTTAATGCAAGCCCAATACACTCATAATCTTTCTTTCCTCCTTTAAGAAAAGGAGACGTTAGTGATGTGGGAAAATCACCACATTCATTTAATTTTAAAATACATTCAGGAATAAACTGTCCACTTAAAGGTATCTTTACCGTCTTTCTACAATCTGGAGGGAAAAAACCAATTGTTGCAGAATTATTTTGATTTTGAATATTCTCATTGTAAGGAGAATTTGTAAAATGAACTTCGTTGCCAGTAGAGTTTAATGTTTTTACTGAAAGTGTAGCATCATAGTTTACTTGTCTTGAACTATTAATACTACCTCCACTTACAGGGTGTATTAATTGAAATGGTAAAATAGCAATAAATGTTGATTCTGTAGAAACTGAATTGGCTCCACTTAGGGGATTGCATGAATGGAGAGTTGTACTTATCAGAAAAATAATTGTTGGGATTTTTAGTAGTTTAATCATGTTCTTGTAGGTTATTACTTAAAAATAATACATTAACTTATAACTTTTAAGATAATTTGTACCAATAATGGAAAAAATAGTTGAAACAGGAAAAAATAAGATTAATAAGAGATTACACTATTGTTTGGGGTCTCACCAACCGATAGTATTATTTTAAGTAATTTCTTAGTTCCTACTATCAACTGTAGGTTTTTGTCACTCCAACTTTCAGTTTGATTAAATTTTTGAAAAAGCGCATAAACAAAAATTTATCATCAAAATCTAAGCAAAGGATTTATTTTCGTATTTTAAATTGGGCTTTTGTTTCAAAAATATTTTATACTAATTTTTCTTTGTCATTTCATTTGGATGAAAGGAGTTGCACAATCTCGTCAGGCAGATTCGTTGAAACTCAAACAAGAATTGTACTGGAAAATGTTAAAAGAAAAAGAAAAAAGAGCAAGAGAAATGGCCGCTTCAGGGCGTTATAAAGAAGCTGTGGTTGTTACCTATGACAGCAAAGGCAATATTATTGAAAGTAAAAAAGGAGGTAAAGTTGTAACGCAAACCATTACGGTTACTCAACCAATATTAAATAGGCCATTTAATATTGATACTGTTGTTAAAGACTCTATTTATATTAAAGTTTTTAAATCAAAAAATCGCTTACAAGTATATCATAAAGGAAAAATTCTAACGGCATATACTTGTGTTTTTGGGCCAAATTGTGTTGGTCAAAAAATGCAAGAAGGAGATAGAAAAACACCTGAAGGCACTTTTACTATTTTGGATCGTAAGAAACACGAAAAGTGGGATACATTTATGTTATTAGATTATCCAAATGAAGAGTCAAAACGCTTTTTTGAAGAGGCAAAATCAAAAGGGTTGATATCTCCTGATGCTCGTATTGGAGGTGCTATTGGAATTCATGGAATTTGGGAAAATGGCGATAATGTGATAGACATGAAACACAATTGGACCGATGGTTGTTTGGGTTTAAAAAATAAAGACGTAAGGGAATTGTCAACCATTATTTTACCAGGAATTACTAAAATATCGATTATTAAATAAAACAATGTTGATTAAACAAGTCTTTTTTAGCCTTTCTATATTCTTATTCAAAATTATTCGATTCTGGTTCTAATTATCAACTTAATTGAAACTGTATATCATATTAACTTTCTACTGAAATTACTTGTTCTTCTACTTCTTCTTCATTAGAAAAACTAATCAATTCAATATAATCCAATACATTTTTTCGCCCTAACCGTTTTTCAGCAGAGGTTACAAAAACTGGTGGCAATACTTCCCAAAACTTCTTCATTTCATTTTTAAAAATAGATACATTTTTACTCACTTCTTTTTGAGTTTCTTTGTCTGCTTTGGTAAAAATTAATGCGAAAGGAATTTGTTTTTCACCTAATTTATTTATGATTTCTATGTCTTTTTTTTGAGGTTCATGTCTACTGTCAATGAGTACAAAAAGTGTTCGTAGATTTTCTCTTTTTTCTACATAATTCCAAATCATTTTAGTCCATGTTCCTCGTTGCGATTGCGAAACTTTGGCATAGCCATAACCGGGCAAATCAACCCAATACATGTTTTTATTAATCAAAAAATGATTAATCAGTTGAGTTTTACCTGGCGTAGAAGATGTTTTCGCCATGCTTTTTTTATTAGCTAGCATATTTATTAAAGATGATTTCCCTACATTACTTCTGCCAATAAATGCAACTTCGGGCATATCGGGTTTAGGACATTTGGTGATGTCGGTATTGCTAATAATAAACTCTGCTTTTACAATTTCCATTGTAGCAAAAATAGGATTTTTTTACCACAGAGAACATGGAGTTTTTAGCAAAAGTTTTTGCCAGAGAGACAACTAAGACAATTCCTTTTATTAACCACAAAGAACAAATAAACGTTTCATCCAATTTGATAAGAGTATTCTGGGAGTTAACAGACAAATGCTACGTATGTCTATAACTGTCAACAAATAACTTACAACTATCTTATATCTTATAAATAATTCCTAACATCCGACATCTGACATCTGACATCTAATTCCTATCTTTGTAAACGTGGGAACAAATGTAGTGCCTGATATCAATTCGGGGTTAAGTAAGAAACAACAAGTAGAAGGCATGTTTGATGACATTGCCAAAAATTATGATTTTTTAAATCGTCTATTATCCTTTAGAATAGATGTTTTATGGAGAAAAAGAGTAATTAAAATGCTGAAACCATATCAGCCTAAACACATCTTGGATTTAGCTACAGGAACAGCGGATTTAGCAATAGAATTAGTGAACCTAAAACCTACACAAATTATTGGTGGCGATTTATCTGCTCAAATGTTAGCAGTTGGACAAACAAAAATAGAAGCTAAAAAGTTAACTTCTGTGATTCAATTAGTGAAAACGGATGCTGAAAAAATGCCATTCAACGACAATCAATTTGATGCAATCACAATTGCATTTGGCGTTCGTAATTTTGAAAACCTTTCAAAAGGATTGGCAGAAATGAATCGGGTTTTAAAGCCCGGTGGACAATTATTTATTTTAGAATTTTCTAAGGTAAAAACATTCCCCATTAAACAATTTTACAACCTCTATTTCCGTTATATAACACCAACTATTGGGAAACTTTTCAGCAAAAGCAGTCAAGCATATAGCTATTTACCAAATTCTGTTGCTGTTTTTCCTGAAGGTGAAGAAATGTGCGTAATATTGCAAGAATCAGGATTTAAAAATACTTTATGCAAACCAGTAAGTTTTGGAATCGCTTCTATTTATCAGGCAGAAAAATAAGTTTATTTTTTTTGTTGCTGTTTGTTTGCATTTATTCAT
>Ga0304730_1003565_pt1 | contig 10439 bp, 9 predicted proteins | sample M_130628_MF_Meta_FD_190474 | JGI IMG/M metagenome (GOLD analysis project Ga0304730, IMG submission 190474) | Freshwater microbial communities from Lake Montjoie, Canada to study carbon cycling - M_130628_MF_MetaG (v2) (version 2) | ecosystem: Environmental > Aquatic > Freshwater > Lake | place...
ATTACTTGAAAACTGAAAAGTATTTGCAAAAAAATTCCAAAAAAGCACTCCTGAAAAAATTACCAGTTGAATCGGATAACCACCTAAGTCATGAATATTTGATACGTTTTTAAAAGCAAACAAAAACACTGACATCGTTACTAAAGGCTTAATAATTGCCCAAATAATTCCTAAAAATGTTTGCTTGTAACGAACTGAAATATCTCTTTTTGCTAAAATTAATAACAATTCTAAGTCATTTCTAACCTGAATAATTCTAGAAGTTGTAATAAATGACATGATTATGAGATTAACTCTTTATATACACCTATTATATATATTAATAATAAAGAGATTAAAAAGCCTAGAAAAAAGCCTATCAAAGTTATAGGTCCCCAAGAATGTTTATTACCAATTAGGGGTAATTCAGTATCAGAAATCACATTAAACAATGGAGCCTCTTTTACCAACGAAAACTTCAAATTATCATAATTACGAACAGCTTCTAAGTACATTCCTTGAATCTGGCTAGAGTTCATTTGTAATCTTTCCGCTATGATTCTTGCACTTTGAAATATTATTTGTTGATTTTGATCATTATAATTGGCCAATTTACCTTGAGTATAATATAAGGCAGATCTAAGAGAATCAACTCTTTTACCAAGAATAATCAATAATTCTTGAGATTTTTTTGTTTTGGTATTTATATAAAAGTCGGTAACCGTTTTTAAATATAATTTAGACCAAACATATGCCAAAGTATCACTTCTCGCTTCTACGGCTAAAGTTTGAAAGCTTGACTTAGGATTTTCAATCGTTATAGAAGTTTTAGACTTTAAATGCTCATAAATTAAATCTAATATATTTCGATCTTGAATTGATATTTTCTGAGGATTCGTTTCTGTAAATTTATGTGTGTGAAAATCGCTTGGTAGATTTTTCCATTCATATTTATCAATCTGAGACTTTGATAAAAAAAAGTTTCCAAAAATATCTTCTTTACCGCCAAATTTCACTTTTGTTAAAATCGCTTTTCGATAAATAGCCTTTGTTTTCAATAGTTCTTTAAAATTTTCACCACTAAATAAGGAGCTACTGACACCCATGGACGAACCAATTCCTAAGGAACTAGCAATATCAGCAATACCTCCACCTCCACCATTTTCGCCTTCTAAAACAAAAACAATTTCAGATTTATAAGACATGTCTTGGTATTTCTGATATTCAATAAACAAACCCGTAAAGCCACCAATAAAACTGCCTATTACAATTTTTATAAAATGTTTCTTTATAAAATCTAAAATAATAAAAAAACTATATAATATGTTTTTGAACGAAAACTGATCTGAATTTATATTTGACATATTAGTTCGCTGTAGCTTTTATTAACGTAATTATTCCGATTAAACTAGTAAGTGTACCCGTGAAAATACCCACAATGCTTGCAATTTGCTGACCAGAACTAGCTGTTTTAACTTCTTTCGGAACAATAATCTCCGCTCCTTTTTCGATAGTTGGATATCTATTGATAAATAAAAAACTTTTAGCACGTTTAACTGAACCATTTGAGTAGATAACATATGATTTTTTTCTTGCAGATGTTGTTGTAAAGCCACCCGCCTCACTAATAAAATCTTTAAATGTATTCCCCGAAATAAATTTTACACTGTTAGGATACAAAACCTCACCTGTAACTTTGACTGTTTGTGGTTCTTTTGGTATTACCAAAATATCTCCTTCAATGAGAAACAAATCCTCTTCTCCACCAGGATTTTCTAAAGCTTTATTTAAGTTAATACCAATTATTTCGGTCTCTTTATTGAACTGTTCTTTATTTTGAATTACGGCTCCAGTAAAATTATCTTGGATTTCGTTTAGCTGCTCTAATTTTCTATTTTTTTCAGATTCTGTAATTTGATTTTTTCTAATTAATCGAGCACCCTGAGGGAACGCTTGATGATTCAAGCCTCCAACCCTTTTTATTATCTCACTTAGTCTTTCATCCTTTTTTTCTAAACCATATACACCTGGAAATACTACTTGACCTTGTACGGTTATAAACTGTTGCAATTCATAATTAGGTGATGTCCTAATAAATACCTCATCAAATGGCGCCAATTGAAACTTAGAAGCAGTATTATCTAATTGCAAATTATTACTAATTGCAAATTTAATAATTTCCGCAATTTGAGAATTAATTAAATCAGGACTATCTAGTCCTACATTTTTCTTTCGTCTTACTATTTCAACATAACCAGTAGCTGCTGATTCGCGTAAACCACCTGCTTTCAAAATTAAATCTTCAACAGTCATATTGTCAACATAAGGCAAAGTCAATTTAACTTGTCTGTTAATCAATGAGTTTCCTACGTCTTTTGACTTAAACTCATCTGCAATTTCACTTGAGATAATATCTTCCCCATCCTCATCTTTTAAATTAGCTAAATCGGAATCTTGATTATAATTATTTGAAATGTTATTCTTATTCGATTTTCTTTGATTATTAGATTGATTAGAACCTAATTTACTTGTATTATTATTGTTATTATTTTCCTGATTCAAAGTCTCATTTGAATTATCAGATGCTTTTTTGATCGATTTTAAATTAATTTCTCCGTGAATAGTTACAGTATATTTCTCTCTTAAATCTAAAATAGAAAATACATTGACTTGATCTTCCCTTGCTAATTTAACATCAGGACTTCTTCCTGAAACAATGTCTTTATAATTAATTGATAAGTTAGATAAGGATAAATCTGTATTTATTCTTTGTATCACAATGCGATCTAAAAAAGCATTTTCCCTTACTCCTCCTGATCTTTCAATCAATTTCAATAAAGTAGGATTACTATCTAAAGAAAAATCGCCCGGACGAAAAACCTCACCAATAATGGTAACTTTATTATCAAATCTTTTTTCATCGATAGACTCAATTTGAATTAAATCGCCTGAAATTGGGTAAAAAGAAGTAAAAAAATCAGCACTCAAATCAATTAGTTTACGGTCTCTGTTCGTGTAACGCGTAATTTTGACTAAATCTTTAAACGCATCTTCAGAAAAACCACCTGAAAATTCATCTAAAACTGTTTTTAAATTTTCACTTTCTTTTAATTCAAATATTGCTGGTCTTTTAACTTTACCTTTAACCTCAATTCGTTTTTTGTAAACTCCAACTTTAATGACATCTTGATCTTGTAATGAAATATCATTCTTTTGAATTCCTGATGTTAAAAAATCATACAGATCAATCGTAGCAAAGACTTTTTTATCTCTAATCACCTGGATTTCCCTAAATGTCCCCTTTTCATTTGGTCCTCCAGCCAAATATAAAACATTCATAACCCTGGATAAAGAGGAGACGGAATATGTACCTGGAAACATTACTTCACCCTGAACTAAAACGCTTACAGTCCGTATATTACCTAAAGAAAGACTTGCATATAAATTGGTTTTGCTAGGCCCAGAACCCTCACGTTTCAAACCTACAAATATTTGTGAAAGTTTTGAAATAATCCTTTGTTTAGCCTCTTCAATAGTTAAACCAGCCACATAAACATTACCAATTCTATTGATTTTAATATAACCATCTGCATTAACAGTCAAATTGTAATGATCTTCTGAATAACCATTAATGTCAATAATAAGCTCATCATCAGGTCCTAATATATAAGATTTAGGAGTAGCTATTTTTAAGTTAGGTTCAAAAGTTCCAACCTTATTACTAAATATATTGAAGCCAAAAATCTTTTTTCTTAAACTAACAATTGCTGTATCAATATCATTATCTGCATTTTTTTGTGAACGACTTCTGACCAAACTATCATTATATGACTTTTCCCTACTAGAAAGAATTTGACTTCTTCTAGAAACGTTCGATTGTGCAGGAGTATAGTTGTATAAGTTTGATGGCCGCATTAAAGAAGGTGACTGAATTCCAAAAGGTAGAATTTGTCCAAGAGCAGCAAAATTTATAACTAAAATAAATGTTAAGGATAAAAATTTTAATTTAAACATTTTATATATTTTTATTAAAGTACAAAATTATAAAAAAAGCTCATAATTCTTTAATTTTATACTAATTATAAATACCTGGAAATAAATAATAAGTAAAAATTATCAAGTGGAAGAAATAGAAGAAACCCCAAAAGTAGTTTACAATGATGATAGTATTAGGTCATTAGACTGGAAAGAACATATCCGTTTAAGACCCGGTATGTATATCGGAAAATTAGGTGATGGTTCGTCCGTTGATGATGGAATTTATGTTTTGGTCAAAGAAATCATGGATAATTCAATTGATGAACACATGATGGGAAATGGAAAATCAATTGATGTAAAAATATCGGATCATAAAGTTGAAGTTCGTGACTTCGGAAGAGGAATTCCTTTAGGCAAAGTAATTGATTGTGTATCAAAAATTAACACGGGTGGTAAATATGATTCTGGGGCGTTCCAAAAGTCAGTTGGATTAAATGGGGTTGGTACTAAAGCGACAAATGCTCTCTCTCAATATTTTAAAGTACAATCTTTTCGTGATGGATCTACAAAATGGGCCGAATTTTCTAAAGGAGAGCTTATTAATGAGTCAAAGGGTATTGAAACGTCAAATTCAAAAAGTGGTACGCATGTAATATTTGAGCCGGATAACAGCATATTTAAAAATTATCATTTCATTCCTCAATATCTCGATTCATTATTTTGGAATTACGCCTATTTAAATGCCGGACTTACTATTAATTTTAATGGAGAAAAATATTTCTCTCAAAATGGCTTACTTGATTTATTGAATAAAAAAACAAATTCAGAGGAAAATCGATATCCAGTAATTCATTTAAAAGGAAATGATATTGAAATGGCCATTACTCATAATAATCAATACGGCGAGGAATATTATTCATTTGTCAATGGCCAAAATACTACTCAAGGAGGTACCCACTTAGCTTCCTTTAGAGAAGCGCTTGTTAAAACATGTAGAGAATTTTACAAAAAAGAATTTGACCCTTCAGACATTCGAGCAAGTATTGTAGGTGCTATAGCCATAAGAGTGCAAGAGCCTGTTTTTGAATCACAAACAAAAACTAAATTAGGGTCAACGACTATTTCACCTGATTCTAATTCTACATCCATTCGATCATTCATCGGAGATTTTATTAAAACGGAATTAGACAATTTTTTGCATAAAAATCCAAGTACAGCAGATGCTTTATTAAAACGAATATTGCAATCGGAAAGAGAAAGAAAAGATATTGCTGGAATTAAAAAGTTGGCCAACGAACGTGCCAAAAAAGCTAATTTGCATAATAAGAAGCTCAGGGATTGCCGGATTCATTTATCAGACGAAAAGTCCGAATCGAAACATGATACCATTTTGTTTATAACTGAAGGTGATTCAGCTAGTGGAAGTATTACTAAGTCACGTGATGTTCAATTGCAAGCAGTTTTTAGCCTTCGAGGGAAACCCTTAAATAGTTTTGGTCTAACTAAAAAAATAGTATACGAAAATGAAGAATTCAATTTATTGCAGCATGCATTAGATATTGAAGATTCTTTAGATAATTTAAGGTATAACAAAATAGTAATAGCAACCGATGCTGACGTGGATGGAATGCACATCCGATTATTAATTCTTACCTTCTTTTTACAATTTTTTCCTGATTTAGTTCGTAACGGTCATATATATATTTTAGAGACACCTCTTTTTAGAGTGCGTAATAAAAAGGAAACTCTATATTGTTATAATGAGGAAGAGCGAAGAAATGCAATTGAAAAATTAGGGCCAAAGCCCGAAATAACTCGATTTAAAGGATTGGGTGAAATTTCTCCGGATGAGTTTGGGAATTTTATTGGAGAAAACATAAAATTAGAGCCTGTAATCTTAGCTAAGGATTTTACTATCCAACAATTGTTAAATTATTATATGGGTAAGAATACCCCAGAAAGACAAAAATTTATCATTGAAAACCTAATTATCGAAAAAGATTTAGAAGAAATCATGTACTCTTAATCAAAATACAAATCCAATAATTGCGATAATTCGTTTTTTACTTTTTCTTTATTCGTATTATTAGCTACTTGAATTCCTTTTTCTATAATGAATTGGGCTTCTTTAAATCTTTTCAACTCAATTAAATTTAACGCATACATGTAGTATACAGGCAAATAATTTGGTGAAGTAGTATAAATGTTGTCAAATAATGAAATTGCCTCTACCCTATTATTTTCTTTTAAATATTCGAGTGCCATTAAATATTGATTAAATGGGTCTTGGGGATTATCTTTTAATTCTGAAATTATAAATTCTTTTCGATTCATATTGTATAAAATAAAAAAATATAGTATGCTTGCATAACAAATTAAAATTATGAAAATATTAGTATGCATTTCAATCGTACCCGATACGACATCTAAAATTACAAAAGAAGAATCAAATAATTTTCTTACTAAAAATGATCTAACATTTATTGTAGGTCCATATGATGATTATGCTTTATCTAGGGCAATTGAAATCAAAGAGTCCAATGATAATGTTGAGGTAGCTGTTTTTCATGTAGGTTTGGAAACATCTGAGCCTCTAATTAGAAAATGTTTAGCCTTGGGGGCTGATTATGCATTTAGAATTAATGGTGAGCCAAAAAGTTCACTTCAAATTGCGAATGAAATTTGTCATTACGCCAAAGAAAATAATTTTGATTTAATCTTAATGGGAAAAGAGGCGATCGATTATAATAGTGGGATGATTCATGGCCTAGTGGCCGCCGGATTAAATTATAATCATTTTTCTCCTGTGATGAAGCTTGAATTGATTGAAGATGGGCTTGAATTACAAATTGAAACAGATTTAGGCAAATCAACCATACATTGCAAGCTACCTGCTGTACTAGGATGTCAAGAACCTATTGCAGAATGGAAAATTCCTTCCATGAGAGGAATTATGACCGCTAGAACAAAAGAAATTAAAGTATTTGAAATGAAATCTAAAGAGTTAAATTTTGAAATTAATTCTGAATCTGTAAATGAGACCAATAGAAAGCAAACACAGATTCCAAAAGAAAATTTAGATTTATTAATCCAAGCATTAAAAAAAGATATTCAATTTAATTAAGATGATAAATATAGCCGTTTTTATAGATTTCAAACACGACAATCTAACGAATAATTCAAAATCGTTATTGAGTTTCGCTAATAAATTAGTTGAAAATAACGCTGGAGCCCAACTATATTTATGTACTGTTCAAAACATTAATAAATGTTATGTTCCAGCCACAGTAAAAACAGAATCGATTACTCGATTTACGAATAATAATAATGTGCATTTTTCTTCTAATGCAAGCTTGGATAATGTGGTAAGTCATTTAATAGATACTAAAATCACGCATATTTTTTGTACTAAATCAACAACAAATGATCTAATATTAGCTAAGCTATCAATGATTTTAAATTTTAATATTATCACTAACATAAAATCATTAGAGGTAGAAAATGGATTGTTTCATTTTTCCAAATCAATATTTTCAGGTAAGGCCATAGCTAAAATGAATGGAACAAATGAACCGTGTATTGCCATTTTTCCTAAAGGATTTACCGGCGACGTTTTATTAGTTGATTCACTAGAAACCAAAGAAATAAAAATTGACCACAAATCATCAACTTATAATTCATCTAGTATCATTGTAGAAGATTCGTTGATTCAAAATGAAATTCAATTATCAGAGGCCGAAATTGTTGTGGGCGCTGGCAGAGGCTTAAAGGGTCCAGAAAACTGGGGCATAATTGAAAATTTTGCTAAAAAACTAAAGGCTGCCACTGCCTGTTCCAAACCTGTATCAGATTTAAATTGGAGGCCACATCATGAACATGTGGGGCAAACTGGAATAAAAATTAATCCCAAACTTTATATTGCTTGTGGTATTTCCGGTGCTATCCAACATTTAGCAGGCGTGAATGGATCTGGGACTATCGTGGTCATAAATAATGATGCAGAAGCCCCATTTATAAAGCATGCCGATTATATAATATTGGGGGATTTATTTGAAATTGTACCTGAATTAACAAAATTATTTGATGAGGCTTAAATTTAGGCCATTTTTCGTACATTTAGGTTTTATTTAACAATTGAAAAATATCCACCATTTAATTATTGCTAACTTACTTCCAAGCAGCGTTGGATCAAGTTCTTTTATTCTTTTGCTAGAGTCAAAAGATAATTCAGATCTTAAATTCCCTATTGTTATTGGTTACAATGAAGCTCAAGCCATTACGATAGAAATGGAAGGCATTAAACCAAGTAGACCGCTAACACATGATCTGTTTGTTAATATGTTAAATGATTTATCAATTAAGATTGAATCAATCACGATAACAAAATTTGTGGATGGTATTTTTTACGCAATTATTACAGTTAATACTAATAATGCGTCCATTGATATCGATTCCAGACCATCAGATGCTGTAGCAATTTCATTAAGGTCAAAAGTACCGATTCAGATCGATTCAAACCTACTCGCTACTTTATCTATTCACGATACACAAATAATTACGGAAGCTAACAGTTCACAGGACAAGGAAATTCCCAATGCTTCATTGAGTTACGATGATTTAAATAATCTACTGAATGATGCCTTAGTCAATGAAAATTATGAGTTGGCTGCAAAATTAAGAGATGACATTTCTAGACTAAAAAATACAAATGAAATCAAATAAACAAACAACTATTAGAAAAAACTCAACGCTTATTGTTTCAATTGCTAGTCTAGCTTTTATTATAAGTTTATTTTTTCAGATAATTCTTGGAGCTTCCAAATGGAAAAATGATATAACTTCTCAAATGAAAATATATATTTATTTAGAAGATTCATTGAACGTTAATCAAATAAACGAACTTGTATATAAATTTAAAAGAGCACCTTATTTGAATAAAGTAAATGGTAAATCAGACATTGAATTTAAAAGTAAAAACAAAACAGCCAGCGAATTTATTATAAAAAATAAAGAGAATTACGAAGATTTATTAGGTGAAAATAATCCATTTAAAAATTTATTGATTGTTGGTATATCAAATGAATTTAAAAATGAAGCTAAGTTTAATGTATTAGCTAAAGATATTTCTAAAATCAATGGAGTATATGAGGTTACATTTCCCAATAGGTATGTTTCTATATTAATTGAAAAAATCAATCAAATTTCTTCATTTCTGTTATTTATTATGTTTAGTGTAAGTGTATTTGTGTACTTACAAATATCCAATTTTGTGAAAATTAATATACATTCAAACCGCATTCTAATTAAATCGATGCAATTATTAGGATCAACCAATAATTACATCAGAAAGCCTTATTTAATCGATTCATTAATACATGGGTTATTGGGCGGAACGATAGGTACACTAATCTCATATCTACTAATCTATTATTTTTCAAATTCAATTCCTGAATTAAAAGAACTAGTGAATGAAAGTAATATGCAGATTCTATCATTTTTCATATGTACTTTATTCTGTTGTTTATTTAGTTTAATTGCAACCGTATTTTCACTTAATTTGAAATTAAAAACAAGTATTTCAAATCTTATATAGCCATGGAAAATTCAAAAAAAATCCCATTAAATTCTAAAAGTGTTTATATTTTAATTACAGGTATTATCATAATGGTCATTGGATTTTTCATCATGACGTTGGATAAAGAGCCCTTTGGTTTTGGTTTATTAGGTATCACCATAGGCCCCATCATTGTGCTTATTGGGGTATTTATTCCCATATATTCTTTATTTAATTTTAAAAAATAATGTTAGAAACTTTTCAAACAATTATTTTAGGAATAATAGAAGGTATTACTGAATTCTTACCCATTTCGTCTACAGCTCACTTGATCATGGGCAGGTATTTATTAGGCATTAATACCTCTGAATTTTTAAATTTTTTCATCATTTTCATTCAATTAGGAGCAATTTGTTCGGTCCCAATTCTTTATTTTAAAAGATTAATTTCTGGAATAAATATTTACTTATACTTAATCACTTCCTTTATACCTGCGATTATTTTCGGTTTATTATTGGATGATTGGCTAGAATCAATATTTGAAGGATATTATTTTATTGCTGCTTCATGGGTTTTAGGAGGTATTATCTTAATTAAGTTTGAAGATTGGGTAAAAGTTAATGCAACAGATAATGAAATTTCTACGATCTCATATATACAATCTTTTAAAATTGGTTTATATCAGTGTTTAGCTATGATTCCGGGAGTTTCTAGATCCGGGGCAACTATTATAGGGGGGCGGTTAAGTGGCCTCAATTCAAAATCAGCTATTGAATATTCTTTTTTACTTGGTATACCGACCATTTTAGGCGCAAGTGCTAAGAAAATGTTAGATTATAAAAATCATGTTAATGAGTACTTATTTGGCGACTATTCCTATCAATTATATTTAGGCTTTATCATAAGCTTTATTGTCGCCTTATTCTCT